>ERZ826613.316-NODE-316-length-73175-cov-8.730279_pt1 | contig 73175 bp, 89 predicted proteins | sample MGYA00519925_ERZ826613 | MGnify/ENA primary metagenome ERZ826613 (study PRJEB31778, sample SAMEA3449236) | human gut metagenome | biome: human gut; feature: human-associated habitat; material: faeces | place: United Kingdom | collected 2010/2012 ... | reverse complement strand
CCGACGAGAAGGGCATGAAGCGCGTGGAGAAGTTCCTGCGTCAGGACGTCTGTCCGGCTTGCGGCGGCACGCGACTCTCCGACGAGGCCCGGGCGCCGCGGCTTCGCGGCATCGGGCTGGACGAGGCGTGCCGCATGACGCTCGCGGAGTGCGTCGGGTGGGTGTGCGGCGTCCCCGCTTCGCTGCCGGAGGAGATGCGCCCCATGGGCGAGAGCATCTGCGAGTCGTTCCTCGCCGCTTCGCGCCGTCTGCTGGACTTGGGGTTGGGATACCTCGCGCTCGATCGGGCGGCTTCGACCCTATCCACCGGCGAGCGGCAGCGTATGCAGCTGGCCCGCGCAGTGCGCAACCGTACTACGGGCGTGATGTATGTGCTCGACGAACCCTCCATCGGCCTTCATCCGGCCAACATCGCAGGTCTCACGGGTGTTATGGACGACCTGGTCGCCGACGGAAACACCGTCGTGCTGGTCGACCACGACACGCAGATACTGAGCCATGCCGACCATATCGTCGAGATGGGCCCCGGAGCGGGGGCCGACGGCGGAAGGGTCATTGCGCAGGGGACGGTCGGGGAGATCGAACGCAGTCCGGCGTCGCGCATCGGCCCGTTTCTGGCAGGCAAGGTCGAATCCCGCGTGCTGCCCGTCGTGCCGGAAGGCGAACTCTTCGCACAAGGGGCGATCCGCCTCTCCACCTCCGAGATTCACACCGTAAAACCGCTCGAAGTCGTCATTCCCAAAGGCCGCCTCACGGTGGTGACGGGCGTATCGGGGTCTGGCAAAACCACGCTGATTCTCGAAAGCCTCGTTCCGGCGCTCGAAGCGGCGATAGCGGGCACACCGCTGCCACCCCATGTGAAAAATATCGATGCGTCGGGTATCGAACACGTCAAGCTCATCGATTCGACACCCATCGGTGCCAACGTGCGCTCTACGGTGGCTACTTACGCCGATATTCACGACGAGCTGCGCAAGATCTTCGCCCGCACGCCCGATGCCAGGCGGCTGGGCTACAAGGCGGGCGACTTCTCCTACAACACAGGCAAGCTGCGCTGCCCGGTCTGTGACGGCACCGGCGTCATCAGTCTGAACGTGCAGTTTTTGCCCGATGTGGAAATTCCCTGTACCGGGTGCCGCGGCTCCCGCTACAGCCGCGACGCCGACGCCGTGCGGCACGAGAACAGGCACGGCGGGACCTGCACGCTGCCGCAGCTCATGGACATGGACATCAACACGGCGCTGACCGTCTGTACAGACTTGAAATTGGTGACACAGCGCTTAAAAGTGTTGCAGGATCTGGGCCTTGGCTACCTGACGCTGGGCGAGGAAACGCCGAGCCTGTCCGGCGGCGAGGCACAGCGGCTGAAGCTGGCCAGCGAGATGGGCAGGGCCCAGCATGACACAGTGTTTGTCTTTGACGAGCCGACCATCGGCCTGCACCCGCTGGACGTGCGCACGCTGCTGGGCGTGTTCCGAACCCTGATCGAAAACGGCGCGACGGTCATCGTCATTGAGCATGACCTCGACGTCATCCGCAGCGCGGACTATCTCATCGACATGGGACCCGGCGGCGGTGAGGAGGGCGGACGTGTCGTCGCCTGCGGAACCCCCGCCGAGGTGAAGCGAAACCCGGAGAGCAGGACGGGGAAATTTATTTGAAACGTATCATGCCTTCCCCCTTGGGGGAAGGTGGCCATAGGCCGGATGAGGGGCGAGCTTGCCGTGATTGCCCGTAAAAGGGTTGCTGCGCAAACTCGCCCCTCATCAGTCACCTTCGGTGACAGCTTCCCCCGAGGGGGAAGCCTTTTTTGTTTTGTACATCCTGCACAAAAACTACCCTTCATTTTTGGTGAGTGAAAATGACCGAAACTGATTGATTTTGACGGATAATCTGCTATAATAAAGCTACAGTCAATCAGAAACATCCACAAAACACCAAAATCGGTCAAACAAAGACCGGGAAAGGAGCAAACCCCTATGTTAGCCGAGGAACGCTTTGCCCTGATCCTGAACCTGCTGGCGGAAAAACGCACCGCCACCGTGCAGGAGCTGTGCGAGGCACTTAACGCCAGTGAATCCACGATCCGCCGCGACCTGACCGAGCTGGCGCGGCAGGGCCGTTTGAATAAGGTCCACGGCGGTGCGACCCTGCCGGACGGCCAGTTTTTGGCCGATGAGCCGACGATGGCCGCCAAGGAGGCGCTTGCCGTCGGGCAGAAGCGCAGCATCGCGCAGGCTGCGGCAGACCTGATCCGGGCGGAGGATTTCATCTACATCGACGCCGGTACAACCACGCTGGCCATGGTCCGGGCGCTGAGCGGCCCCGCGCTGGAGGCCCACTACGTCACCAACGGCATCGCCCATGCGCGGCTGCTGGCACAAAAAAGCTGCCACGTCTGCGTGCCGGGCGGTCTGCTGCGCCCCCGGACAGAGGCCATCATCGGTGCAGCGGCCATCACGGCGCTGCAGCAGTTCAATTTCACCAAGGCGTTCATCGGGGCCAACGGCGTGGCGCTGAACGTCGGATTCACAACGCCCGACCCGGAGGAGGCCGCCGTCAAGGCCGTTGCCGTCCGCCGCGCGCGGGAGACCTGGTATCTGGTGGATGACAGCAAATTCGGCCGGGTCTATCCGGCCGTCATCGGGGAGATTTACAGCGGCGCGATCCTGACGAACCGCTGCCCTGACCCAAAATACAGACAGCTGACACTGGTAAAGGAGACAGAGCAATGATCTACACCGTAACATTCAACCCGGCCATTGATTACGTTGTGCGGCTGGACCGTGAGCTGCAGGTGGGCGACGTCAACCGCGCCAGGGGCGAGGACTGCGTGCTGGGCGGCAAGGGCATCAATGTGTCCGGCGTGCTGGCCCAGCTCGGTTGCGAGAGCGTCGCCCTCGGCTTTGTGGCGGGCGAGACCGGCGCCTGGCTGGAGCGCGGCCTGGCTGCGCAGGGCCTGAAAACCGATTTCGTCCACCTCGACCACGGTATGACCCGCATCAACGTGAAAATCAAGGCCGGGCAGGAGACCGAGCTCAACGGCGCGGGCCCCGACATCCCGGAAGCCGCCATGCAGACGCTGGAGAAAAAGCTCGACGCCCTGCAAAAGGATGACATTCTGGTGCTGGCGGGCAGCATTCCGGCCAGCCTGGCCCAGACGACCTATGAGCGGCTGCTGGCCCGGCTGGAGGGCCGCGGCATCCGCGCCGTGGTCGATGCCACGCGCGATTTGCTCGTGAACGTGCTGCCCTACAAGCCGTTCCTCATCAAGCCGAACAACCACGAGCTGAGCGAGATTACGGGCGTCAGACTGACGAATGATAAGGAAATTGCCGCTGCTGCTCACATGATGCAGGACAAGGGCGCGCGCAATGTGCTGGTCAGCATGGCGGGCGACGGTGCGCTGCTGCTGGATGAGCACGGCACGGTCTACCGCATCGGCTGCCCCAGGGGCAAGGTCGTCAACAGTGTCGGCGCGGGCGACAGCATGGTGGCCGGTTTTGTGGCCGGTTACCAGCAGAGCGGCGGCGATTATGAGGCCGCCCTCCGCCTGGGCACCGCCTGCGGCAGCGCCACCGCGTTCAGCCTGGGTCTGGCGACGAAGGCGGATATTGATGCACTGCTGGCAACGATGTGACGCGGCGCTGTAACGGAGGATGCCTGCATCGACCCCTGCAAAAAAACGGCAGCCGCCCCTCAGCCTTCCCAACAGCACCCATTTACCGTAAAGCAGCGGGCCGGGCATGCCAGGCCCCTGCAAAGATAGTACTTAAATGAAGAAGGAGAACTGTCCTATGCGTATCACGGAACTGTTCACCGCGCAGTCCATCGCGCTGGATGTCGCTGCCCCGGATCAGGCCGCCATCCTTGACAAGCTCGTTGATCTGCAGGCGACCCACGGCAATATCACTGATAAGGACGCCTACAAAAAGGCCCTCTACGCCCGCGAGGCCGAGGCATCCACCTACGTGGACAACGGCATCACGGTGCCCCACGCCCGCACAGCCTGCGTGACCCGCCCCAGCCTGGCGGCGCTGCGGCTGAGCACCCCGGTCCAGTACAACGCCGATGACGACGGCAAAACTGACCTGCTGTTTGCGATTGCCGCGCCGGAGAATGGCAGCCTGCACATTGACATGCTGGCCCGTATGATGCAGATGCTGATGAACGACGACTTCGTCGAAAAGCTGCGCGCCGCCAAGACGCCCGCCGAATTTCTCGACGCCATCGACGCCCAGGAGGATGCCCAATTTGGCGAGGAGAGCTTCACCCAACAGGAGATCCCCCGGAACGGCTACCGTGTGCTGGCCGTCACGGCCTGCCCCAACGGCATTGCCCACACCTACATGGCCGCTGAGGCCCTGACCAAGATGGGCGACAAGCTCGGTCTGCCAACCAAGGTCGAGACGAACGGCTCCGACGGAGCCAAGAATGTGCTGACCCCCGAGGAGATCGCCGCCTGTGACGGCATCATCATTGCGGCGGACAAGAACGTCGAGACCGCCCGCTTCGACGGCAAGCCGGTGCTGTTTGCCCGCGTGGACGATGGCATCCACAAGCCGGAGGAGCTGATCAAGAAAATTGCCCACGGTGAAACTCCCATCTACCACGCCGAGGCCGGGGCCAAGACCCGGCAGGCCGCGGGCGGCGCAAGCGACAGCTTTGGCCACAGCCTGTACAAGCACCTGATGAACGGTGTATCGCACATGCTGCCCTTCGTCGTGGGCGGCGGCATCATGATCGCGCTGGCCTTCCTGCTGGATGATTACACGATTGACCCGTCCAACTTCGGCATGAACACGCCGGTGGCGGCGTTCTTCAAGACCGTCGGCAGTGCGGCGTTCGGTTATATGCTGCCGATCCTCGCAGGCTTTATCGCCATGTCTATTGCGGACCGTCCGGGTCTGGCCGTCGGCTTTGCGGGCGGCGTGCTGGCCATGAACGGTACGAACTTTGCCGCCCTTGCCCACGGTGAGACCACCGGCATCTCAGGCGGCTTCCTGGCGGCGCTGCTGGCGGGCTTTGCCGCGGGCTACATCGTGCAGTTCCTCAAGAAGATCACCGAGAAGCTGCCTGCCAGCCTCAACGGCATCCGCCCGATGCTGATCTATCCGCTGGGCGGCATCCTCATTATTGGTGCGGTCATGTGCGGCATCAACCCGGTTATGGGCATCATCAACACGGCAATGACCGACTGGCTGAACGCCATGGGCGGCACGTCCAAGGTCCTGCTGGGCGCAATCGTTGCCGGCATGATGAGCATTGATATGGGCGGCCCCTTCAACAAGGCGGCCTACGTCTTTGGCACGGCGGCGCTGGCCTCCGGCAACTACGGGGTTATGGCCGCGGTCATGGTCGGCGGCATGGTGCCCCCGATTGCGATTGCCCTGTCTACGACCTTTTGCCCCAAAAAGTGGAGCCCCGACGAGCGCCGCAACGGCATCGTGAACTACGTTATGGGCCTCTGCTTTGTCACCGAGGGCGCGATCCCGTATGCTGCCGCTGACCCGCTGCGCGTCCTGCCCAGCTGCATCATCGGCTCCGCGCTGGCCGGTTCGCTCTCCATGGTGTTCGGCTGCGCCCTGCGCGCACCCCACGGCGGTATCTTCGTATTCCCGGTGGTTGACCACGCACTGCTCTACGTAGTTGCCCTGATCGTCGGCAGCGTCGTCGGCGCTGTGATCCTGAGCCTGCTCAAGAAGGAGTACGTTGAGGAATAAATAAGAAAACGGTACAAGGCCGCTCCCGTGCGATGGGGGCGGCCTTGCCGTCTGTTTGGAACCATGGTATAATGACAAAAAACACAAAAGGAGACGTTCCATGCAGGTCGTGTTTTCCCCGGGTGCTGAGATAAAATTTGAGGGCGCAAATAACTTTCGTGAGCTGGGCGGCTACCGCGCGGCGGATGGGCGGCAGGTAAAATACGGTCTGCTCTACCGCGGCGGCAACCTTGATCTGCTGAAAAGCGAGGCCGACCACGCACGGCTGGCGTCGCTGGGCCTGCGGGAAATATTGGACCTGCGCAGTGCAGGGGAGAGCGCTGCGCACCCCGATCCGGCGGTCCCGGGGGCGCACTACCAGCGCGTCTGCGGTATGCGCAACGCCGACGGCACCGAGATGGACTTTTCCGGTCAGGGCATCGAGCGCCTGCGGCAGGAAAAGGAAGCCTTTGAGCGCAGTGTGGGCCGCCCGGTGCACGATTTTGAGTGGTTCAGCGCTCTGTACCGGGAGATGCCGTTCCGCAATCCGGCCTACCACGCGCTGTTTGCCCTGTTGGAGGGCCGCCGCGTGCCGGTGCTGTTCCACTGCTCCTGCGGCAAGGACCGCACAGGTATCGGGGCCATGCTGATCCTGCTGGCGCTGGGCGTCTCCCGCGCGGACGCGCTGGCCGATTATATGCTGACCAATGTCTACCGCCGCGAAATCATTGAGCGCTTCCTGGCGGATAAGCCCGCCGCCGAACGCGATCTGCTGCTGCCCGTCGAGGGCGTCAGCGAGCCGATGGGCGCAGGAGCCATCGACGAAATTTTGCGGCGCTACCCGAGCTACGAGGCGTACTTTGCCGATGAATTCGGCCTTGATGCCGCAAGGCTGAAGGCACTGCGGGATTTTTATCTGGAATAATTGGAATAAAAACAACCGCTCCCTTGCCGGAAAATGGCAGGGGAGCGGTTGTGATTTGCAGGGAAAATCAGCCCAGGCTGATGCCCATGGCGCGGGCGACGTTCAGCATGTCGCAGTCGCCGGGCACGCCGCGGGTCTTGCCGGCAATGTCGGCCAGCGGGTTGGCGGTCACATGGCGGTTGACCATGGCGACGGTCACGCCGTAGTGCTCGTCCGCCACGAGACCGGCAGCGTAGGAGCCGAACTGGGTGGCCAGCACGCGGTCATAGGCGCTGGGGCTGCCGCCGCGCTGCATGTGGCCGGGCACGCAGATGCGGGTCTCGGCACCGGTCATCTCCTCGATCTGCTTCGCAATGCGGGCTGTGGCGGTGGTGTAACCGGCCTCGGCGCGCTTGGCGGTCCACTCCTTGCGCTTCATCTTGGCCTCCTCGGTGGAGAAGGCACCCTCGGCCACGGCCAAAATCGAGAAGTTCTTGCCCGCCTTGGCGCGGTTCTCGACAGCAGCGGCGACCTTCTTGATGTCGTAGGGCAGCTCCGGCAGCAGGATGATGTCCGCACCGCCCGCAATGCCGGAGTACAGCGTCAGCCAGCCGGCTTTGTTGCCCATGATCTCAATGCACATGACGCGGCTGTGGCTGCCCGCGGTGGTGTGGATGCGGTCAATGACCTCGGTGGCGATGTCCACAGCAGTGTGGAAGCCGAACGTCACGTCGGTGCCGTAGATGTCGTTGTCGATGGTCTTGGGCAGACCGATGATGTTCAGGCCCTCCTGGCTGAGCAGGTTCGCGGTCTTGTGGGTGCCGTTGCCGCCCAGGCAGAGCAGGCAGTCCAGTTTGGCGGCGCGGTAGTTTTTCTTCATCGCGGCAACCTTGTCCACCTTGTCCTCCTCGACCACGCGCATTTTTTTGAACGGGGTGCGCTTGGTGCCCAGAATGGTGCCGCCCACGGTCAGAATGCCGGAGAACTCGTCCGGGGACATCTCCCGGAAGTTGCCGTTGATCAGGCCGTCGTAGCCGTTCATGATGCCGACGATCTCGACCTTATCGCCCATGCGGTGGTACAACGCTTTGGCCACGCCGCGCAGGGTAGCGTTCAGGCCGGGGCAGTCGCCGCCGGAAGTCAGAATACCAACACGAATCGCCATTGTAAAAACCTCCCGTTGCTTATATATTCTACTATATATAAATGTACGCTAACCGCAAAAGGATGTCAAGTATAGTTTTTGCACGATGCTGCGAGCAAAACAAACTTTTTTGAAAAAATCTCAAAAAAATTCAAAAAAAGGCTTGCAATTTGGAAACACCTTTGCTATAATAACATACGTCGCCGGGTGACACGGCAGACACAAAACAAAATATGGGAGCTTTCCCGAGTGGCCAATGGGGACAGACTGTAAATCTGCTGCTTAATGCTTCGGTGGTTCGAATCCACCAGCTCCCACCATTGTACGAGCATCCGAACCGCTGATAACGATAGTTGTTGGCTGTTCGGTGTTTGTTTTTACAGTAAAAATGCCGGAGGCGTAATGCCTCCGGCTTTTCTTATTTTTCCACCTTTAGTCATACTGGCAGGGACAATAGACTGTGCCGCTAAAGCAGTACAGAAATACAGGGCAAAGTTTGTGCAGCTTGCCTATTGAAAGCGTACCGCTAAAGCGGTACAATATAGCCATCGAAAGGCAAACAAGTCACACAAAAAGGAGAACAAAATCATGGACGAAATCAGAAATGCGATCTATCAGGCAACGGGCGTTTACGTTGACGGCGCGGCCGTTGCGGATGAAATCAGAGAGGCCATCAGCAGCAGCGGCGCGGAAGCTGGCCGTCAATGGATCACCGGGCAGGACGACGTGATGGAGCGCTGGGAGTATTTCGTTGATTATTCCCGCAAAGACGAGCTAGACGAGAGCGGCGATCTGATCCAGTCCGACGAAACAATCCGCCTGCTTGAAATCTCCATTTTGCCGCGCAGCGCGTCCTCCAGCTTTGCAAAAGCCGGTTTGCCGCTGAACGAAGAGTTCAACGTCTCCCTCGACGTTGAGATTTAAAAGAGGTGCGCCGCATGGAAAAATCCGAAATAAAGGCCACCCGTGAGCGTGCGGGCTACTCCATCCGCACTTTTTCAAAACTCGCCGGGTGTTCCCCCTCTACGCTTCAAGATATTGAAAACGGCAGAAAAATACCTCGCGCTGACACCCTCCGCAGGATTGCGGACGCTCTGGGCTGCACAATGGACAGTTTGTGGCCCTCTGCGAAAAGTAAAGAATAAGAAAAGCGCTCAAGCCATACGGTTTGAGCGCTTTTCTTATTTCTCCACTTTGACATCTATCCAGCCAAGATGCGCGTGTTTGATAGCGACAGGGAATACTCCATCCTTTGGGCGGTAGACTTGTGTGCCGGACGGTGAAACATGAACGACACTCAAATCCTCCGTCTTATATATCATCGCCTCTCCGCTTTGCCCCACAGCCCGCGTTGTAGCCCGCATTAGGGTACGAAGATTGTTGGATTCCGTGATGTATGCCCCAGCATCATACGGTCCCGGACGAATTGCACAGTAGGTCATTGGAGATCACCTCCTCCACCATATCGGCTATGGCCGTGAGAGCCGGAAGGAGCGCCTGAAGCAGCGGTGCGGCTGCGGTAGATGCTGCGCCCTGCAGGTTGCTGCGGATTTCAGCTTCCTTTTTCAGCGGCTCGTGAATCTTTTCAAGTGTTGCAATCTTCATTTTCGACTCCTTTTCCCGGATCGCGTCCGGCTCTCGCTTTTGCAGCCTTTATTTTGCTTCGCTGTTTATGTACCCAAACCAGCAGCTTTCGCAGCTGGCGAACCCCGCGCACCCTTCCTCGTACACGCCATTCCATGGCGGGCAGTTGAAATTCTTTTTAAAGACTTTTACCATGTTCTTTTTAATATCTTCCGATGGTTCGCTGAGCTTCATTCCTTTTGTCAATTCTTCAAAAACCGTCATTTTTCTTTCCTTTCATCTGATTGGCGGGTTGCAGCCGCCGTTTCATTCGATGATTTTATTATATAGTATATGCTTGCTATATACAATAGACAAATCCGCTAAAGATTCGGGCAAAAATGGCGGGCTATGTTGTGTAAAATGTATATAGCAAGCATATATGTACAAAAAGCGCCCACAGGATGCCCTGCGGGCGCGATGCAAAGAGAATTATTGATTATCCACGATCAGCATCGTAATGCCGGAATCGTCGTAGACATCGTGAATGATGCGCTGAACCTTGCCCCAGTCACCGCCAGCAATGCCACATCCAATGCGGGCAGGAACGCCCACGATGTCATAATCATTGAATACGGCGTAGACTCTCAGCAGGTCAAGTGCCTGCCGCAGATAGTTGTAGGCGGTCAAATCAAACGACCCATCAACCGGGGCGGGGAACTGTGTAAACAGATTACAGATTTTCAGCTCCTCGCGCTTTGTGTCCAAAATCTGGATGCAACCCATCCACTCCGTTACGGGGAGCTTTGCGTTGTGGCGGCATTTCTCCACATAGGCGTTCTGAGATTCCGGGGTCAGCAACGGCCAGATTGCCGCCGCAATACCACCGCCCATCACTCCGAACGCATTCACTTGATGCGCTACAAGTGTAGCCTTGCAATTTAGTACGTCGCCTTTGCTGTATTTAACCATTTCAGTTGTCCTCCTCGTCATCATCGACCATTTCTACATGATCGATATAAAATTCTTCATCTGGGCCAGCGCAGGACGGGTCATCGGTGTACGCATCCTTTGCTGCCTGCTCATTCTCGGCCCATACGGTGGCCTTGCCATGGTATTCAATGCTGTAATAGGGCATCAGCCATCCTCCTTGCTATATTTATAGTCCCAAAAGCGCCTATCGCTGTCAACAAAAAAGTCATCGACTTCCCACCGGGCATCGCAAGCTCGGTAGTTCTCACAGACGGCAATACTTGCATCCATAGGGACACTCTTGCCGCGCTTGCACCGATTGCCGATTGTCCCATCTTGCCGCATTACATAGTCGAGCGAACACTGATATAGGACACTGACAACAATGCGGCCACCGCAAAGCGGACAACACTTGATAGCTTTCCCGGTTTTCACTGTGCGACCTCCTCAATGGCCTTGACGACCTGCTTTGCCGCGTATCTGCCGTTGGCGGTATTCTGCCGCTGCCACGCGCCCTGAGACGGTGCCCAGCGGAAACCCCACTGCTTGACAATATCGCGTATCTCGGCGGCGGGCTTATCATCAAAAACCAACTGCACCCGCTCCGGGGTGATGCGCAGAACACCGCCCGTAAAAGTCTGCTCAGAATCACCTTGCGCCTGCTGTGCGTCCAGCACGGCGAGGCGGGAGCGCAGGCGGCGGATTTCAGCGCCGTTGTTATCCAGTGCCCATCGCGGATAGGGCGGCTCAGAACGCCCCGTAGACGCGCTCTGAGAGATCGATGCCGTGAGGCGGGCAACTTCCTTATCCGAAAGTCCCGGACAGCCTACGAGCGCCCCGTGCTTGCGCCAGTACGCATTTACAGATTTCATCTTTTCCTGCATGACCTCGCGCTCGGTGAGCTTTGCCTGTACGCGCTCACGCGCATCGGCATCCATACCGCTGATGCCGCCGTGACCCACAGCCCGAATCTGGTCAAGGATGCCTCGAATATCCCGCCATTCCCGCATGAGGGCGTCGTCACGGGAGAGTTGCTGCTGCTTCTTACGCACGGGGAAGTTAGACCATCCGGCGACCATGACAGACGGGCAAGATGCCCGGTTGCGATTTGATGCGTTCATATTGTCTGCCAGTCGGCGGGCATAGCGATCAAGCAGGTAGTCAATCTTATCCTGCTGGGCCTCGGTCTTGCCTTTCTTGCACTCCTCCGCCAGTGTAGCCGCTCGATCAATCTCTCGGCGGTATTCGCTGGTCGCTGATCCCTCAGCATAATCGCTGAGGCTGTTTGCCTGTTTGGCACGGCGAGCCGCGCTTTCGTCGATGGGGTAGTATTTCATGGGAAAAACCTCCTTATAAATTGTGTTAGTTTTTTCTTATCAGTAAAGCATTTTTAGGTAGCACTAAAATGCAATCATCCATGTGTTCAACAATTCCAGTCGCAAGATGGAGACGACCCTCGGACGTTTTCATGTAAAAGTCGCTATTCTTACCATATTCAAACATATCACCACAGCGTAAATCCTTATAACGCACCTTTCCGCTGTCATCCTCATCAATTACAGTGTTCGTGTTATTCATCGACCTGCTCCTCCTTATTTTTGTTCTCGGTATAACCGAATGTGCTGATTGCGGTCAGGATGTCGAAATAGGGAACCTCATCACTGCAAATCCAGATGACGCGGGCCAGCTCCGTGATGGGAACACCGCCCTTTGCCATTGTCAGTGCTTTTTCGTACTGGCGGACACTGCCGCAGGTGAACCACTGATATTTGTTGCACAGCTCGTAAATAATTGTTTCGTTGTTAATCATGGTGTTTTCCTCCTTAAACGTCCATAGCGAAGTGATGATATGCCATCCAGCGCCCGTTGCGCTTGAACAACTTGTAGAAAACGGTGAACATTTGACCTGTACAGTCATACGGCGATGGGGCGCAATCCCGATAATAGAGAGCGTTAAATTCGGCATCGGCATCCTCTTTTGTCTTAGCAGTCAAAGTGATAAGCTGCCATCCACTATCGTAGTCAGCCGTGATGATTTTGACGCATCCATCGGGGCGATGGTAGAATGCTCGCAAATCCCGCTTGACATCGTCCACATAACTACGGACGGCTTTGCCTTGCGGCAAAGATCGGAGAGCGTAAAGAACACGCTCATAAGACCTTGCGTCGTCAATGCAGGTTATTTTCATGACTTACCTCCTCAATCTTCATACGGGCACTCAGGCTCGGCAGCGTTCAGGTCGTGGATGATCTCAAACTTGTTATCGACCCAAATCACGATGCCAGCTTTGGCGTTGGGCATCTTGAGGGCCGTGCCCAGATACATATACTTGGTGCTGTATCCGTAGAGGATTTCGGCCTCGGTATAGGTGAGTTCCACACGGTAGGTGCCGGAACGTGTGCGGGTCGCTTTCATTTTGATGTCCTCCTGTGCGTTGCCTTGTTTCTTTCGATGATTCTATTATAGTATATGCTTGCTATATACGCAATATGCAGACCTAACAAAGATTCGGGCGAATTTCGGGGCCAGCATTGTGCAATATGTATATAGCAAGCATATATCTATATATGGTATCATATTTTAGATAGGAGGTGTACCCCAAATGGGCGCAAAATACACGGAGGCGCAGAAAGCAGCATCCCAAAAATACCTCGGCGAAAAGACTGACAGCATTCAGATCAGGACACCCAAAGGCACAAAAGAGCGCTGGCGGGAGGCGGCAACGGCGGCAGGCACATCCCTAAACCGCTATATCATGGACGCGGTAGAGGAAAAAATTGAAAAGCATCCCAAATGAAAAAAGCCCATCGGCAGACCATGAAATCCGCCGATGGGCTTTTTGCTATCCTGTGACACTCTCGCGCACGCGCGCGTATGCGCACTTGCATACATGGGCGTTATGGCGTTTTTGGGTGTATATTATACCATATATTATCTTTTTATATTTTAAGTGTCAGAAGTGTCATATATAGAAATAATATGATGATATATCGCTGAAAATCAACATGACAAACCCACTGACACACAGCAAAACCGCGTCAGCGCGTGTCAGCCGAAAATCTGACAGACTGACACTTTCCGGGGCAAGTGTCAGCAAAAGTGTCACATGGAATATTTTGCGATGCAACGAAAAAAGCAGGCATCCCGCAAATAGGATGCCCGCTCAAGTGTCAGTTTGTGTGTCGGTCAGCGCTCAGGGCTTTTTCTCGCTCTGAGTGCCAAAGTAGAACGCCACTACCATCGTGGCGATAGTGAGAAACTTGTCCGGCTCGATGCTCCCATTGATGGACAGCACAGCCAGCACCGCGATGATAACCAGCGTGATGATGGTTTTCACCTTGAGCAGCGCTGCAAGGTTTTTCCAAAAATCCTGCACCGGGGATGTGTTGGCGGTGGTATCCTCGGTAGTGGTAATTTTTTCGTCGTCCATGAATTAGTCCTCCCTACTCGGTTTCGATGCGGATGGGCAGCGCCTTGGCCCGTTTATAGAGTTCCGTGCCTGTTCCGTTGCCACCCTGACTGTGGTAGCTGTCGTATAAGTATTTCAGATTGTTCAGATCATCCTCGGTGATGTACCCGCGTTTGATGCACAGGCGGCACATCTGATAAATCCGATCATGCAGCACCGCCAGATTCCCTGTGTGTAGGTCGTTGACCGTTTTGCCCATCGCAGTCAACTGCCCCTCCACGGCATCCAGCCGGGGAGTGATTTGCTGAATCTGTGTTTTAAGGGCGCTGATTTCTGCGTTCTGGGCTTCTTCAGGGGCTTTGTGCTTTTTCCATTTCGCCAGCAGGGTGTCCCATGCTTTATCAATGGCTGTAAATGCCGTAGCTACGGCGACAACAGCTGTCACGACCTGCCACGGGGAAGTGATGACGATGTTCCACGACTGCATCGGTTTACACCTCCACAATGGGGATGCCGTAGGCTACGGCGGCATCGTGTTCAATGCGGCATCCGCGATAATCCTGCCAGCCGGGGGCGAACACCACAAAATCAGCGGTGCCCAGCAGCTTGAGGCTTTCGCCCAGATACCACAGCGGCGTTGCGTCAGCCGGGGCGCCCTCAAAAAAGGATTCGATGACCTCGATTTCCTCATGGGTTTTCATGTACACATCGGCAATCAGCACCTTGCGCTCTTTGAGGATTTCCTCGTCGGTCTTGCCACGCATCGGCTGGGAAATAAACAGTTTTTTCATGGTTTTACCCCCTTGTTATGCCCACGAGCTTTTGTACAACCCGGCATCGGTCAGGCCGCGTTCCTTGCACAGCAGGTAGATCGCATCTGCGTCCCCCTGCGATACCGGCCCTACCGTGATGACCTGCAGCTTGTTTGCGGGCTTGTCCACCGCAGGCAGGGCCTTGACCAGATGGTTCAAATCAACCACGGCAGTGATGCCCGGCACACCACCCTTTGCGGTCTGCCCATACTGGTGGATGTAGCGCGGCAGCGTCTTGTCGTAGTTCGTGCGCGTGTCGGCCAACCAGCCGATGTAATCTTCACACAGGTAGGCGTAGTCGATGTTCGCGCTTGCAAACGCTGTGAAGGTGTAAATGCCAGCCGTGAATCCATGCGCTTTGGCTTTCTCGCAAAATGCCATTGCGATTGCCGTGCGCTGGTCTTTCGTCAGGTTGTCGGCGCGGCCATCGTGCTCGCCGGTCTTGGTTGTGTGTCCCCATTCGCTGTCGAAGAACAAGGGGTAGCCGGTCGGGGCGAGGCTTGCGCAGAAGTCTGCCTCCTCCCGGGCCTCATCCACCGTGATGGCCTGCGAGAAGAAGTAAAAGCCGAACAGCTTTCCGCTTGTTTTCGCCCCCGCAAGGTTGGCATCGTACTGCTCGTCCTTCATCAGTTTTCCGGTGCCGTAGCCGCGATAGCCGATGCGAACAATGGCGCGGTAGGGAACCTTTGCCCAGTCGATGACGCCCTGATGGTAGGATACATCAATCAGCACTTCCTCGCCGCTGGGCTGTGTAGCGTTTGCGGGTTTTTCCACAGCGTGTTCTCCGGTCCGGTAAGTAAACACCTGCCCGCTTGCCGTGGTGAAATCGCTGTCCAGCCACACCAGCGGATTCGTGCGGCTGCCGTTCAGGATCACTTCAAAGTGCAGATGCGCTCCGAACACATTTCCGGTCGTGCCGCTATAGCCGATGAGGTCACCCTCTTTGACCTGCTGGCCCAGTTTAACGCAATAGCTGCTCAGGTGCGCATATCGGGTCTGCAGGGGCTTTCCTTCGTAGGGCGCGTGCTTGATGCGCACCATTGTGCCATAGCTCTGCATCCCGGTTTTGGTGTGGCCGTCCCAGTCCTGCACCTGATCTACGGTGCCATCCTCGGCAGCGTATACCGGCTGTGTGCTGGTATTGCCGAGCTGCGTGCGCAGGTCGATGGCCCGGTGCAGGCTGCCATCGTTGTAAAACCATCCTTGTGTGATGATGTGCTGGGCCAGAGGCCACGCCAGCAACACCTCACCATTTGAAAGTCTCATATTCTCAGCCCTCCTTTACCTGCGCAGCGGTTACCTTGGCCATCTCCGCATCAAACTCTTGTGCAGCTGTAGCTAATTCCGTTTCCAGCGCGTTGATTTTGCCGCGCCACTCCTCGCGCTGCTGGCGGATGGGCTCGTACTCCTCGGCGCTCATAACGCCATCGGCGTGTTTCAGAGCCTTATAGTCGGTATCGGTCAGCAGGCTTTTAAGGGCGGTGATTTCGGCATTGATGGTGTCGATGCGTTCAAGAGATTTTTCCATTGAATGTGCCTCGCTTTCGATTTTCGTTTGGATTTTATCTTCCACGGCATGATGCCGTAGAGCTTATAGAACAGCAAATCGGTGCAATGAACAGAACGGCGGGCCTGCTTTTTGAAAAGCGACCCGCGCCACGACATATAAGAGGTGAGAATCTGTTCCATCGTCATAAGCCCCGCCTGCAGAAAGTTGAAAAACTTCTTGATTTTGCGGCGCTCCCGGATGACGCTTTCGCGGCAAGGCTGCTGTAAAACCTTGCCGTTGGGTAACAGGGTGAATTTAGTTTTCAAATAGGTAAAACCACGGCGCAGCTTGACGATTTGCGTCTTTTTGGGGTTCGGGATAATGCCCTTTTCAGCGAACAGCCCAAACAGCAGGCGGCGAAACTCTATCAGCAGTTCTTTCGATTTGTTGATGATGTAGGAATCGTCCATATAGCGGGCGAACCACCGCTGCCGCCACTGGTCTTTGATGGTGTGGTCAATGCTGTTTGGGTAGGCGATAGCAAAAATCTGACTATCCTCCGGGCCGATATACAGACCATTTTCTTTTGTCGGCTGGCCGTATTTGATGCGTTCAAGATTCGGCGCGTCAACAAAATTTTTCGCCAGAGCATTGAGCCGCTGATCGAGGATATGGCGGTCAATCACATTATGCTTGAGATTATCCAAATTGATGTTGTCGAAAAAGGCACGGTAGTCGATGAGCAGGATGTATCCGTCATTGCCGCCTGTTTCGCGGTAAAACTCATGCAGATGCACAGCGCACCGCTTGACTGCAAAGCTGATGCCCTTGCCCTCAAGGCTTGCGCCGTTATCGTATATCAAGTTGCTGGACAGAATCGGCACTAGAGCGTTTGTGCAGGCAGATCGGCGTACAACACGCTCAGAGTAGTGCAGGCTGTGGATGGCCCGCTTTTTGCCACGCTCTACAATCCCAAAATGATAAAACCCTCTGCGGGTGTCGCCACCGCGCATGAGGGTTTTGTGGATTTTGATTGAATTTTTGAAATAACGGGCATTGTATCGGGCAACGCTGGCTTTCCACATAACACCCTTGCGAGCGTTATAGTTGGCATCTACCAGCGAGGATACGTCTGCCACCTTATCAAAATTATCGTACTGTGCTATTCGTGCGCGGTGTTTTGCCCGCCGCGCCGCCTTGCGGCGCTGATAACGGGCCTCGTGCCGCTCTTGTGATGTCATCTCGGAATGTACCTCGCAAAGTGTTATTGTAGGGGCGCTGTTGTGTACTTCTTTGCGATACCAGCCATGAAACCCGGTACTCGGCCATCTGCCGTGTGGCGCACGGTAGTTTAGCCTGTTGTCGCCGTCACGGGCCATGCAAGAAGCGTCCGGCTGATCGCGTCAAGATACCTATTTACCCGCTACTGCGGGAGGGTCGATAACTCCTTCCAATGATGATAAGGCTCGGATTTCGGTCTGCCTATTGATTAGCCCAGCAAACCTACTTTAATACTGGCCGAGGATTCTCGTTGGAATCAGACGGGCGCGGACAGCCATGTGTTGGAGGCGTTGTTGTTGTTCGCATTGCCGTTGTTGTTCACATTGCAGAAGTTGGAGGAGTTGCCGGAGTTAGGGGTAAGCTCCCACCAGTTGTTACGGCTCTTTTATACAGCTATCGACCCGATGGCGGTCAACGGGGATAATGATGATAGTTTATCCCTGCTGCCTTTGCGGCCATCACGCTTGAATCGTTTACAGTGGGCACCATAGGCAGCGCCTTGGGTGTGTAGGCGATCTGCATTGGTGTCTGATACCGGGCATCTCCATTCGGTAGGGATGCTTTCGGCTTGAATTTTGCAGTGTCCGGGAATTTCGTATTATGCCGCCAGTCTTTCAACAGCGTTTCCTCACGCTCTAACAGGGTGCCAATGTAAACCAACTGCGCGGGCAGTTCCTTTTGCGGCGCAATGCCCATGTCAAGCCCGGTGTTCAGCCGGGAAAAATGAAACTCATCCATGATGAATTGCAAGCGATCAAACAATGCCTCACAGTCAGCCACGGCCTGCGCCTGCAATTCCTTGCGGCGGTGCAAAAGCTCATGGTCGAGTTTACCGCCGCTGTACGGATAGATGCCGTTTGCGGCGATGATGTGCTCCATCATCGTATTCAGCAGATTCACGGTAGGATAAGCGAGAATGGGTCGCCATTTCTTGGGAATATACTTTTCCTGCATAACAAAGCCGGACAGGGCGCAGCGCAGTTCCACGGCGTTCTTGTAGAACTCCATTTCAGAAATGCTACGAAATCGGGATAATACGTTACTCATGGTTCACCTGATGCCGCGCCCACAAGGGGCGCGGGGATATTAGTAGGAGATTTACGAGATTCGGAAGCAGACGGGCGCGGACAGCCATGTGCCGGAGGCGCTGTTGATGCTCGCATTGCCGTCGCCGGTCACATAGCAGAAGTTGGAGGAGTTGCCGGAGTAAGGGGTAAGCTCCCACCAGTCGTTACGGCCACCACCATCACCGAGGCCCTTGATACGGTTCATGTTGTGGGCAAAGATGGGGTACTGGACAAACCCGCCGTTGGGGCATCCGTTGCCGCCCCAAACAGGAGCGCCGCAGACCTCCATCTCGGTAGGCACCCACAGATTGCCGAGGTTCGTCCACGACCAGCTATTGTCGCTGTTCAGCAGACCGCTGGCCGAGTAGCGCTCACCCAGCAAGGCGCGTTTGTTGGCAATAACAGCCTTGAGTTCGGCGGGCAGGAAGTAGTATACGCCGCCCTGACTGTAATCCACCTGTTTAACGGCGGGGTCTTTGCCCGTGCCGTTGGGCACCCGCATCTTGAGGGAGTTCAGGAACGCATAAAGATGGGAGCACAGCCACGGGTGCTTGTCGCCCTTGCCGGTCACGGTGATGTTGTTCGTGCCAGCGGCGGGGGCCTCATCGAATGTGACGGTAAAGGTGGATGCGTCATAGGTATAGCCGGTGACCTGATCGCTGCCCACAATGATGTTGTCGATGCTGTCCATCTGTTTCGTCAGCACAAACTCGGTCTTGCTGCCATCGCCAGACAGCTTTTCCACGGGAATCAGGCCGTTGTTGAAGTTGGCGAGATTGTACTGGATATAGGTGGGCCACAGGTCTTTGGAGATAAAGTCGATGTGGTGGCCGACCTGCTGATCGCCGTACTTGTAGTAGGTGTCGATGCCCGCCACGACAGCCACGATGCGGGTCTTGGCGCTGTTCGTGCAGTTGAACGGGATGTAGTCGCCCACATGGATGCCGTAGAAGTTCCCAGCCTTGATGCGGGCCTGAATCCACTTCCACACACTGGTGTAGCCCTTGATTTCCTCCGCGAACTTCAGGCTCAAATCCATGCCGGGGTAGCACTGGTCGGTGTTCATGCCGAGGAAAAAGCCCTGATCGCCGGTTGCGGGGTCAAGGATGTTGTCGATAAAAACTTTGTTTGCCATAGGTGTTGCACCTCCGATTAGTAGTTGAATTTCACAGTCGTTTTATCGAACGTGAACGACTTTGCCATCTGGGCGGTTTTGGTCTTGCCGTCCTGCAGGTCGGCTTTGGTAGCCGGGTCAATCCCGGAATCGGACAGGGAGCCGTCAGCGGTCAGCGCGGCGAGGTTTCCCGCCTTGCTGGGTTTGGCCTTAACGGCTACATTGGCCCCGGCCTTGCCGCTGTCCGCGAGGTTGCCGTTGGCATCCAGAGCCGCAAGGTTGCCCGCTTTGCTGGGCTTTTTCTTGTCGGCCTTGCCGCTCAGGTCGATGCTCCCGGCCAGCTTTTTTGCATAGCATTTGGCATCCTCGCTGAAAATGAGGGCGATGCGCACTACATCAGAAAGTTGCATGATGCCGCCTCCTTACTGGCCGATGAACTGACCCGTTTCACCGGCAATGTAGATTTTGTGCTTGGCATCCTCAGCCAGCACATAAATCAGGCTGAACGGGGCGAAAACTTCGCTCTCGCTCATGCCGATAATGCCCTCGCCGGTGGTGGGCAGATTTTCGGGTTCTGTGTCGGCAATAATCATCGCCTCGACCAACTGCTTGCCGGTCTTGGGGTCAGTGCCTACGGGTTTGGTGTTGACACAACGCATTAAATTGTCCTCCTATAGTTTATTTCGACTTTGCAATGCTGAATTGCACAGTACCGTTGGAAAACTGCACATCCACGTCGCCAGCCGCAGTCTCCAGCACGATTTTGCCAGTTTCGTCAATAGACTTCACCCGCAAAATCTGCCCAACCACAGGATTAGCTGGGTTATCCAGCTTATCTTTCTTTAGCTGACTAACGGCTTTAGTATTCTCGGCAATCCGCTCCATAGAATCCTTGATGCCCTTGGCCGTGTTATCAGCATCCTTGGCGCTCTTGGCGGCTGCGCCTGCGCTGTTGGCCGCATCCTCGGCGCTCTTGGCGGCAGCGGCGGCGTCTCTCTGCGCGGCTGCCGCGTTCTGCTGGGCGGCTGCCGTGATGGACTGGATGTGCGCCAGCAGGTCTTGCCCGCCGATGTTCTGGACGGTGGCCTCGATGCCATTGGCAACATCGCCCGCGCCCAGCTTGCTGTGCCATTCCTGCAGGATATTGCCCGCTGCATCCACGCGCACGGCGCAGACAGCAAAGTGCATCGTGCCCTTGTACGCCATCGGTGCCGCGCCTACGATCCAGTCAAATTCGATATTGCCTGCATCGGCAACAATGCCATCGATCAGGTCGGCGCAGAGCTCTTTGCCTGCATTTTCGCAGCTGACTTTCCAAGAAAAGCCCTGCGTGAGGTCGGTGCCATCTACGGTGCGTCCCTCGATGCGAATGTGCTTGACCTCGACATTGCGCTCACCGGCCACGCCGAAGGCGCATTCTGCCTCGGGAACTGTGATTTCTCGCGTTTCGGCGTTGATTACGATCGGCTCTCTCATGGTTTCACACTCCTTTAATACACGATTTTAACGCCCACACTTGCGTATGCGTAGTTTGTCGGCCCGCCATAGGCATCGGAATACTCGCCAAGCACCACAGAGCAATTAAACTTACCGGATGCGGCGTTATAGCTTTTATTCATGCGCTCGATGTGGTGCCACGCCGAGTTGCCTGTGTGTGCCGAGCTGACGCTGTACACAACAAAATTGTCAACTGTCAGACTTCGGTAATCCGAAAAGACTGCCGCGACATTAAAGTTCTGCCCAACGCCAAGGTCTAAAAACCGCAGAGGTCTTGCAGTAACTTGCCCGCTCCCATCATGGTAGCCGGAGGGGACGGTCGCCACGCCGCCGGGGGAGAGCGTTGCCCCCCAGCTGCCTCGGTTCGGCATGCGGCCCGCCACGATGCTGTGTGCGTCATCGGCATAGCCGCTGCTCCCCTCCAGCATCTTGTCTGCGGTGACATTGCCTGTCAGCGTGAGCGTGCCCTCTTTGATGGTCTTGCCGCCCGCGTAGAACTTATTCCCTGCCAGCACATTGTCCTCGGTGGCGGTGGCGAGTGCCAGCTTCGTGGTGCTGAGGCCACCGCCGCCGTTAAAATTTAGCTGCGTTCCATCGTAGAAAAACAGCACCCATCTGCCCTTGACGATGGTGTCTCCGTCCACTGCGTCTGCGCCACAATAGGCCGGAACCACTGCGCCATTGACCGTGAAGCTGTCGCCTGCCGCCCAAGACGCGGGAATCTTGCAACGGCCTACTGCGCCGTTGCCGACCAGCGCATATACACCGTTTTTCTTCTCGCAGGTGTATGGCTGCACAGTCACATCGCTGCCGCCTGCGCCTGTGGGGTCCAGCTCGGTGAATCCCGCCGCCACACGGCGTTCCAGATCGTTCATCGTGTCGGCATCGAAGGCATCGCCATCTTCCATGATGATGCCCTCGGAGCGGGAAACATCGTACTCGCCATCGTTGCCGGTCGGGGTCAGCTTGCGCCGAGCGGGGTGTTCGCTCTGGCGGTTGATCCAAGTCTTTTTCTCGTACATCAGATCACTCCAATCGTCTGTCCGGCGCAGATTTCGCCGGTGTAGCTGCGTTGTGCGTTTCTGCGCCAGAGCTCGTACATGCTCCACTGCACCTGTTCCATCGTGTTGATGTCGCTGTACAGGGTGCTGGGCGCCTCGGGCAGGGCTGGTGTTCCCGGCAGGGTGTGGTAGGCATCGCGCAGAGTCTGAATGTTTTGCAGGATGCGTTCCATCTCGCTGCGTGTCAGCAGGTCGGTCGGGGTCCATGTCTTGGTCTGGATTTTAGGCCCCAGCAGTTCTGCCAGATAAGCGGAGTTGCCCTCCAGCCGGTTCAGCAGTGCCGCGTTGATATAGCACTTATCCGCGCCTGCGGACACATCCGCTTTGGTGCGGTCGTAGATTGGCTGCTGCCACATCAGATCAGGCTCCTTTCTCCGGCATGGATTTCGCCAGCATAAGCGCCAGCGTTGCTGGTAAGTCTGCGCCCGATGACCTTGGCGTCTGCCAAAAAGCCACCGGTCAAATCAAACTCCAGCTTTGTGAGCACCCCTCGCACCATTTCGCCGCCAAAGCTCTGAATGATGAGCCTGTCGGCCAGCTTTTCATCGCCTGCGACCATGGAGAAGTTCTGCTCGTATCGCTGTGCGTAATGCTCCAGCACCCGCACGGCCACGGCTTCTGCGCGGCCCGGGCCTACCAGCGTGGCATCTGTCACGGTCAGTTCATTGTCCTGCGCATTGGGCGGCAGGTTCGCCGCTGTGCGCCTCAGGACGACCGTGCTGTCAGTGTATTTGCGGCCTGTGACACAGACCTCGCCCGCCTTGGCGACCGTCAGGGTGCAGAGGTTGACGCCGCTCTCGGTGAGCTCTGCGCCTGTGACGGTCAGGCTGTCCACGACTGCCGGGGCGTTGAAGGTCACCCGATAGATGCCCGGGTCGAGGGTATCTCTGTACAGCTCCTCGGTGGTCTCTCCCGGCAAGTATCGGTGGGCGGTCACGGCCACAGCGGTAATCAGCGGATTGAGCGTTACCTTGCTGCCGTCCTGCAGCTTGCGGTCGTAGTTAATCATGCCGCTGGCCTTGGACGGCGCAGGGGCGATGCGTATAAGTTCGCCTCGACTGCAATCGACCACAGCGCCTATGGCAAATGCGAGCTGCTGCAGGGCCTCTCTGCGCGTCCCTGCGGCGATGTATCCCTGCACTCGCTCTGCGGCCAGACTCTCGTCCAAGGTGTAGCTGTACCCTGTCAGGATCGCCTCTGCGAGCTCTGCTGCGGTGGTGTTGTAGATGCCCCCATCGAACGGTGCGCCGTCCAGCAGACCTATGGCATCGACGGCCGAAAAGTCCGCCAGCGTGTCGCCGCTGTTGCTCCAGTCGGAGAGATAAAATGTGCCCATGCAATAACTCACGCTGCCTGTGCTGCGTGCGTCCTGCTTGACATCCTCCCAGACCGTGAATTTCTGCTTATGCTGCAGAACATCAAAGTAACCCTCGGGATTCAAGATGGAAAAGCGGCCCTCTTTGTTGTACAGCGATACATTCAGCGTGTTGATGCTGATCTCGGAGCTGAGGGGGTCGCATTCCTCCAGAACATGGGCCTCCACGATTTCGTGACCGCTAAAATGCAGGTAGACACCGTAATCAATGCCCGCCAGCTTGAGGTATCGCCCCGGGTGGTTTGTCTCAAGAAAATGAATGCGAATACGGCGGTAATTCTCTACCTTCTTGGCGCAGTAATAATCCACCGAGTCCGGGTAGAAAAGCGCCGTAGAGATAAGCCCTCCGTCTTGGCTGAACCACTGGATTTTGATGCGGCTGGCCCAGTCCTCTGTCGGGCTGTAAAAATGCAGCGTGAGGCCGCTGCTGCTGTGGTCTTGCGTGAATGTGATGTCCAACACAGGCGGGTCGGCAAACACGCCGATCTTGTCGCTCTGCGTGGTGCTCCAAAGCCCCCAGAAATACTGCTCGGGCACCTCCGGGAAGAAGGAAAAGCTGCCATCCATGAGCCACTGCTCGCTTTCCAGTGTGCCGTATTTGTTTTGGCTCGGTACGCTTTCCAGCAACAGGTCACGGCCCAGATTGCAAAAAGGCTTTGCGGTCGTGCAGCTCGGGGCGCTGTCGCCTCTGGCGGTGACATCGTAAAGGCCGAACTCCACGCGCGTATTGGTTCTCATCGGGGCTGGCCCTCCTTAAAATCTGGCGGGGGTCTTGGCGATGAAGTTGATCGTCAGCCCTTTCCAGTAATTGGCTTTTCCTCGCTGCAGGAGCAGTTCATCTCCGATGTTTGAGAAATACGCCGTAAAGGTATAGTCTCCGTCCGTGCCCGGGACCGTGACCGTGTGGAACTCCTCCGGCTCGGTGATCTTGTCCCAAAACCGGGAAAACTCCGCGCGGTCGATGCCCGGCGCAATGGTCAGCTTGTAGTTGAAATACACGCCAATCAGCTCGCGCTTGAGGTCGCCGTTCTCGGTGCGCTTGGCGTGCTTGTCCAGAAAGTCAGCAGTGCGCTTGCAACTGAGGACATCGACTTTGAATTTCTCACCATCAATAATCAACATCAGTACACACCTCCCGTGACCAGCTTGGCTCCGCGCCGGTTCTCCTCTTTGTCGATATAGGGCTTGAGCACCCGAGCCAGTTGGGCGAGGTCTCCGGCAAAGCGGATCGTGATGTCCTGCTGCCCTGTGTAGGCCTCCATGACCTCTGCGAGGGCCTGCTGAATGGTTGCCAGCGGTGCCTCGATGTTGGTGCCGTTGGTCTGGTCACCCAGCACCGCAAGAAATTCATGGTTTGCCGGAATGACTGCGCCCTGTGCCAGATAGGGGATTTGCGGCGCGGTGATGGGGTCGATGTTGAAGCCGACCCGCTCTACGCCGAGCTTGTCCTGCGCCCATTCGGGAACGTCGAAGCCGAAGCCGTTCAAGACGCCAATGACTCCGTTCACGCCGTCAACAATGGCCGAGATCATGCCGTTCACCAGACCGATGATGCCGTTGATGGCCGTCTCGATCGTGTCCGTGATGCCCTCCCAGATGTCAGACACAAAGTCCGAGACAGCAGTCCATGCATCGTTCCAGCCCTGCTGGATGTCGGCTACTGCGCTATCCAGTGCAGTGCCGATGTTTGTCCAGAAATCGTTCCAGCCCTGAGTAATATCCTCCCACAACTGCATGCCGATCAGCTTAACAGTTAGCCACAAGCCATTCCAGATTTCCTTGACTTTTTCACCGGCGCTATGGACTTTTTCTCGCAAATTGTCCAGAGTTTCGCTGAGCTTTTGCTTGATTTCATCCCAATGCGCAACAAGGCAGGCAATGACGGCAGCACCTAAAATAAGCAGTACCGCTATAATCGTTGCAGGCCATAGGCCGATTGCTGAAACGATGGCCGTAATCAAAGCCGTCAGGCCGCTGAGAATAGTTGGTAGCATTGTGCCGACAATCCAACCTGCAATTTTGCCGAGAAGCTGAACGCCCATAATCCCGACCTGTTTTGACAATTCTGCTAAAACAGAATTGATGACAAATCCGCCAATAATAGGAAGTAGACTTGCCCCGATGATTGTCATTAGCATGGGCCAGAGATTGTTTATGATTTCTCCGAGCTGAGACAAAATGCCAGCCCAATCAACAGCCTCAATGCACTCCATGATTTTTTGGCCGACAGCACCCCAATCGACTTGATCAAGGATGCCGTTGATAGCTTGCAGCACATCTATCGCAAGCGTACCCATCGCGGAAAAAAGCCCGACCCAGTCTATGGCGCTTACCATCGAGACAATGTTCTGGCCCAGAGCCGTCCAATCGGTGCCCTGCACCGTTGCGATGAGCGTGTGCAAAAGGCCGACAACGAATCCGCTAAGCCCCAGACCCGCCTCCGTCCATGGAATGTTTGCGATGGCCGAATTGATGCAAGCTGCGATAGAATTTCCAAGGTCTGCCCATCCTGTGTAGGTCTGGACGAAGCTATAAAGCGTGAGAATCGCTGCCCGCATTCCGTCCGTCAAAACTCGCCCGAGCAGGGGCCAGTCGAGCTCTGCCACCGCAGTGGTGAGACCTCTGGCGATTCCCGCACCCAAGCTGTCCCAGTGAATGCCTTGCATGAGAGTATCTGCAAAGATGAGTGCCGTGTTCAAGCCCTGCGCTACAGTATGACCGATGGCCTCCCACAATCCCGGCACCTCAATGAAGCCGTTGATGCAGTTGGCGATGTTGGTCGCCCATGCTCTGGCTTTGTCCTGAATGTCGGGCCACGGGATTGCGTTCAGGCTATCGCGCAGCTTCTCGCCGATCAGCTGGCCGACTCCGTACCAATCGCCATCTTTGATGGCCTGCATGATTTCGTCAAGAAACGGGTTGTCTGTGTTAAAGTCGTAATTCGGGGTGATGGCTCCCGCACCGCCGCCGCTGTTTTTATCCAGCACATCCAGCTCATCAAACTTTGCCAGTGCGCCGTCCGCTGCGCTGCCTGCCGACTTTGCTGCCTTGGCATATTTGCCCATCGCTTTGGCTGCGCTCTGGCTCGCCCCTATGGACTTGCCGGTCAGGAAAGACACAAGCTGGGCGATGTAGTAAAAGGCGGTTGCTGCTGCGTTGGCTATGGCCGTGAGAGCCGGAAGAATCGCCTGAAGCAACGGAGCGGCAGCGGTGGATGCTGCGCCCTGCAGGTTGCCGAGCGCGGCTCTCAGCGTGGCTGAGGAGAGTGCGGCAGAACCCATCCATTCGGTGATCTTCCGCAGTCCTGCGGAGATCAGGTTGAACACCAAAGCTCCGGAGACAATGCTCATAAGGCGATTTCGGAATTTAGCGAGGTTCTTACTGCTCTGGGTGAGCTTGGCTCGCAAGCCGTCTACGGCCCGCTGTAGGGTACCAAAGACACGCGCTCCGAGACCTCCGACCGTGCGTAGGGCATTGTTGAGGGTACCAGACAGCGCTTTGTTTAATCCGGTGATTCTGCCGGAAAGTAGTCCAGCAGAACCAGATGAACCGGGCACAGAACTTCCTTTAGGCGACTTAGCGGCTATCGCATGTTCACGCGCGGCTCTGCTCTCTGCTGCCTGAGCGGCTTTATCTTGAGCGTTTACCGCTTTCTGTGTTTCTGCAACAATCCTCTCAGCATGCTGTGTAGCTGATTCGTCTACAGTACCATACGCTTTATTTTGCCGATTCTCGATTTTGGCAAAAGATGATTCTATGGCATCGGCTTGTTTGTTAAAATAGGCCTGCATGTCATCTTCGCCGCTAAGATGCTGAATTAGACTTTTTTGCTGATTTACGGCATCGTTTTCTTGATTTAGCTGTGCGGTAAGCGCTGCATGACGCTTTTGCAAGCCGGAAATAGCATCGCCTTGTGCATTGTAATCTGATTCAATCTCAGCAACTTTGGTATCTTGCTTTTCAAGATCATCGAGGAGTTTTTGGTTTTGATTCAGGAGAGAGGTTTCCCCCTCCATGCGAGATTTAAGAACATCTTGCACTTTTGAATCACTCAGACCGGGGTATTCCGATTTAATATCAGCAAGATGGGATTTTTTGACATTCTCTAGCTGTGCGTTCACCTTTTCAAGAGCAACGGCAGTATCATCAGCGTTTTGGCGGGCTTGATTTAAGCTGTCGCCTAATGCGCTACGCTTTGTTTGCGCAGAATTTAACTGCTTATCTAAATCACCAATCTGCTTTGATGTGCTCTTGACCTTTGCCTGTAACGCTTTTAAGTCGGATTCTGCGCCCTTTTTGTTCAGGCGGGCATCTATTGTGATTGACCCATCTGCCATTGAATCAACCTCCTCTCTTTGACTTTGTTAGAATTGGATTATGAATTGAGTAATGCAAGCAACCGCTCTTTTTCTGCCCTATTCTCCGCGCTTTCAGGAGCGTGGATTCTGATGATTCGATCGTTCTCTTTGGCAAATTCCTGTTCGCTCTTGTCAAGTTTTTTTCCGTGAGCCCTTTTATATCGAATATTTACGACTTGAGCAAATAGCCCATCTCCAATACCGTAGAAAGCTCCGAGAAATTCCCACCAATGCAAATACTCACATCGGCGGCAACTGTACCCCAGTACTTTATCAACAGCGGGTGCGATTAAGGCTGCATCTTGTTCCCAATCTACAATTCGAGGACGTGGAATTGTAGAGTCTTCGGGTTGTCCGCCATTGATAAACAAAAACGCTGCCCGTAACGCAGCATTTGCGTCGGGCAGCGCTTGCCATTTTGGGTATAGAATTTCAAGGCAGGCAGCGTACTGTTCCTGTTGAGTCATTTCCGGGTCTGCTAACGCCGCAAGGGCATCAAGTACAGCTCGGAAATCAGATCGGATGGCAAAAAAATTCTGACCATCTACATCTACGGTTGTGGGCAGTTCCCAAGCGCTCACGCTTTCTGGCCGGGGGCCAGGCCCTTGGCCGTGTTCAGGTAGACACCAACGTGTTTCTGCACACGCTTCTGGCTGGCTTTGACGGCCTTGCCGACCGCGTCCTCAATAATGGGGACTGCTGCCTGGAGGGCTTTCTCAAAGACCATGGTGCCGTCCGGGAGCAGCGCCAGGGCAGAAACCCCTTTGAAGAACACCGAGGAAGCATCGCTACCGAAGATGTAGTTGATCTGCTCCCGGATGAGCTTGTCCGCCTCGATGATCTGGTCTACGCCCGCGTCTGCTGCCAGCCCATCGGCCAGCTGCTGAATGGCGCGGCGGGCCTCCTCCAGTCGTGCCGCGATACCAATGTCCGCAGGGTTGACATAAAGCGTGCCCAGCAGGGTGCCATCGATGTCTTTGACCTCGTAGCTTTTAAGGCCTCTGTCGATTTTCAGTTCCATTGTACACCTCCGTTATGCTTAGGCCTCGGTGAAGGCCTTCGTGCTCGGGTTGAATGTACCCGTGGTCTTCGCGCCAGTGTAGTGAATATTGAACGGGATCTGGTAACCAGTGGTGTCGCCGCCGTAGCTAGAGACCTCGATGTAGCACTCCTCGCGCACAGCGGGGAAAGCGCCGGATGCCTCCTCGTTCCAGAGCTTGACCTCCACAATGTCGGTTTTGAGGTCGTCAAGAACCATGTTTCCATCAATGATGGCCTGCAGCTTTTCAAACAGGGGGTCGCCCTTTTCGGCGTAGTAGGGGCTGACTTCGCCCTGCTTCTGGTAGCTGTCGATCGTCACGGACGTGTTACCGAGAATGTTTTGCTTTTTCTCGACATTGGCACTCAACTCGGGGGAATACTCCTCCAAATCTTTGCCAAGGCGTACATACTCGGCGGTGCCCTCACTGTCGTTTGCAAAATGGGCATTCAGATAGTGCGCCATGTATTTGCGTTCGATCTTCATAGTCAGTTTCTCCTATATGTGATTTGTATCTGAATCTGATATTTTGCGCTATCAACACCAATCTGCGATGGATACGCGGTCAGTGTGGGAACGATAGCGCAAACCCGACCCTCCTCTATGCAGGGGTAGTTTCGGGCATTGTTCTGCTCTACCATCCACGCAATCAAACCTGTATAAAAAGCGAGATTGTCGGAGTTTTGTTTGACATCAGCCCCAAAATTCTCACGCGTAGCAAAAATATAGTTTTGAGTCTGCTTATCATCCAGAACATAATCTCCGAGGATGTTCTCATGGTAGGTCAGAGTGGATGGTGATGCGTAAATGGCGTATTCGGTAGGGTTTTCACCGAGGTAATCAGCACCAAATCGTTTGTTTTTAGACAGGAGCGGGCATTGCCTAAACCACTTCCGGATTCCCTCAGTGCTATTTGATACCTGCGGCATTTTTTGCCTCCCTTACAATGTCATCAATGTGATCGGCTTTCATTCGTTCTGCCCAAAAAGGCCCGGCTAGAGCGTTTTTATCAGTTTTGTACTGAATTGCTCTGCCAGTGGGAGTTTTTCTCTCGCCTGGACGAGAGAAAAATCGTGTAGGCGTTCCACTGTTGTCATCAAAAACGGGAATATTCGGGCCATAAACTTCGCCCATGTACATATAATGCGCATAGGGGCCGGGGTACACGATGATGCCAGAGCCAATGTCAGATGCGGCGTAAGGGCTTTTTGCAAGCATAAATGTGTCCGCAGGAGTGTAATCCATGCACCATCGTATTACCGCGTTATCAATGACTTTTTGGACAATTCCGTGATCTCCAAAGCCATGGTTGGTAAGAACAGTGTTTATGCTATCGAAATCAAACCGCGAATCTACTGACAGTTGCATTAAGCACCTACAACTTTCCAATGCTGCGCCTGCGGGGCGCGGCGGTTGTCTGTGACCTGCAAGATGGTTGCGGCCTCGGAGTAGGTGTCGTGAATGGCGGCGGGGCGCAGGCCCTCGGCGCCGATGCCCAAAACCACAAGATCGCCAGCGGCCAGTGTGAAAGCGGCGGCGGGGTCATCAGTGGCGGCGTACTGCTTAGGGGGCAGATACGCCTTGCCGCCGAAATCTGCATCCGTGGGGATGCGGATTGTGACCTTGTTTGCCGCTTTCAGTCCAGTGCTGTCAACGGTGGTCGCATCGGAATTGAACCAGTGAACGCCCCGGATGATGGTGCGCTCATAAACGTCGCAATCATCCTCCGGGTCGAAACGCCGGTTGTATAGGGTGATGGTGTCATTGCAAAGCTGCATTTTACCTCACTCCTCTATACAGCAGGGGAACGCCGTAATCGTCCAGCTCGCCGTACAGCATATCCGCCGCAATGGCGTTCATCTGTTTGGCTGCCTCCTCGGCGTTCGGCACGTTCCCATGGTTTTCGGTGTAGCCATCTGTGTTGAACGATGTGACCGTGGGCGACGTGACCTGAGCCACGGCACCGACAACGCTCTCCATCTGCGTCAGCGCGAAAACGCAGAGCTTGACCGCCCTAGGAATCTCGGCCATGTTCTGGACGCGGGAATCCGTCAGGCGGTCAATGCGTTTTCTGCAAGCACATTCCAGCGGAGGCCACGCAGCGGCATCAACGGTGCCGCCTAAACCCTTGTATTCGTCAAAGGTGAGGTACATATCGTGTGCCATGTGTAAACCTCCTCAGCAGCCCGAAATCAGGCCAGAGACAGGATGCGGGCGATGGGGATAGCCTTGCGGGCGATGTACTGCTTGCCCTCGGCCTCGTTGGAGTTCACCAGTTCCCAGTTTTCGCCGTCCTCCAGCTCGTCATCGGTGGGAGACAGACTCTTCATCTTGGCCTTGGTGAAATTGATGCCGTAGGGGGCAAAGCACTTGCGCTGGCGGCCATAGAGGGTGTCCTCGCCGCCATTGGTATGAGGATCACGATCCATCTCGTAAGGCACCTTAGCGCCGCAGTCGGTGTATTCGATAGCGCCATCACCCAGAACGTAGGTGGTGTAACGGGTCTGAGACACCTTAGCCACGCCTGCGGTGGTCTGAGCGGCAGCGGCCTTGACAGTGCCATTGACGGTCACGACAGGCAGATTGCCCTCGCCGCCGAAAATCTGCTTGAGGGTAACGACAGCGCCGGAAACGGTGACGATGAACTTGCCCTCATACTGGGCAGACAGCACGGTTTTCAGAGCCTGAGCCTCAGCAGCGGCATCGCCGGTCTTGAGGGTCTTGTTGGCGGTGGAGGTGGATGTGGCAAAGGTATAGGTCTGGCCGTCCACGGTGATGGTGTCGCTGTTCACGCCAGCAGTGCTGACAGTGATGGTGTAAACGCCCTGCACCTCCATGGTGGTGACAGTTTCCACGGCGGGCATGGTGTCGTCAACCAGAACAGCGCGGCCATTCAGGGTGCCGATCTGCAGCTCACGCTCGATACCGTCCTTGTCGGTGTACTTCATGTACGCCAGCAGCTTGAGATTTTCGAGGCCAGTTGCAACGGCAGAGTGCATGATAGCGAGGCTGAAAGCGCCCTTGTTATCACCGCAGGCACGCTGCATAGCGGTGTTCAGGGATGTGCCGTCCATCAGGCCCAGAGCGCCCTCGGAGTTGGTCTTGCCGGTGACATCGTAGGTGTGCTCACGGACGAACTTCACGCCCTCAGCATCTTTCATAGCGAAGATGCCGGTCAGAATCTTGATGATGGTGGCCTGATCGACTTCCTCCCAGTATTCACCGATCTGAGATGCGACGTCAGCGAGAGTATCCTCGCCGCCGGTGATGTCGTAGGAGAAGTCGCGCTCAGTCCATGCCTGCGCGCGGCCCACGACAACGCGGGAGTGGGAGAAAGTCTTGGTGGGGTTGCTGGTGATGTTGGTAGAACCGTCATAGTTCTGGGGAACCGCGCCGCTGATGATGCCGCGCAGGGGAATGGTGACGTAGTTGCCACCGACCTGATCGCTCATGGAGTCGGCGATGTCCTGACGCTTTTTGATGGCGCGGGACTTAATCAGCTCGTTGCGGTTCAGGTTGGGAACGCGGTCAACATACTGCTTGAACACGTTACCATTGAAGTTTTTGGAATCAAAGATTGCCATGTGGTTTTGCCTCCTATTGATTTTTTAGGGGTTCGGTTGGTGTAGCTCGATCAGTCGAAATCGGGCACGAAGTTGGGATCGGCATTTGCTGCCGCCATCTGCTCGGACAAACTCAGTTTGTGCGTACCGCCGTCGGGCTTTGCGGGAACCGTGATAGACGGGCCCTTCTTGCCCGGAGCGGGTTCATCAACGACAAAACTGCCGGGGTCGTCGGCCTTGTACTGGGTCAGAAACTCATCGTAGCCCTGCATCTTGCCGTTCTCGTCCTGCTTAAACTGCTTGGCGATGGCATCCGCGATAAACTGCTTTTTCGCGGCATTGGAGCTGAACTTGACCTCGCCCGCCTTTTCGCGGATGGCAAATTCATACGCCTGTGCAGCGATTTTCTGCTGCCACGCCTTGCCATCATCCTCGCGCTGCTGACGCAGTGCCGCGAGGTCGGACTGAACGGATGCCAGCTTGTCAGCGTCGGTCTGTGCGGCGGTCAACTTGGTCTGCAATTCGGCCATGTCGGTGTCACGCTGCTTGACCTGCCCCTGCAAGTCGGAAATCTGGCCCTGCAAGCCCTTGACCTTGGAATCCATCTTATCGCGGCTGACGTAGGAACCGTCCGCGATGTTGGCGAGTTTCAGGCCCGCCGCGCTGATTTTTTCGGTCAACTGGTCGTAGGTCAGCGCCTCGCCCTCAGAAAACAGATTTTTGAGCAATTCCATAAGATTGTCCTTTCGCCGCGATTGATTTAGCTTATAATCGCGCGGCCACTCCGCGCACGTCGCGCCATCGCATTTATTTCCCTGCAATGCCGGGTATTTATTTATCAGCCAAAACGGCGTGATAACACAGAAAAAGCGCCGTTTCAGGCGCTTACCTTTATGGCACTAAAGCCATCCACTGCCATGCGGTCACGGCGCTGTGACAGCCCGGATTGCTTGGCAATGAGATTATATCGGGCACTCAGGGCGTTGATGTGCTGCTGTGCCTCACGGCGCAGGTCATCGTCGCCAGCGGCCCGCGCGGCAATGGCAACGTCTTTCCAGCGGCGGGTATCGGTTTCAATTTTTCGCATCATCTGCGAACACTGATAGAGGGTCAGGCCCTCTTTGTTGCCGATAGTCACGCCTGCATGGTTTGACGTTATCCATGCCGCCAGTTGATGGTCGGAGTATTTGCGCACCGAATATTCGGTGCTGAACGGTGCGGCAAAGTGCCCGCAGTTCCACTCGCCGATAGGGCGCTTGAATCCTGCAAAGTGATGACCGTCCACGTCCACGCAGGCCATGCCCGCCTGCATTTTGGCGTATTCGGCCAGCAGGAAAACATGACCCTGCACCGGCTCATGGTCGGGGGCGCTGTTGAGATGCGCGGACAGCTCCACCGCATCATAGCCCAGCGCCTTGCCGATTTCGTCGGCGCTGTGCTGGGCGATTTGGCAAGCCCCGTCAATGATGTTCTGACGGGCGGCGGTATCAAGGCGGCGGTGATAGCCGCTTGCGTATTGCACCTGCATCCCTGCCCAGCCTATATCTTTGATGGTCTGCCGCATAGCCGATTTGTAGTCGGTCATGCCGGTGGACACGCTCAAAATGGCCTTATCTATGGCCTGTTGATAGGGCACGGATATGGCCGTAGTGTTGGACAGGTTTTGCAGCGCCCCGGAGGTCTGCGCGGCGATGTTGCGCGTGTACTGTACAAGCCGCTGATTCTCCTCACGGGGCAGCGGATGCGCCGCCAGCGCGGCTTTGAATCGCGGGTCGGTGAAGTTATCCTGCAAGGCGGCGTTGTACACAACAGCCATCTGCTGTTGCGTCAGCCGGGTTGCGGCTTGGAGCTTGCCGGAAATATCAGCAATGTCTGCACCCATTTCCAGCATGATCGTGTAACGGTGTATACTGGTGGGGTTCATCTCGCCGATTTTCTTTATCTGGGTCGCTATTTTCTGGATGAAATACAGATTGACTTCATCCAGATTCGCAATCATTTTGCGAACGGCGGCATCAAGCTCTTTCTGGGTCAGCACGGGTCATCACTCCTCGCCGAGGCCACTCCCGAACAGTGTAGCCGGGTTGCTCCCATCCTGATCGGCACCGCCGCCATCATCCGGGGGAACAGTGACATCACTCTGGTCGGGGTTGGGCTGCTGGATAGCCATAGCGGCCTGCATTTCGCTGACTTTTTCCTGCCGGACTTCCTGCAAGGCTTTTTCGGCCTGTGCGTGGGTTTCACCAAAGAACCACATACGCATCTCAATTTTGCTCATCATGCCGTTATTGAGCAGGAGGAGTCGCTGCTGCAACTGGGTTTCGGTATCGGCGATAACGGAATCATCCCAATCGAACGACACCTCATATTCACCGGCAGGGGCGAGGTTATACAGGTCAGCATACTTATCCATCGCCCGTACGACTTCACGCAACGCCCGCTCAAGGGCTTGCTGGTTGTCGGCGATGGTGGTATAGGTGCGATTGCGCAGGATAGTCAACTCAGTGGCCGTGCGGGCCTCTGTGTTGGCATCGGAGAGGGTGCCACGAGCGAGGCCGGACTGATCTTCAATCTTCATCAGGATTTGATTCAGACCGGCCACAAGAGAGCTGTCACGCAACTGCGGGGCAAATACATGGTAGGTATCATCGCTGCCCAGATCGACCGCACGGAACAGGCGCTCATTCAGTTTAGGGGTTTCCATAGCCTTTGCGCCGTTACGCATAACGCCATCAATGGGCCGCAGCGCCATCGGGTCAACGTCAACGGCCATTTCGCCGCCCTCGAACTCCCACAGCAAACGGCTGTACTGTGTGTCAGCCTCCTTGATGGTGTCCATGCTCTTAGCAAACACGGCCACGCCCATAGGGGAGATCGGGTCAACGGTATTTGCCGAGGCCACGCGGAACCAGCCAAAAAGCTGTCCATCCACATTGTTGACATAGACCACGGGCTTGAGGTCTTTCCACTGCGGCACTTCCGTCAGGGCGATTTCCTTGCCGAGAGCATCGCGCGAACTGGACTTAAAAGCCCGCTGCGTGATTTTGATCTTATCACCCTCGACGGTGTGTCGCTCAAGGCGGGAATAGTAGGTTTTGCCCTCCGAGAACACATCACGGAAAACGACATCGGACAGGTCGCCATCATCGCCGAAAGCGATGGGGTACAAATCCCAATCGGGGGTATAGTCGAAATAGATATGCCCGTCACGGACATACGGCTTTATCGTCATGCCACCCGCCGCGCATCCGATCTCGGTTTTGCTCCGTAATTGTGTAGCCAGTTTTTCAAACTCTTTGCTCAGAAATTCCGAGCGCGGGTTGGTGATGTCCTCGCCGGTGCCGTCATCCTTGCCCGCCGTGATGCTCCACTTAAATTCAAGCGTGACCTGCCGGGAAATCTCGGACGCGATGAACGCAGGAATGTTGAGGGTTTTGACTTGCTCGTTTTTGTAGGTGGGCTTGTCCAGATACGCCCGGTGCCATGCTTCGAGAGCAATCTGCATCTCCTGCGACAGCGGCGTGTCGATGTTCTCCACCTGCTGGATATTCTGATACGGAATCACTCTGCCTAACACCTGCCTTATCATGGTATAGATACTTGAAAAAATAGACATGGGCTGTACCTCACAGGCCGCGCCGTTTCCAGACTGGATTGAGCGCGTACCGCACACTGTCGATGCTGTGGTTGTCCTTATCGGGGTATTGCCCGGTCAGTTCATCGTCTTTGGTGCGCTCGTATTCGTATTCGGCGAACTCTCGCGCCGTTTCCGGGCATCGGTTGGGATCAACAACGATTTTCACCAATGATTGCAACCATTTCATGCTGTACCGCACGGAATCCGGCCCCTTTTCAGTGGGGCGGATGGATGCGCCGTAGGCTTTCAAGTCCGCAATGGATTTCGGCTCGGCGCTATCTGCAATAATGAGGTCTTGCGATGTTACGTTCTTTTCTTTCTGTAGGCGCTGCCAGAAAACCTCATTCGGGGTTTTGTTGCAGCGCAGTTCATCGAAAATATAGAGCGTCATCTTCGAGGGGCGATAGCACATCTTGCTCCAATGGTTGGGGTCGGGATACCAGCCCCAGTCGATGCCCTCGTAGATATAATCAAACGACGCGATTTCGGCGTCGGTGATTTCTCGCAATTCAAGGTTGCTGAACACCTCGCCGCCCGTGCCCGTGGGGATGCCAAGATACTCATGCTCATAGGCGCGGGGGTTGGTCTGCCGCAGCAGTTCCGCGTCATCAAAGAACATCTGACCGAGCCATTCGGGCGGCACGGTCAGATAGGTGCTGGAATGAACCAGCCGATCAGGACGCTGGACAAGCGCCTCCTGATTCATAAAGTTGTTCAGGGTGATGGGCGGGTTGAACGACATGAAATTCCAAAACTTAGAGCCGCCACGGTTGGTAGATTGCAGCACGTTTCGGATTTCTTTCATTCCATCGAATGTGTCCGCTTCTTCAAACCATGTGATGGCGCAGTACCCTTTGGGAAATTTCAACGATTTCAGCTTCATCGGGTCATCAAGACCGCGAAAAAGAATCGTCTGCCCGGTGCTTTTCCGGGTGATGCTCATGGGGGAAACATGACAGATAAATTCGCTGTCAAGGCCCAGCTTGTCAAGGGCAAAGACCATCTGACTGTAAACAGAATCGCGCAGGGTGTTGGCGGTCTTACGGAATATGACCGCATTGCAAGCCTCGTTTCCCGGCTGAACCATAATCAGCGGGATGGCAAAGCCGATAAAGGACGATTTCAGCGAACCGCGCCCGCCCTTGAGAAGATATTGCGAGTGCCGATGATCGAGAACATCATCCAGCAGTTCGTCATAGTTAGGCGCGATGACATCTTCGATGTAAACATCAGGCATCGGGCACCGCCTCCCCATCGGCGGGGGTCGTAACGGGTGTAGCCGCGTTTGCCTGATCGGCGTCAGCTTGCCCCACTGCCGGGGCATCGCCCTCAGCCACGGGGACGGGCTTCTCGCCGCGTATCAGGTGGATGCGCACCGCATTAGGGTCATCGGCAGGCGCGGACTTGCCGGGGCCGTCTGCGCCCTCTGCGGGTGGCTCAGGCGGGGTAAACTCGTCAACGCCAAACTGGCCGGGGGTGCCCGGTTCCTGCCCCAGAACGCGCAGAATGGCGAACAGGGATTCAATGTTGCCATTGATGGCAGATTGGATAAGGGGGATGAGCATCTGCACCATGAGGGTCGTATTCTCAGAGAACACGTCATCATAGCTCGTCAACTCGGCGCTGGCCTTGTAGTGGGCCTTGCCGCCCTTTTTCTTGTGCTGGGGTTTTGTCAGCAGGTTCAGCAGGGCATCCTTTACCAGCTTCTCCTCCCGACGCTTTTTAGCCGCCGCCTTGCCGCCTTTAGAGCGGATGGCGAACGCCTCCTCCGGGGGGAGCTGATTCAGTGGCGGTTTCATCCCGGACGTATTGCGAGGCTTTTTCTGCTTTTTCTCGCCGGTGTCGGCGGGCTTCGCGTCTTGCGGCGCGGGGCTTGCGCTGATTTCCGGCATAGCCTCGGTATTTTCGGGCATCTGCTGCCACCTCCTATCGATAAAAATAAAAAAAGCACCCGGCGCATTTCAGCGCTGAGTGCTAAGGGGTATTCAGTTACTTTGTGATGGGGTTATTCATCGTCTGCGTCATCTTCGGCATTTGCCTCAGCATCCTCGGCATCGAGAATGGCGAGTGCCTCGGTATCGCCCCGCTCCGTCAGGATGCGGCGCTCCATGCTGCGCAGGTCATCAAAAAAGCTGCCATCAGTTTCAATAGCTCTCTGCTTTGCCATGTCGAATCTCCTCTCAATTCATCGAAATTAGCGGTTGTAGGTGTAATCCTTTTTGCGGGTGATAAACTCATAACCAAACTTGGGGGCCGTGCGCCGCCAGTAGTCGTTGAGATAACCAACGGCCATCTGGCGGGCCGTGTGCATAGCGGATTGTTTGCTTTTGCCCTCTTTGAGCGCGTCATCATACGCTTTTGTATAGCGATCAGACAAATAACGCTCAATCTGTTTATAGTCCCGGTTGATCTGATTGTAAAAGGCTTTCGGTTTTGCACCCTGACCCTTACGCATGATGTAGTTCATCTCGCCTTGGCCGCTGGCCGTGGCGCGATGCTCTGCCCATTTGGACTCAAGCATATTTTTGACATCAGCAAAAGAGAATGTGCCTCCGAAATCTGCCGCACCCTTGGGATGACCATGCGTAACAGTTGCGCCCTTATAATCCAAAACGGACATCGGAAACGAAACAGAGTTCGAGCTGCCCTTGTATGCCTCGATCAGCTTGCCGTCTTTATCAAAAACGAAAAGCTCCTCATGCTTCAAATTGCGGATGCGGCGTTCTGCATCCTCAAGACTCATGTTGCTGAATTTGGAAATATCAAGCGGATGCGGCGAACCGCCGCCCTTGCCCTCTTTACTCAGCCAGTCGATAAAACCGTTGACATTGCCTTTACCGCCTCTGCCGCCCATGTTCAACCTCCATTATAGCGCTATGCGCTGATTTTGTAAATAAAAAGCGCCGCAATGTCAGTTTTGAAATTTCAGCGCTTAGTATATTAAATTTGCGAATCGGTCATCTGGGATGCCCCTTTTTGCTTTTGGCCGCGCCACCGACAAGTCCCATGATTTCCTTGCTGAGCTTTGCTTGGTTATTTTTGTACGTTGAGGTAGTGATTTCTCTTTTTGTGGCTTCTCCAAAAGAATTTACGAATGTTTTTCCACTTGTTTTTGCATCGGGCGTACCTTTGCTTGCGGTCACTATTTTATTGGTAATCGCTCGCCGCTGTTCCTCAAGCGCCTGTCTTTTTCTTTGTACATCGTAATATCCGCTTGGCATATTCCACGCAGGATTTTTTGATGCGTAATCTGCCAACTTTTTCTTCAGTTTGTCAATTTGTGCATCAAGCTTTTTTTCTTGCGCTTTTAAGTTTCTTAAACTTGCACCACCGCCAAGGCTGCTGCCGGAACCTCTACCGCCCATTATGCGCCAACCTCCAGTACATTGCGGGGATCTTTCTTGCCCTTTACTCGCGCCTTGAGTTTTTCCTGAAACGCTGTAACGTGAAAAATGTTTCCCTCGCACCCGGCGGGCACCTTGCCATAGAAGATGATCTGCGCGGGCTGTAAGCGCCGCAGCATCTCATTGTACCCGGTCATGAACAGGTCTGCCGATTCGGGGCTTGCCTGTGTGCCGACGCTCGACACGGCCACCGCGCCGCCTATCGGCTCACCGTCAAAGCACCATGCAAAGCTATCCGGCGTACTCCATGAGATGGTCGGAATGACCTTGATGCCGTGAGCCTGCCAATAGGCGCCCAGCCAGTGCTTGCGGTAGTGGTTGTAAATCTGGATAATGCGGGGAAAGTCTGTATATGTGCTGAAATCGGGGGTGCATACGGTATCGAACCGCGCCATCATGCCGAGGTAGTTATCGGGATGCGCCCAGATGCGGTTGAACTGGTAATCGTCAACGAAAAAGTGAACGCCATGCTCTGACGGCTCCTCGCACCCTTTGGCGTAGTTGAAACTTATCCAGTTTTCAGCCGTTGTCAATTCGGGCCGCAGGATAGGGATGTCGAACCGCCCAGCGCCGGGGAAAATGCCCTTATTGAGATTTTCATAGTTGCGCTCTGTGCGGTACACCGTAGACCTCCGGGAAAGCAATAAAAATGCGCCGCAGTTGTGACACTGTGGCGCGTAATATAGAGGCAGGTCAACGGCGGCAGTACCGGCGTCGGCCCTCGCGGCGAACCGCGATAATAGCCAAAATCAGGCGCACTCCGTAGAAATACGCCGCGATTCCAAAATTAGGCGCGTCATACGGGGAAAGGAGAAAAAGCCCGTTTTGCCGTGGACGCGCCGCGAGGTGAAATGCCCTCAAGCCTCGCATGGTTGCACAGGCTGGAATCGAACCAGCTACTTGCAGGGTATGAACCTGCCGAGCTGCCAATGCTCTACTGTGCGATATAATATAGGCCACTGATCGGAAACCGCCAGCGGTGGAACCGCGTGAATGGATTGCAAACCGCAATTTGCCATCACTGGGGAGGTGCAGATCACTTGTGCCGCCGCAATGGCCGGACGACGGCAATGGCCTAATGGAACCGCATAAGGGCCTTGCACCCTTGCCATGCTATGGGGATAACACAGCGCCCTTTTCGCTCTAATTGCTGATTGAACAGCTATGCGGTAAAATGCCCCGGCCCCGTAGGCTACCGGGGTAAAATTTAGTGCAGGGGTCAAGGGCCTGCACAGCGCCGGGCGTGAGAGGCGCACCCAGCGTATAGAGCTTTTGCCACCTCTGCGCAAACACGAACGCCGCCGCGCTTATTCACGCAGCGGCGTTTGGAGGTGACAGCGGGGAAAGCACGAGCGAGGGAGCGCCCAGAACTCCCTCGCCCTAAACCCGCAAATACATAATACGCGCATGGGGGCGAACAATCAATATTTTACGTTGAATTGTTCGTTTTGTTCGCTTTTTTCTATGCGGTTTTTGCTAAATAGCGCTTGCAGGCCATACGGCAGGCATCGCCGGTGTATCCCGCGCCCACGCTTGCACCCACCTGCGCCCACGACAGGCCGTCCACAAAGCGCAAGTGCATAATGAGCCGCAACTGTGCATCGTCCACGCCGTCAAGGTACGCCGTGATGCGGTCACGCTCTGCCATAGCGCGGGCCAGTTTGCCTCTGATCTGCTCTTTCAGCTCGATGATGGCTATCGCGTCACTTTCCACGCTCGACCCTGCACCGCCGCCACCGGGCATCCCGGACATATTCGGCCCACCGGGGGACGTGGCGCGGGCCTCAAGCTCTGCAAGGCGCTGTTTATCACGATCAATCTCCAAATTCAGCCAATGGAGCTGAGATAATTCTTTCATCGTCATGGTCAGACGGCCTCCTTTGCCGTGATGATTTTTGCTTTTAGGGATTCCAGCAAATGATTTTGTTCAGTGACACGACCCATAACCGTTGCGATGGCATCCTCATCCTGCCCGCCCTGCACGACCAGCGAATGGATGACGACGGGATGCGTCTGCCCCTGTCGGTGTAGCCGCTTGTTCGCCTGCAGATAAACCTCCGCCGAGTACGTCAGCCCAAACCAGATGATGTGATGCCCGCCGTGTTGCAGGTTGAGGCCATAGCAGCAGGACACGGGATGGGCCAGCAGAATGTCCACCTCTCCCGCGTTCCATGCCCGTTCATCGTCGGGGCCATTGTATACGCGCACCCGCAGGCCCAGCGGCTCAAGGGCGGCGAGGATGCGGGCGAGGTCGTGCTGAAACCAGTAGAGCAGCAAGGCGTGTTGACCGTGCAGACCCTCGATCAGCCACACCAGCGCGGCCAGCTTGCAGTCATGGACGGGGATGACCTTGCCCTCCTCATCGTACACAGCGCCGTTGCAGAGCTGTAACAGCTTGCCCGCCAGCACTCCCGCCGTGCCTGCTGTGATGGTCGATTCGTCCACTTGCAACAGTGCATCCCGCTCCAAACGCTTATACGCGGCGGCGGCAGGGGCATCCAGCTTGACGGGTATCTCATCATAGATGCGGTCAGGGAGGGTCAGATAGTCATCGCTGGACAGGCTGATGCAAATATCACTGATGGCGGCATAGATGGCATCTGCCGCGCCCCGGCGGGCCTTGTAAGTAAATATCTGCGACCTGCTGCGCTTGTCCGGCTCAAAGTACATATCACGGTAAACGGAGATCGTGCGACCCAGCCGCTGCCCACCGTCCAGCAAGTAGACCTGCGCCCACAAATCCATCAAGCCGTGCGGCGAGGGGGTGCCGGTCAATTCCACAATGCGCTTGATTTTGGGTCGCATTGACCGCAGGGCCTTAAACCGCTTGGCCTGATGGTTTTTGAACGATGACGATTCATCCAGTACGACCATATCAAACGGCCACGCCTTGCCGTACTCTTTGACGAGCCACTGCACATTGTCCCGATTCGTCACATAGATGTCGGCATCCACTGCCATCGCGGCGCGGCGTTGTGTAGCTGTTCCCAGCACCTCGGAGCAGCGCAGATGCCGCAGATGCTGCCACCCTGAAATTTCGGTGCGCCATGTTGCCTCGGCAACTTTCTTCGGCGCAATGACGAGACATCGCCGAATTTGCCACGCATAATACTTGAGGTAGTTAAACGCGGTCAGCGTCATCACGGTTTTGCCCATGCCCATGTCCACGAAAAGCCCAGCGGCAGGGTGATCGATGATGTGCTGGATGCAAAACTGCTGATATGGGTAGGGGTGGAACTCTTTACAATCCATCTTGCCGCATGACCTCCTCGCAATGGCTGAGAATCGTCTGCACCTGTTCCGGGGTCGATACCGTGCTGAACACGGTAAAGCCCAGTCGCCGCATCTGATTCTGTACATACATCTGCCGCATCCGCTCCCGCTTGCCAACCTGTTTAAGCTCCACGAACACGACACGACCCCCCGGCAACAGGATCATCCTGTCGGGCACCCCAGATGTGCCGGGGCTTTCAAATTTCAGACACTTTGCACCGCGGCCCAATTTCTTCACACCGTCACGCAGCTTGCGCTCGATGACCTTTTCCAATTCCGGCATCCTAATAGCCTCCCATCTTTTTCGCGGCATCGCCGCCGCGCTTGTCCACCTGACTGACACACGCGCACGCGCGTATAGACCCGTAAATACGGGGGTATATGCGCTCTCACGCGCGTTATTTTACTTATTTTTATTTTTATTTATTTTAAGTGTCAGAAGTGTCAGTTATAGATATATTGCAACGATATATCGTTAAAATTTAGGCTGACACTTTAACTGACACTTGTATTTTGCGTGTCAGTTGTGTCAGTGCGCTTGTTCACAATTTTTTCATATTTAACTGACACTTCTGACGGTTCTGACACTTGGCATATAAGGAAGTGTCAGCTTTTTGGCCCAAAGTGTCAGTTGATTTTTATACATATTACACCTGTCTGTTGAATCTCCGATAACCGCGCTGCTGCTTGTACGGCCCAAACTTCATGCCCCGGTTAGCCTCCCATCCGGGGGTGCTTGCCAGCACGGCGTTGATTTCGCGGGTGTCTGCCTGCTTGATGTCACGGGGGGCACCGTTGAAAAGTTCGCACCAAACCTCGGCGGCGCAGATGCGGTCACGGGGCATCGTCGGGATGTCCTGCCCCTTGCAAGCCCCGGCCCAATAGTCGCGGCGCTTGTCCAGCGGCCATTCAAGCCAGTTCGTGGGAACATCGCGCTCCACAAAATCGCGGATAAGACCCTCGCGGACGGATGCCTCGCGGTGATCTTCCTGCCGTGCGCGGGCCGCGTCTGCCAGATCACCGGTCAGGAACAGCGGCTCTCCCATCATCCAGCGCATCTTTGCCTCAGCCCAAATCTGATTGATTTCGTCATCGGTCAAGTCCCATGCGCGGTGAATCAGTTCGCCTTGTCCCACATCCACGGGCCAGAAACGGCGGTTGCCCGTAGTGTCTTGCAGAAAATCGCTGACATTGCAGGTGCCGAAAAATACACAGCAGCGGGGCAGTTCCTTGACATTGCGGCCATAGGCGGCGCGGTAGCGGTCATAGCGCAGGCTCAAAAACTGCTTGATGCGGGAAACATCGGTCTTGCGGAAAGCGTCAAGCTCAGCTACCTCTACCAGCCATACGCCTTGCAGCAGCTCGGATGCCTCTTTGCCCTCAAATGTGCGGATGCTGTCGTTGTACCAGCCCTTGCTCATTCTGTCCAGCAGCGTGGACTTGCCGAGGCCCTGCGGCCCGCACAGAATCAGCATATTATCGAACTTGCATCCCGGCTCCATCGCGCGGGCCACAGCACCGACAAATGCTTTGCGGGTGACAGCGCGGGTATAGGGGGAATCGTCAGCACCGAGGTAGTCGATGAACAGGGTGTCCAGCCGGGGCACTCCATCCCACACCAGACCTTTGATGAAATTCTGCACCTCATTAAATGCGTGTGTAGCCGCATGGATGTCCAGCCCTGCGTCGATGGCGTTGCGCTTGGTGATCTTGTATCCCTTTTCCATGTACCAGTACATTGCGCTGATGTCCGAATCAGCCCACGCCCGCCGCTTGAATTTGTCGGGGTTTTTGTCCCACGGCAGGGGATACAGCACCTCGCCGCGCCCGCTGAACTCATTCAGCATGAACCGCCCGCACAGGCGGGGGTCATTGTTGAGAATCAGCAGAACATTGTCGATGGTCTGCTTGATTTTGCCGTTTTCATCGCGCTGGATATAGCCCAGCCATGCGTTGGGGTCGGTTTGCTGACCGTCATCGCCGATGACCTCGCCCTGCACAGGCTCGGCGCCGTCACTATCGCCGGGGGTCTGTTGAGGCCCGTTGCCGGGGATGGGGGCGATAGCGCCAAAGTCAGCCTGCAACTGGGCAAACTGCTCTTTGTTGTAGATGGCCTGCACCGCGCTATCCTGCAACGACATTTCGCACATCGCCTTATAAGATGGGAGCTTGCTGACCGGGGTGTTGCCGGGGGCGCTGTCGTCCTTATCGCCGTACAGGTGCAGGCGAACAAGGTCAAAGGCGTTCACAAGCTGCATAGAGCAGGGGTCAGTAGCGTGATGGCTGTACAGGAATTTGCCGTTATCGTAGATGATAGCGCCGCCCGCCGTGCTGCCGCCCGTATAGGTGTACCGCTCCTCGCTGCCCATAATGCACGGGGTATAGATGCCGGGCAGAAACTTGTCCATCGCCGTGCGGATGTCATAGGCGCGGCAGAACGCGCCCACGATGCCGGGCTTTGTCAGTGGGTCGCCCTGCTTGAGTGCCATCTTTTGGTAATTCGGAGCAGCACCGGGAACCTGCGGCCACTCGACCATGTTGCGCCAGTCCGTGTAGGTTCCCAGCAGGAACGCCACAGATGCCAGCGGCGCATCCTTACAACGAAACACATAATCCGAATCCACGCAGGCACTCGGCCAGTACATGAGGCGGCTTGCCTGAAATGTGGTAGGGTCGGCCTTATCAATGCCGATCAGCCACGCCAGCCGCCGCGCCAGAGGCTCGTACTCATCGGGGGTAGCAGTACGGTCAAGGGGGATTACAACGCGCAGGCGGGGCTTATTGGGGCAGTGCTTGCGTGTGGAGTAGATCACATAGCTGCATCCGATGGCATCCACACGGCTTACGATTTCATCGGTGCCCCAGCCGGGGATATTATCGAAGTCAAGCGTCACAAGGTCACGCCCGGTCACTGCATTGGCCTTGCGCCGTCCGCCGTTGAGGGAGCCGCCCACGAACCCGCCGACATCCTTTAATGCGTCCTGCTGAGGTTTCGGCAGGTGCATATATGCGTCGAGCGTTTCCGTTGAACGGACGGGATTCCGCAGGCGGTCATACAGCTCTGCCACGGTCATCAGCTGAGGTTTCCAGTTGAGATCGTTTCGGGATGCGCCGGTGGTGATGGTAATTTGTCTATCGAATTGCATGACCGTTTTCCTCGCTTTATCGTTATAATGGGGTTTCGCTGTTAGGCTGTTCACGGTTGAACAGCTCGGATGCAACGGATGTCAGGTATCCGGCAATTTCGGAAAGCTCAATGCCCTTGGTTTCCCACCGCATGAGCGTGTACACGGCCTGCCCCGGCTTTTCGGGGTCGGGGCTGCGGGCAATGCACACCAGATTTTTAGGATTCTGCTTTGCAATGGCTGTCAGCCATGCCGCGATACCCTTTGTGTACTCATTGCCGTTCGGGTCGAGGATGACTACGGGATAAACCTCGGCATCCTCTTTTTCGTTCGGTGTAGCCATATCTCAGATCTCCTCCTCACTTGTAGATGTCGCCGCTCTGCTTGTGACGCAGGGTGATTCGGCCTACGACCTCAAACCCCGCCAGCCCGCAAATGTACTTGACCGTGTGGATAAGCGCGGCGATAGCATCGAATCGTGCCCGGTATTCACTGGTTGCTGCCGCCTCAATGCCCTGATAGGCGGTAGGGTCAGCATAGCCTTTATCGTTGTAGTAAGGATTGTTGCGGGAGTTGAACGCCCGTTCATCGACAGAAAAATCAATCACTATGGTCGCCCTCCTCTGCGCCCACAGCGGCGCTCTGTGTGGCGGTTTCGGCTTCGTCCGATACCTTTGTTGTTGTGACTGTTTCACCCTCAGACGGGGCCTCTGCGGGGCTGTTAGCGGGCGCCCAGCCCGCGGCCTGAATCAGAGCATCATACCGCATCATCTCATTTACGACCTCGGCCACAGTAGGGGACGGGGCTGCCTTTTCCGGCTCAAAACCGAAATGCTCATTGAGAGCCTGCTTGCGCCAGTATTGGGCCATGTGGATGGCGTGGTTTCGATCATCGGCATGACGATATGCGGTGGTTTTCCAGATGCGGGTTTCCTGCTTGGCGAACTCAAGGCGCATTTTCAGGGATGCGATTTCAGATTCAGCGCTCTTTTTGGTGATGTAGTGCTGAATCGTAGCGCAGACAGTACCCAGCACCAGCAGACCACCCCAAACAATATCAGTGTTCACAGCTCATCCTCCCAATCCTCGGAAATGCCCTCATCAAAATCTTCATCTGCCGGTTCAATGAACAGACAGTGATGATCGTCAATCGGGATGGACGCGCCATCGGGGCAAGCCTCGATCTCGCCCGTGGATTGCTCAGAATAGATAACCTCGCCATCATCGGGGGACATTTTCTTTGCCTCTTCGGCAGATTCGGCATAGGCCATAAAAAAGCCGCTGAATGGTACTTTATACAGACATTTCATTTTTCGTCAGCCTCCTCAAGTTGTTTCAGTGTAGCTGTTGCCAGTACGTCCTGCAGCCGGGGATGTCTGCCGCAGGATTTGCCCTCAGTGCAGAATTGGTATTTGGGATTGGTTTCACACTGCGGAACCATCATGCCCGCGATTTCAGGGGACAGGGGGGCAATTTCTTTCTTCATCAAATCAAACATATTGCGGATTTCTTGCTGTGCGCGGGAACAAAGCCGTAGGTGACTGGCCTCAATCAGCGCCCGCGCATTTGCAGAAATGTACAGCTCAGTGGGTGCGCCGTTGGGCAGAACCGTCCGCGCGTCCTCCTTTGCCACGCCGTTCTCAATCAAGCGGTCATAGGCATCCCATGCGTAATCGTAAGCATCGGCAATGATGCCGTCCTGATTTTCATCGGTGGATGCGGGGAACACCGGCTCGGAGCGGCTTTCGTTGCAATACCGCTGACTGCGCACGGAAAAGCTGAAATGCCGATGCCGGGTCAACTGAGCAAGGCAGGCGCGGCTGATACCCTTAACATGGAACGTGAAATAGGCGTGCTCATATACACTTAGATGCCCAGTCTTAGCGCACCCCTTGGCGATTTTGAATTTGACAAAATCAGGCTCACTGTCATAGCACACACTCGCGGCCTGCTCAATGATGTGCATGGGGTTATATACGGTGTTGAAGTAGCAGGCCGTGCCGCACTGATACGGCATCGGGGAGGAATAGGCAATCAGTTCAACATTCATGGCTCGTGGCCTCCTTTTTGATGCAGGCGTTGCCGCCCATGCGGCGGTATGCTGATGCTTTTGCGTTATCAGGTAAGATATTCAGCAAATCACTGTCACCGCCCAGCGAAAGAAACTTATCTCGATACCAGTCGGCTTTTGACAATTCCTGCGTTGTGCCGTCTTTCAGCCCGCAGCGGTATAAGTATTTGTAGCGGCTCAACAGGCAAAAATGCTGCACATATTTCGTCCCGAACTTCTCCTCCATCTCGACGATGCACTCTTTCTGACCGGGGCGGTTGTAGTGGTCAGGGTGATTCACCATCTCCGGCTCGTCATCCTCCTGATCTCTCCCGAATAACGGCTGTGTAGCTGTTCCGAGTGTTGCCGCAATAGCTCCCAGCAGGAAGATGGCAGTGATAAACGCCAGAACTAAAGCGATGACAAAAAGCCCCATGAGAACCTTTGCGATAGCTATCAAAATAACCATTTTCTAATTCCTCCTATGATACAAATAGATCGGGTGGCATAGCCTTATCATCAATGTAGTAGTCAGCGCCGATTTTACGCGGGTTGGTGCCGTATGCCCGTTTTAATTCCTCGGTGTTGTCGTTCACTGCGTCAAATTCCAGCCCGTAACAGCGGCAAAACTCCACCGCGCGGGTCAGCATCTCGCCCTCCCGGCACGTCCACAGGATAATCTTTGCACCGAGGCGACGGCGAGATATGAGTTTGTCGATCAGGGGCAAATTGGGTGCGCCGATTTCAGGGTAGGCGTTTTCGCAGAGGGTGCCGTCAAAGTCAACGGCGTATGTGGTCGGATGGCTCATTTCAGTTTTTGCTCCTCCATGTATGCCGCCCATTGGCGGTCTTTTTCGACTTTCATCGCCTTATCCATCGCGGTCATCATGCGGCGCACGACCTCAGCGGCGATTTGCAGCTTTTTAGAACCCTCGGCGATGTCTGGGCTGTCAGCCGTCCAGCGGGCGGTCACGACGACGCTGGGCACCGCCCCGGCGTAGTAGAAACAGGCATCCACAGCGTCACAGTAGAGGTAGGAACGGATGCGCGGGGTGGCGCGGGTACTGCCGAGCATCGTCATGCCACGCTCGGCAAGGGTCTGCGGGGTGGATGTGACAATGCGATCATTGATGCGGGCATCATGCGCCGCCTCGCGCAGACAGCGCTCCCGAATTTCATCGGTGATTTTCAAGTGCATCATAGTGGCACCTCACCGCAACAGCGAGTTAAAAAGGCGCTCGGCGGCTGTTCTGCTGGCGCACTCGCGCAGGGCATCGCGTTCATTCATCGCCAGAGCGCCCGCCTGCATCAGCAAATCCATAGCTTTTGCAAGGGGCAAATCGTAGTTGGTGACGCACATACCGTGGACAATACGCTGATGGTAGGTGCGCCGTCCGCGCTCAATCAGGTCACGGATGGCCTTTGCCCCGGCGAACATAGCGACACCCGCCTGCCGATACACGGCCAGTTCACGGGCCATGTCGGCCACGACATTGAGGTTTTTCAAATCCTCGGCGCTTTCATTGCACCACAGGACATCCTCAACTGCGCCGGTCTTTTCGTTGTAGATGACGGAGTATTTACTGTCCCGAATGTCGATCCTCATGGCTGCTCACCTCCCAGAGCTTTTCGTCGTGTAGCCGTTCGTTCCACCGCCAATGCTTTGCGGACATCGTCCTGCCGACCTCGGCGGGGTCATTCAGTGCGGCGGGCAAAATACTGATGCACAATTCCACATCCGCGATTTCCTCTTGCAGATTGGCAACACAATCCGCGCGGGATTTCGGCGTGGGGTTCTCGTTGCGTATCTTGCGGGCCATCTTGAGCGCGGCCTGCGCCAGTTCAGCCGATTCCTCGGCGAGTTGTTCCAGCAGTGCCGCCGTGCCGATCATCTCCAAAACGTCATCGGGCATCGTCTGTACCTCCCACAATGTCAGCTAGATTGATAATCTCGCCGGGACGCAGATTATTAAAAGCCCCTGTCGGTAGCGGAATGGTGCGCTGTCCCTCGCCCTTAAAATAGCGGTGATTCGGATTAGGTTTCGCCTCAATAGGCCAGACGATAGTTTTTGCAAACGGCATCATGGCCTTTGCGAGCGCGATGTCCTGTGCAGACCAGATTGAGGGTAACTCCCAATTATTAGGTGAACTTTCGCATAAAATGCAAAACCCGCTATCCTCACGGGCAAAGCATCCCTTGCAAACGTCTGTTCCGTTTTCGTTACAATATCTGGACAGATAGTCCGCCGCGCGGCGGGCATCCGCAGAGTTTGTCGTCCGTTCCATGCTTTACTCCTCCTTTGCCATCAAATCCTTACCGCACAGCGGGCAGATTTTGCCGTCAACCTTGATGCCGCACACGGGGCAGCGCAGGCGCACATTGGTGTTGATTTCATGGCTGTCGGCCTCACTAGCCGCGCCCTCAAGGTTTTTCACGGCCTGTGCGTAGTAGCTATCTTTCAGTTCGATGCCCAGCCCACGACGACCCGTGAGAACGGCCTGATAGGGCACAGAACCGATACCCGCAAACGGATCAAGCACGATGTCGCCGGGATTCGTCCACAGGTCGATGCACCGCTCGATTACATCCAACTGCAACGGGCAGATGTGCTTTTCATCCTTTTCATCGCGGGCGCTCTTGCGCTGCAAGGTGTTGGACTGCCGCACATCCATCCAGACCGGTGATGCGTATTTCTGCCACACATCCACCGGGAACGATTCATGGTCGTGGGGGATAGGCTCAGGGTTTTCACCGGGCTTGCGGAATGTCACCACATAATCAGGCAGCCCCTGCCTCGACATCGCAGAATCCTTGCGGATCTGCTTGTGTAGCAAGCCGAGGGCTTTCGTGCGCTGCATCTCCGTGACCGGGTTTTTCCAGATGCACACCTCCGAATGGAAGATGAACCCATACTCGGTCATCTCGCGGATAATGTCACCGCGAAAATCCTTGATGCCGATAAAGCCGTCACGGGATTTCATGGCGGGCAGATTCATGCAGTGGATAGATACCAGCCGCCCCGGCATGATGACCCGGTACAGCTCCGCCACGAGGTAGCCGAAATGCTGTGCGAACTCCGCGCCGTCGCTGCTGTTGCCCATATCCCGGTCACTGTTGGAGTAGGTGTACAGGCTGGCGAACGGCGGGGAAAAGATGGAGTAGTGGACGCTGTTATCGGGGATGCCGCGCAGGGTTTCCACGCAATCCCCCTGATACATTGCCCAGCGCTGTGCGCTGTCGATCAGCTGGTTAAGCACATTCATGTCTAAATTCCTCCCATGCAGGCAGTGTCATAGTCGTTTGCGGTTCATAGGGCGTTGTCAGGCGGCAGGTGCTTTGCAACTGCTTTTTGACGATTTCGCGGGTCTGTTCGCCCATCGCGGCCCGCATCTTATCACAATCGGCCTGTTTGCGCTCGATATTGGCCTTGACTGCGCCCTCGCGGGCACTGATAACGATGTACACATCCACCGGCTCAGATTGCCCAAAACGCCAACAGCGGCGCACAGCCTGATAATATTGCTCATAACTGTCAGACAAACCGACAAAAATCATCTTGTGGCAGTTCTGCCAGTTCATGCCGAATCCGGCGATAGAGGGCTTTGTGACAAGCGCCCGGCTAAAACCCATTGAAAAACTAAGCAGGCGAGAGCTTTTCAGCGATGCCTTATCACTGCCCTTGACCTCTACCGCATCGGGGATGCCGTGCGCCAGTGCTTCACTCTCCGAATTGAGGTCGCACCACACGAGCCACTGTTCGCCGGGGTCGCCATTCACCAGATCAGCCGCCGCTTGGCACCGTTCTGCGAGTGTAGCCCGTCTGGCATCCCGCCGCTGCGTCAGCGTCATGCTCTCAGTAATCGGTGCATTTCCGTCCACGATGACCTCATGCACCCTCAGCGGCGGGAGGTCGTACCCCGGCAGATCATAGCCGAGGTCTGCGGGGCTGTTCATAACCACAGCCCAACTACCCAGCCATTGCCAGAAAACATCCTCAGCGTGACCTTTGAGCCGCCATTTGGAGGTCTGCCCGCCATCATGGACAAAGAACATGGACAGCATCTCAGAGTAGGACATTATGCCCAAAAATTCCGCGTGATTGCCAAGCTCCATAAAGTCATTGGGCGCGGGGGTGGCAGTGCAGGCCAGCCGGAACGGCGTATCCGAGAAAAAGTCGATGATCTGATTGCGCACCTTGCCCGTAAAGGATTTCAGGATGCTGGATTCATCCAGCACTACGGCAGAGAAATGCACCCCGGCGAATTTGTCCAGCTTTTCATAGTTGGTAATGTTCACACCGGGCTGAATATCGTCGGCGGTTTCGCAGAGGGTGACGGGCACTCCGAATTTCAAGCCTTCGCCCACGGTCTGAGGGGAAACGGTCAGCGGCGCCACAATGAGGGCACTTCCACCTGTATGCACACACACCCGATGCGCCCATTCAAGCTGCATCGCGGTCTTGCCAAGGCCGCAATCGGCAAAAATAGCGGCGCGGCCCTTTGCCAGCGCCCATCGCACGATGTCTTTTTGAAAGTCGTACAGCTTGTCGTTGAGATCATCCACGGTCAGAACGATGCTGTCGGTATGTACTGCCCGCTCCGACTTGTGAACAACGAAATCAGAATAATTTTCCATCCTCTACCTCCGGGAACCATTTCTTCGTAACCGCGATGGGAAACTCCTCAATCTCCGAGGCCCAAACGCATAACTCTTTGCGCCCAGCGTGTAGCTGTGCCCACACATACGGGAAACCGCCGATGCCATCGAACAAACTGCCAAGGGTGGCATTATCCGGCAGACGATCAGCAATACCGCCGAGAACGTAGTACCACTGCGGCAAGGCGATGGAGTTACCCAGTGCTTTATAGCGGGGCGTGTCAGCGTCCTTATGGGTCTTGCCCTTGCTGTCTATCCACTCTCCGAGGTCTGTCCACCCATCGGGATAGCCCTGCAGGCGCTCACACTCGGTAGGGGTCAGGCGGCGTACAATCCAGCGGATGATTTTTTCAATCACCGATGGCCCTGTGTTAGCTCCGCCCTGTCCAGTGGCAGTCGTCAGAGTTACAGCCTTATCACCCGTTAGCGTACCGTTATAGAGGTCTGCACCGACCTGTTGCGCGGCAATGGCAGTATAGTCCGTCACGCGGCCATTATGGTCGCCGGTCATGGTGGGAGATGTCTGGCCATCGCCGTTGCCCCGCGCGTCAAAAATAAGCGGCTCGGCCACGATAGAATCACCGCCGAATCCGAGAGTGCCACCAGAGGATTTGAGTGTTTTAACGCGGGCAGACTCTTTATAAGTACTGTAATCCTGTTCGGCGAATACGGTTTTGCACACAGCGGCAGGCGGATGCGCCGTAGCAGCCAGCGGGTGGCAGGGGTCGCCGAAATGCGGATTGCTGCCGTTCTGCGGGCTGGTAATCTGCGTTGTATCGAACGGCAGAGCATCCAGTATAGCGATGCCGCCCTGATTCTTTGCAGGGTCAGGCGGCGAGGTGTCGAGGGTCTTTGCGATTTCAACCTCGCGGCATCCGCTGTGCGGGTTGCTGGATTTCATAGAATTAGACGCCAAACTGTCAAAACTGTATGCCTTTGGCAGCTCGGCCACAAAAAGCGTCTGGTCTTGCAATGTGGAGAGGGTTGCGCTCTTTTCGGTCTGCACCAACGCACCCTTGCCGCCGCCCTCACACCCGGAACGGATTTTTAAGGTGTATGCTTTGGCAATATCAGGACAACAGACCCCATGCTCATGACCTTCCTGCAATGTATAGGCAGCATCACCCGCCTGCCCAACGCCAAGACCCGTTCTCTCTCCGAGGGATTTGTGACGGGTCGCAATTTGGAGGTTTACGGGGATGGCATCTGTGCAATCTGCTGTTCCAGCGCCGTTTTCAACAGCTCCGGCAACTGCTTGCCCCGGCGTGATGCCCGGCGCAAAATGCCCTCGCAGGCTTTCCGGCTCAAATAGTATTTCTCCGGCACGCCCACCTGTAAGATCGAGGACAAGCGAGATGCGCAGGCGACGTTGGGGAACGCCCCAGTGCTGGGCATCCATAGTTCGCCACGCCAGCGAGTAGTGGTCTGCCAGAATTGCCCCGGCGCGGGGCCATTTAATCCCCCCCCCGTGCGTCCGTAGGTCTAGGAATAACAGCGTCGGGGTCGATGACCCGACAGAGGCTTTGCAGGACGGCATGGAAATCTTCTCCTTTTTTTGAACTGAACGCGCCGGGAACATTCTCCCAGACAGCGTATTTAGGGTACGCGCCAAAAGTGGCGTATCTCATTTCGCGGATGATGCGGACAGCCTCAGAGAACAGCCCAGAGCGTTCTCCGACCATACCTGCCCTTTTCCCGGCGATGGAAAGGTCTTGACACGGTGAACCGAAAGTAACGACATCCACAGGCGGGATGGTGTACCCGCTCATTTTGGTAATGTCTCCAAGGTGTACCATCGTCAGCCCTCCTCGGTTACGGCGGGTGTAGCCGCTTGCAGCCGTGCCCGCTCAGCCATCAGAATCTTGCCAAGCTTATTCAGACCCTTGGTGCCCTCACTGCGGCAGCGGGCGCATCCGCACACGCCCCAGTAGTTGTCGTTCCATGTGTTACCCTCGATCAGTTCGGCATCGCCGGTGTCGATAAGAGCCTGTGCAAGGGCTGGATTCTGAGAAAATTTCGCATGGATGACATCGGCCATGATGCCGTCACGCTCTTTCTCCCATCCCTTGCGCAGCTTGATTTTGCGCCCGATGGCTTTTGCTACATTGGGCGGGACAGTGCAGAACGCCGCGCGATCAATCGGAGCATTGCATTTTGCCGCCTGAAAAGCGGCCTCGGCGCTCCGATAGGTCAGCCCATCAATGGTGATAGGGCAGGCGCAGTAGTTGCTCAAAAAGTGGTATTCGCCGGTAAAGGCGGTGATTTGTACCTTGCTCATTTTCTTTTACGTTTCCTTTCTCGGCTGGTCGCCTTGACCTCAACGCCCGAATCGTGGAGCATCGAGCGCATGAACAGGTCGCCTAAATCCTCGGTCTGATATTCCATGTACTTGTCCAGCACCGCCTCGAAATGATCTGCCACGCGCTGAACAGTACTCGGCGATAGGCCGCATTGGAGCATGGACAGCGCCCAAACATACTGTGCGCGGGTGCTGATGTCGGCGCGTTCTTTCATAACGGCCTCATGGACGCGCCGCTCCATGACCTTTTTGCCGTTCTGGTCGAGATGAATAAGAGCGTTCATGCAATAATCAGTCCTTTTTGAAGAATTTATCGACCCACCCGTCGGCATTGAGGGGGAGCATCTGCGCCCACGGGATGGGTTTTGTCATGATTTTTGTGACGGTGTCCAGCATTGTATCCTCATCAGCCCATGCGGGAGTGTCGATGACGACTTCATCATGGATGTGGAATACAACGTGTAGTCCCTGCGCCTCCAGATTTTCAATGGCGATTGCCAGACAATCACGGGCGATGGCCTGCACGATGTTCTCCACGAGCTTGCCGCCGTAGGTTTCAACCCTCTCCCATCGTTTGGTCGTCTGATTCTGGCCCATATAGCTGACCGAGGGATTGCCCCAGCGGTTTACGCCGATTTCGGGGGACGGGTAGTACAGCTTGCGCCCGGATGGCAGCAGAATCGTCATGTACCGAGTGCCGGTGATGACATCCAGTTCACAAGCCAGAGTGATTACGGCATCGGTAGTTTCGGAGCGGATGGTCTGTGCGCCGCCATTGGTGATGACGGTGACGGCGGCAGAATCAACGATGTTCCACAAATCGCGTATCATCGAATTTGTTTCGCGCCATCTGTCCACAATGCCCTTGACTTCATCATCGGAGAGGTCGTCGAGGTTGTGCCCGGTGTCCATGCGGCGCATCGCGCTGACACCGCCCTGATAGCCGAGGGCCAGTTCTGCAACTTTGCCGCGCTGACGCAGGGCGTATTCCGGGTTTCCCTTTTTAATTTTCTCAATGGGCACATGGAACATCTGCGATGCCGACGCCTCATAGATTTTGCCGTGGGTGCGGAAAACTTCAAGCCGCCATTCCTGCCCGGCCAGCCACGAGATGACGCGGGCCTCAATAGCCGAGAAATCAGCATCGATCAGCACATTGCCGGGGGTTGCCACAAAGGCCGTGCGGATAAGCTGCGACAGGGTATCATTGATACTGCCGTACATCAGCCGCAGACCATCAATATTGCGATCTTTGACGAGCTGACGCGCCGGGGGCAGGGGGTGGGTATAGGTGCGGGGGAGATTCTGCACCTGCACCAGACGGCCCGCCCAGCGCCCGGTGCGGTTCGCCCCGTAGAATTGGAGCAGGCCACGGACGCGGCCATCATCTGCGATGCAGGTTTCCAACGCATCATATTTTTTGGTGCTGGTCTTGCCGAGTTCCTGCCGGATTTCGAGCATCCGCTGCACATTGGCGGGTTGCGGCTGTTTCAGCATCGTGGCGACGGTTTCTTTAGTGACGCTGGTAATTTCCGTGTCGCCATCCGTGGCCTCGGTCAGCCATCGGGCAAGCTGCTTGATGGAGTTGGGATTGTCCAGCCCGGAGAGCTGGCGGGCCTCAGCCATCAACTGGCTTTTGACCGTAGCGCCGATGACGAGAGCGCCGCTCACCATTTCCATGTCAGCGGCCACGCCCCGCGCGTTCATCGTCAAGTCGGTTTCCCATTGCTTTTGCACAAACGCTGGCACGGGAAACGCCGACAGGCGGCGGTCAATTTCCATTTCGGTCACAACGTCCTGCCCGTTGTACTCCTTGAACAGTTTCCATTTGGCGGGGTCGTGCTTGGGTAGATTGCGGGTGCGGTTCCCGTTGGCATTGGAGGGCTTGCAGGGAACGCAGAAATAGCGGATAAGGGCCTTGCCCGTCGTCAACTTTTTCTTATCTTCAGGCAGGCCCATCGCTCTGCCCGCCGCGTCTAGCGATGCCGGGTAGCCGCAGTAGAGCGCGTGGAGCATCGTATCGCGCCACTGATCGGGGGGCAGCCATCCCAGATACTTGCTGAGGGCAAACCACTCGAAAGCCGCGTTGTAGGCGTGTTTGATGTATAGGGGATTTTTGAGGGCATTTTTCAGCCAAAGGGGAATAACCTGCCCGCTTGCCACATCGATGACCTCAACGGGCATCCCGTCGAGACTGTACGCGAAAAGCAGAATCTCAAAAGACGGGTCGAGGATATATCGGTATGACCCCGCCGCGCCGATGCTGACGGTGCTATAAGTCTCAAGGTCGATACTCAGATGGTGTAGCTGTTCACTCATTGCCGTTCTCCTCATATCCGAGTTCAGCCAGAACAGAGCCAATCAGCACGGATGTGTTGACCCCACGCCCTTCAAGGGTAAAGACGATGGTGTTGAACAGGGGGGTGTCCTGTACCCATTGGACGACCTCGCGGGGCGTCATGGATGTGGCATTGTGGATAGATGCGACGGCATCTTCGTCAACAGGATCATTCGCTCTCCAAACATTGCGGGTCTGGCGCTCAATATCGCAGACGAGCATCGTCTGCACGGTTTCGGGGCGGCGCAAGAGCATCCGTACAATGTTCATAAGGTGCGAGGTTTCCAGTTCCTTGATACTTACAGCCGTATCATTGTTTGTGCGCCAAATCTCGGCGCTGTCAAATCTGGTTTTCATTTGGGCATTTCCTTTCCTTATTTATAAGGGAATCCGCATAGGCCGCGCCCACAAGGGGCGCGGGGATAATTACGATTTACGGATACGGAAGCAGACGGGCGCGGACAGCCATGTGCTGGAGGCGTTGTGGCTGCCCGCATTGCCGCTGTTGTGCACATAGCAGAAGCTGGAGGAGGCGCCGGAGCGCTGAGAAGATGTCCAATAGGCAGTTGAATCACCGCCGTGTTCGTCCATCTTCATGCGATGGCGGCGATCTTTGTACCAATCCATCTGCTTGTACAGCCCATCGTCGCCGAGAACAGCATCCCCGCTGAACAGTTCAGACGCGGCGGGCAGAAATAAGCGCTCAAGGCGGCATACCTTTTTGCCGTCGATGGTGTGCTTGCGTTCGGTATCGATGATAGCCTTGCGCAGTTCATCGGGCATCAGATGATCGATGCGGTCAAGCCATTTTTCGACCTTGCCGTAGGTCATGTCGTCACCGAGGCAATCCACAGAATCAAAGCGGATGGCCTTGTCGTCGATGTCAGTGACGGCGCACTCAATGTGACGGCCATCCAGCAGGTCAAAGGCCAGTGCATCGCCAATATGCGGGTTGGAAGTGATTTCTTTCAGGGCAGTACCGATGTCAATATCGGTGCAGACGGTTTTACGCAAAGTTGCAAAGCTCATTTGTAGATTCCTTTCCTTTATGTACGGGTTTGAATTTCCTCTTGATTTCTGCCCCGGAGCCGGAGTTGAACCGACATCGCGCGCTTGCTCTGCCATTGAGCTATCCGAGTACATAAGAGGAGGGGCCGCAGCCCCTCCCGGTATAGAAAGAGGTGGATGGTTATTTAATTACCAGTACCCTGCCGAAAAGCGTGGTAGCTGGGTCGAACAAGGCGTCACGCACCCTGCAAGGGAGTGTTTCGATTACATCGGATTCCCGGTAAGCGGATTCACAGCGCCGCCAGTGGCATACGTCTGTGTAGCGCCGTTCCACGGTGCCGGGTTCGCGGCAGGCGCGGAGTAGGGCGTCTGGTACGCGGGCGCAGCCGGAGGGGCAGTCGGCGTAGGGATTGCCTGCGGCCAGCCCTGCTGCATGGGGGCGGCGGGGGCTACGGCGTTGCCGACACCGGCGAAATCAGATGCGGCAGAGGCACCGCCAGACAGCGGCTCACCGTCACGGGTTTTCATTACGTTGCCCAGCCCACAGCCGACACCGCGCTTGCCAGCGGTGTTAAAGGGGTAGAAGCGAACAGTCACGCGGGCATACATGCCGCTGTAAATGTCCTGCGGGGCCAGTTCCACGTTGATGTTGTCCTGCCCGACGACCTGCGGCTTGTTTTTGGTGCTGGCGGTGATGACCCAGCAGCCGTGACATTCATCGCCAAACGGGATGCCGCTGGGGCGCACACCGTCGCCGTCGTGGATGATGGAATCCAGATTCGGCGGGATAATGCCGCCCCACAGCGTCCCCGCGCCGATCTGAGCCGCCGCCTGAATGGCACTGCGGAAGTCGGCGATAGTGGCGGTGTCGGTCTTAGGAATCAACAGCGTGGCGCTGTACTTGGCATCACCCACGCCGCCCTGCGGCTGACGGGGCTTGTCGAGACTGACATAGGACAGGCGAACTTCGCCGGTCAAACATCTCTGTGCATCGTTGTTATACATGACACATTTCCTTTCTTATTCGGTTTCAGTTGTATTTTCTTCGTCGCTATCATCGAAATAGGTATCGGTGATTTCGGCAAATTCGGAGTAGCGGTGCATGGCATCGAGGATGTCGGTTTGAGCGCGGCAGATAGTAGCGCTGACATCGGCAAGCATTGCCGCACGGCGGGCAGTGTACGGGCGCATCCGTTTCGGAGAAACCATACGCGGGACAGAGTTCAAAATGTCCACGAGTTCGGCAGATACCAAAACGACGCGGGCCGGGGCCGCGATGCTTTCAGGAATGTCCGGGTCATTGGCGATACTGCGGATTTCATCAACGATGCTGATGTCACCGTCCGCATCCTCAGTATCATCGCAGGGTGTAGCCGTCTTGGCGTCCTCACACCCATCGCGGTTTTCGCAATTCTTGCAGTCATCCTCGTCTTTGGCGAGAGATTCCAGCAGTTCTTTGACTTCGCCATCGGGTGCGCCGCCGACAGCGATAATGTTCACGCCCTCAACCTCGCCGTTGCGGATAGCCTCGCGCAGTTTCGGGTCGTGCTCAGCGGCCAGTTTCAAGAGCATTTGGGCCAGAGGGCTGTTTTTCTCAACTTTCATTTCTGTACCTCCTCAGAATTGAAAACCCATTGTAATTTGGGGTGACATTTCAGCATCTCGATAAAGAAGTCCAGCCGGGTTTTGCGGTCATAGCTGAATTTCAAAGTGTCGTAGGTGCGCTTTTTAAGAGCTTTTTTGCTTGCAAGTTGCTTTTTAGCCTCCTGCAATTCGGCATTGGACAGTTGAGTGCCGACAGGGTGCTTTTTGGTGCGGATGACGGTTTGCAGGTCTGATACCTCAGTAGAGATGATCACATAGGCATCTGCCGCATCCTTGCGGTCACGCTCGTACTTATCGCGCTGCCGCTCCCAGTAGGCCAGCAGCTTTTTGGCCTTATCCTCGCACTTTTCGTCCTTGACGAATTGGGAGAGGATGGCAGGCATCTTATTTTTGGGGCAGTCAACCAATAGCGGCAGATATAGCTCCATCTCAAACCAGCCATCGTCCCGATGGTGATAGCTGATTGTGATATGGTCGTAATCGTCTAACATTGGTTAAACCCCTCCAAAATCAGCGGCAGCGCTGTTGTACGGTTCGCGCTTGTCAGATTCGTCAACTAACGTCGGCTTGCCCATCGGGCGGTCGATCTGGTCGGCCAGCAGTTCGGCAACCTTTTTCTTGCCGAGCCGCTTTTCCAGTTCGGACAGGGAAACAGGCTTGCGATCATACAGCATGGCCTCATCGTAGCCCGCCTTGATAAGCGTTTGGAACGCGGCATCGGTGTCATGGAACGCGCGGACGCTACGGCCTGCAACGACTTTCCAGCCGGGAATTTCGCCGCCGTCGAGAATTGTCTGCTGTGCATAGGCTTTCAGATCGTCATACCAGCTCACCAAAAACTGGCCGCGCGTCAGCAGTTGACCGATTTCTTCATCGGTCAGCGCTTTTTGCAGGCCCATCGCGCGGCGCGTGATGTTGTCTTTCGGTTCATCGGCGGGGACGCGACCCATAGGTACACACGCGGCGAAATCTTCCAGCGCCGTGTTGATGTTGGCACGGGCGCGGCATTTTGCCTTGCCCCGGCAGAACTTGCAGTGCTCGCCGGGAACAAATATGCCGGGGCCGTTGAACGCCTCCACAGCGAGGGGATGGATTTCGGTGCCCCACGCCAACAGGTCATCCACGGTCATCTCATCCTCGGACGGGTCGGCGCTGATTCGGGGCTGGATAATGGTCATGCGCACCTTTTTGATGGTGTCACCGTACAAGGGCCGGTACCTTGCAAGGGCACCGAGGGCGTAAAGCCGCATCTGCGGATTGCCCACGGCATCCACACGGACACCCTTGCCGTGTTTGTAATCAAAAATGTTCAGCGTGTCATCGCCGATCATCACGCAATCACAAGTACCGAAACCATCCGGCACGACATCAGAAAAGTCCACCTGCTGCTCCGTCATAATCGCCGGAGGATTGGTGTAGCCCAGCGCCTTTTCCATAATCCAGTCGCAGTAAACCTTGGCACAGGTCAACATTTCGGGCTGATAGAGCTTGTTCCGCTGCAGGGGGCGCAGTTCCTCAGCCATCGCATCCACATCGCCACGGGTCTTGACGAACAACTCGCAAATGCTATGCGCCAGTGTACCCTCCTCGGCATAGACGCTCGTACTGGCCGGAAATTGCGCCTCAAACGTAGGCGACGCGGTACAGACCAGATAGCGGTGCGCATTGGATGCGCCGCACTTGGCATGAATCTCAGGGCTTGCCATTTGCTTTCTCCTTTTCTTGCTGTTGATAAAAAGCGTGAAGAACACTTTTCGCCGCGAGAATCCCATCCATATACCCCTCGGCGCGTTTTCCGCGGTGTGGGTTGTTCTGGGCCTTGCGAGTTAGCAGCGCCTGCATGGCGTCATATTCCCACGCCGTCATCTCAGCACCCTTAAAACTTTGCGCCGAGGGCGGCGAGATCAGCAGCCACATTGGGCAGAAACTCTTTAGGAATCTGCGTGACGGCCTGAACGCCGTATTTTGCGAGGATGCCCTGCAACTGCATAGCAAATGCGGGGTTGCTGTTCATCAGCGGCATGGCGGCGTTGATGATCTGCTCAAGGGTGACGCTGCTCTGCTGAGGCTGTGCCGGAGCGGCGGGAGCGGGTGTAGTGGTAGGCTGAGGGATGAACTGCTGGGACACAGGTGCGGCAGGCGGTGTCATCACAGGAGTAGCCGTTGCAACGGGCTGGGGCATCATAGGCGTAGCCACGGGGGCGGCGGGAGCGGGCTGCTGTGCAGGGGTGATGACGGGGGTCTGCACGGGCTGAACGGTCACAGGCGGCTGTTCAACGGGGGTCGTGGGAGTGACAGGCTCAGATGGGGCAGGAGCAGAAGCCGCAGGTACGTCCGGGGCAGTTTTGGCAGCGGCTTTCTTGCCGCGGGAGTTTTTTGCCGGAGCGGCGGGGGCATCAGTGCCCTTGCTTTCGATGGCCTCGGCCAGATGGTTGATGGCGGCGCTCAGTTCGGGAGCGTCAACGGTTACTTTCAGTTCGATCATGGTGTGTTACCTCCAAAATTTATCTGACGTGGGCATCGGTGCCCTTGTCGTAATTGAAAACGGGGAGAATCGTATCGTCGATGATGGCGGCGACAATCAGGAGCGCCCACGATGCGATAAGCAGTGCGGGACGGTCAGGCAGGCCGAAAACGATGTGGAGAAGCGGGTCGAACATGGCGTAGTACATAGCGACCTCAATCACAAAGAAAAGTGAGATGCGGCCCGCAAGGTTGATAATCTTATACATGAGCGGCCTCCCGTTTTGCTTTCCATGCGTTGTACCGAGCAAGGTTGTCAGGATTCTCGTAGAACGCCTTGCAGGCCGTAAAGAGCGTGTCGCCCAGAACTCGCTTTTCTTTTTCCGGGATTCTATCAAAGTCGATTGTGATGCTTTCCATGTTGTACTCCTCATTTCATAAGATGATTTAAAATCATCCGTTAGGCAAAAAAAATTGCTTGCCTATCGCCATCGCTCAATTCCAAAATTTCGGACAGCTGGCGAATTTCACTTGCCTTAAACTCCGAGATGTTATGTATCTTATTGTACAGCGACATTTCGGAGATGCCGAGCTGCTTTGCGAGTTCACGTTTGGTGATACGCGCCTTAGTAATCGACATTTCCAGCTTAATGGTATCAATCATCAGAACCCCTCCTCTCTGGTTTGTGGGTGATTTATAATCACTACACGCATAATACACCCTAGATGATTGAAAGTCAACACTTTTTTTGCGAAAAATAAAAAATTCTTGATTTTTAATCACCCATGGTGTATTATGTATATAAAGAAATTTATATACATCTCGATATAAGGAGGTTTTTCGATGGATGTCACGGGCGAGAGAATCAGAAAGAGGAGAACCGCGTTAAACATATCGCAGGCAGAACTCGCCGAGCAGGTAGGGTATAAAAATAAAACCACTATCACAAAAATAGAGAGCGGCAAAATCAGCCCGCCGCGCAGTAAGGTGGTAGAGATTGCAAAGGCCCTGCAGACCTCGCCTGCGTATTTGATGGGGTGGACGGATGACCCATCTGCCCAAAGAGATAACACTAAGCCAATTCCCCAACCGAAACCGACCATCCCCAAAGGATTTATACCTCTGCCTGATACAAAATCCGTTCCTGTTATCGGTAACATTGCCTGCGGCACTCCGATTCTCGCACAGGAAAACATAGAACGGTATATAAGTGTATCCTCGCTATGGAAAGCCGATTTTGCGTTGGTATGCAAGGGCGATTCGATGTCCCCGACGATTCAAGATGGCGATTTGGTTTGTATCCGCTCCCAGCCCAACGTTGAAAACGGGCAGATTGCGGCGGTGCTGATTGATGACGAGGCAACGCTCAAGCATTTTTATCGGCATGATGACACTGTGATTTTACAACCAGAAAACCCTCGATTTACACCTATGACTTACACGAAAGAAGAAATAAACGATTTGCGCATCGAAGGTGTGGCTGTAGGCATCTGCCGGGGCTTGCCAGACTATGGCCCGGAGGGAATCTAACATGATAGCTTTTATTACGTTGATTTTGACAATCGGTCTGTATATGCTTTTAGGATTTGCAGCGCTCATCATCGTATTTGTCATTGCGTTGCTGTGCGCTCTCGGCTATCACGCGCAAAAGAATAAGGTCAAGCAGACCCAGCCATCAAAGCGGGTCTGCCCGATGTGCGGTAGCCCCAAAGTGCGGTTTAAGCATGTAGTGAACGGTACGACATCGACAGGCGGCGTAGCGACCGTCTCGAGCAATAGGCTCGCATCTGGTGATACAAAGATTCATCGCCGTAACATCGCATACTGCGAGGATTGCGGATACAGCTTTGACTTTACCACACAGGATGACCTCAATGCCCAATATAATAAACTGAACACAAACGAGGGATGCGCCATTTTGGTGGCGATCATTCTCGGCGTTATTCTTATAACAATTTGGTTTTACAGCCATTAAATGCAAATTTGAGGCCGTTTTCGTTAAATAAGGGGGGTGACAGTTTGAGTTCAGTTGACAAAATCGCCGTTGTTTACGCACGGTATTCTTCCCACGGGCAGACCGAGCAATCTATCGAGGGACAGATCGCCGCTGCACAGAAATATGCAGAGCAACATGGCTACACGATTATTCATGTCTATGCTGATCGGGCGATGACCGGGCGCAATGATGATCGAGAGCAATTTCAAAAGATGCTGTCCGATACCGCCATGCATCAATTCGGAGTTATCCTGCTGTGGAAAATTGACAGATTCGGTCGTAACCGTGAAGAAATCGCCTTTAATCGTTACCGCTGTAAAAAGAACGGGGTTAGGGTGGAGCGCGTTGCAGAGGATGTGCCAGACGGCCCAGAGGGCGTTATTTTGGATTCGGTGCTTGAGGGCATGGCAGAATACTACTCGCTCCAGCTGGCGCAAAATGTGCGCCGGGGTCAGCGTGAGAGCGCCAAGAAGTCAATGTCTATCGGCGGAAACAAAATGCTGGGATACATAGTTAATCCAGAAACTAAGCGTTACGAAAGTGACCCCAAAACCGCATCGTATGTAACAGAAATTTTTAAGCGATACGCCAACGGCGAGACCATCTCAGAAATCGTTGCGTGGCTTAACGCACAGGGAATTAGGACAACTCGCGGTAGCGAGTTCACCGTCAACAGCCTGCACCGCCTGCTGAAAAATGAGAAGTACACCGGCGTGTACATCTTTCATGACATCCGTAATGAGGGCGGTATGCCCGCGCTAACAGACCGGACCACATTTGATAAGGTGCAGGAAATGCTCAAGGTCAATCGCCGCGCACCCGCTCGGGTATGGTCTAAAACCGAGTATCTGCTGACGGATAAACTGTTCTGCGGTCATTGCGGCGCGATGATGGTGGGGGAGAGCGGCCACGGGCGCAACGGCATCAAACACAGCTACTATACCTGTTTGAACCGCAAAAAGAAAAAGTCGTGCGATAAAAAACCGGTGCGACAAGATGTGATTGAGTCGCTGGTGCTCAGGGCTATCGGTAAATTGCTAGAAAATCCGGCTACACTGGAAAACATCGCCGATCAGGTATGGGCCGCCTATGAGCGCAGCGATACATCCGGTGATGCCATCAAGGCACTGGATAAGCAGATAGCCGATGTGGATAGGGCGCTCTCCAATGTGATGAAGGCCATCGAAATGGGCATCATCAATGAGATGACAAAAACCCGAATGGATGAACTGACAAACCAAAAACAAGCCCTCAGCACGGCCCGAGCCGAGGCGGGACTGGCTGAGGGCTTTAAGCTCACGCGGGATATGATTTTATTTTTCCTGCAAGAAATATCCGCACTGGATATGGCAGACCGTGACAGCCAAAAGCGACTGATAAAAACATTTGTCAACGCTATCTACCTATACGATGACCACTTTGACATTGCGTTTAATTATACCGATAATGGTAATGTGGTCGTGCGGATGCGAGAAATCAACGATGCTGCGCGCGGTGAAATGTTCGGACGCTGTGCGCAATGTCCCACCAAAAAGGACCCGCAACTTAGGTTGCGGGTTCTTTTTTGTGCTGGAGCTGGTAGGATTCGAACAGGTCGGCCGTCCGCAGACGGCAAAAAACAGTCCTGCGGACTGTTTTTTAGACCGCGGCTTGCGAATCCACCAGCTCCCACCAAAAAGCTGTGGCAAAGATATTGCCGCAGCTTTTTTCTTTGCTGTATCGCACAAAATCGGCAAAGGCGATGACCGATTTTCAAAGTGCGTTTTATAGAGATGTCCAACTGCTTCCGGGCGGTTGGATTTTTTCAGGCTGTCGAAAAACTCTTGTAGGGGCGAGCATTGCTCGCCCGCGCCCGTTTGCCTTGCAAGAAACTATCCCGGAAAATGCGTTGCTGCGGTAAGTTGACGGGCGACCAATGGTCGCCCCTACACACGCAATAGAGCAAAAATGCAGTTTTTTGACGGTCTGAAAAATAGCCACCTGAGATGCCGAAGGTCACGGATTTCAGATGGCTATTTTTTATATTTGCTTACGCTACCCAGCGAAAAAATCTTGAAACGATTCCGAGGCAATGCTATAATACGTACTGTATACGTTGGTATATACTGTTCAAGAAAGCTGCTGACAACCCGATGCGATGGAGGCTGCCATGACCTTCCTGAAATCGGCGGTGCGGAAATGAAATCAAAATGCAGCCGCCTGGGGCGGAGAAAGATGGGAAAGAATGAAAAACTCCGGAACGCGCAAAGCCATGCAGACCCCGACATGGAGAAGCATCTGTGCGATGCTGTGCCTGCTGCTGTTGCTGCCAGCTCTGTTTCCCGTGAAGGCTGCCGCAGAAACCGTCCCTGCAAAGGTCGTCCGTGTCGGCTCATTTGAGGACACCTTCAACTATGTCAACGAGAAGGGCATAAGAAAGGGCTACGGCTACGAATTGCTGCAGACCTTATCCGGCTATACAGGCTGGCAGCTCGAGTATGTGACCTGCGACTGGTCAGACTGCTTTGAAAAACTCAAAAACGGCGAAATCGACATTATGGGCGATATTTCCTATACGGAGGACCGCACCGAGGAGATGCTGTTTTCGGACGAGCCGATGGGGGAGGAAAAATATTACCTCTACGCCGATCTCTCGCGCGCAGACATCTCCGCTTCCGATTACAAAACGCTGAACGGCAAAAAGATCGGTGTTCTGATGGGAACGGAACCGGAGGTGATGTTGACCGAATGGGAAGAAAAATACGGCCTGAAAACGGAACACGTCAACATCTCCAACAACGAGGATGTGAAGCAAAAGCTGGCAAATCACGAGATCGACTGCTTTGTTTCGCTGGAAGAATCCTTCTGGGCAGAGCGTGGCATCTCGACCATAACCCGTGTGGGAGAATCCGGCATCTACTATGCGATCAACAAAAACCGGCCTGATCTCAAGGAAGAACTGGACGATGCAATGCGCGCGTTGGACGAAGCTGTGCCTTTTTATACGGCGGATCTGTATAAACGGTATTTCTCAATGGATTATACGCCCATCCTTACAGGGGAGGAAAAGGCGTGGCTCAAAGAGCACGGCGCCATCAAGATGGGCTTTCTGACGAGTGACAGCGGCGTCAGCACCTTTGACCCTGCCACCGGGGAGTTTACCGGGGTAATCACGGACTATATTCAGTTTGCAACAGATTGTCTGGGCAATCAGGAGCTGGAATTCCATCTGGTCGGCTATGACAGCAAGGAAGCGGAACTCGATGCGCTGAAATCAGGCGAGATCGACATGGTTTTCCATTTCGACCAGAGCCCCAATCTGGCGGAAGAGTATCGCGTTGCCTGTACCAACACAACGTGGACCTCCAACATGATGGCGGTCACGAACAAAGAGCACTTTAACGAAACCCAAGCGAACCGCGTTGCCGTTCCCCAAAACAAGATTTCCCTGACAAGGTACCTTGCGGTTTATTATCCGCAGTGGGAGATCGTGGACTGCGCTGCACAGGAGGATGCGGCAAGGCTGGTCAAGGACGGACAGGCGGACTGCTTTGTCACAGGGGTCAGCAGCCAGGAAAACTACAGCAAGAAATACGACTTTTACAGCGTTCCGCTTCCAAACCCTGCCAAATCCTGCTTTGCGGTCAACAGCGGAAACGGCATCTTGCTGTCCATACTGAACAAAACGATCAAGGCGATGCCTGCCAATATGCTTACCGGCGCGCTGGCGATGTACAAAAGCGCCGCGCGGAAGGTTACCCTGAGTGAGTTCATAAGGGATAACTTCTTCATGGTCCTGCTGGTCAGCAGCATTTTTGTTGCAGCCATTCTGCTCGCGATCCTGAAGCTGCTCCGGAAGGCACGCAAAGCCGAAGCTGCCGCAAGAAAAGCCGCGAACGATACGCAGGAGCTGAATGCAAAATTGCAGATCGCTGCGGAAAACGCCGAGAGCGCAAACCGGGCCAAATCCACCTTCCTGTTCAATATGTCGCATGATATCCGCACGCCCATGAACGCCATTATCGGCTACGCAGACCTTGCCGTCCGGCATTCGGACGACCCTGCAAAGCTGAAAAAATATATGGAGAACATCCAGGTGTGCGGACAAAACCTGCTGATGCTGCTGAACAATGTTCTGGATCTTGCCCGCATCGAGAACGACAAGACGGAGATGGAGTATTCGGTTTCGGATGTCGAGAAGGATTTCCGTAATTGCCTTGCCATGTTCCGGAATCAGGCAGACAGCAAGGGGCAGACGCTTACGGTGACAACACAGCTGCAGTATCCGTATATCTATGCGGATATTCCGCACCTGACCGAGATCTGTACAAACCTCGTCAGCAACGCTGTCAAATACACGGGGGCCGGCGGTACGATCCGCTGTGGCGTTACGCAGAAGCCCGGCGAAAAAGAGGGCTGGTGCGATACGGTGGTCACGGTTGCCGACAACGGAATCGGCATGTCGCAGGAGATCCAGAAGCATATCTTTGAGCCGTTTGAACGGGAACGCACGTCCACCGTAAGCAAGGTGGAAGGCAGCGGCATCGGGATGGGCATCGTGAAAAAGCTGGTCGGGCTGATGGGCGGCACCGTGGAAGTGGAGAGCAAGATCGGTGTTGGCTCCACCTTTACCGTGACCATTCCCTGCCGCATTGTGTCCGAGGAGGAAGCACAGGCGAAACGCGCGGCTGACCCTGCGGACAGGGAGAGCCTGCGCGGCACAAGGATCCTGCTGACCGAGGACAACGACCTCAATGCGGAGATCGCCACCGAGCTGCTGCAGGAAGAAGGCTGTACGGTAGACCGCGCAAAAGACGGTGTGGAATGTGTGGATATGCTGGAAAAAGTTGCGAACGGAACGTATCAGTTGATCCTTATGGACATCCAGATGCCGGTGATGAACGGCTACGATGCGGCAAGAAAAATACGTGGGCTGGACGACCCCCAAAAAGCAAATATCCCCATCATCGCTATGACGGCAAATGCCTTTACCGAAGATAGACAGGTGGCACTGGATGCCGGAATGAACGACCATATCGCAAAGCCGATCAATATGAATGTTCTTGTGCCGACTTTGCGGAAATACCTTTGATGCGGACAGAAAGCTGTCGCACATAAAAACGACCAGTAGACTGCAGTTCACAATCATTCTGCTGCCTTTATAGACTGCGGTCTGCTAATTTCTGCAAGGGAGCATGAAAATGATCCTCCATATCAAACTGCTGCTAACAATGTTAACACGTCCTAACATCGTTGAAAAATATTGAAAAACCCCGAAAGCGTGCTACAATATATAGATAAAGAGCCTGCCCTCGCTCAAGGGCATGGGCGCTCAGATAGGAAACACAGAAATGAGGGGTAAATATGTTTGATACAAAAAAGCTCGCACTGTTTTTGGGCGGTGTAGTGTTCGGCTCTGCCGGCTTCAAGGTGCTGTCCAGCAAGGACGCCAAAAAGGTCTACACCCAGACCACCGCTGCGGTGCTGCGGATGAAGGACTGCACCATGCAGACTGTGAACAAGGTGCAGGAAGAGGCCGGTGACATCCTTGCCGATGCAAAGGCCATCAACGAGAGCCGCGCCGCCGAGGCTGCACAGGAGGTCATCGAGGATACGGCTGAACAGCCCGCAGAGCAGACTGCACAGTGATACAACGCAGCGGAGCCGCCCTTGGGCGGCTCTTTTTTACGCAGAGGGGTAAGAAAAGCAATGAAATGTACGATCTTACATGAAGGCAGGGGACGGATGCGGGTGCACGTCTGCGCCGTGCAGATGACCCTGCACCGGGCAGATGTGCTGGAAGCCTACCTGAACGGGCAGGACAACATTCAAAAAGCCACCGTCTACGAGCGCACCGGAGATGTGGTGTTGACCTACCAGGGCAACCGTAAGGATGCCGTCGCCCTGCTGGCGGCCTACCGCTTTGACAACGAAGAATTAGAGGTGCTGGTCACTTCCCACGACAGCCGGAAAATCAATCAGGAATATCAGGAAAAGATGGTCAACCTTGTGGCGGGCCGGGTGTTCCGCAAGGTGTTCCTGCCCGCGCCCATTGCGGCGGCATATACGGTATGGCGCTCCATCGCCTTTGTCTGGAAAGGCATCCGCTGCCTGCTGCACCGCAAGCTGGAAGTTGAGGTGCTGGATGCGCTCAGCATCACCGCCTCCCTCCTGCGGGGCGATTACAGCACCGCAGGGTCGGTAATGTTCCTGCTGACGGTGGGCAGCCTGCTGGAGGAGTGGACGAGGAAAAAGAGCTTGGACGACCTTGCCCGCAGCATGGCGCTGAATGTGGATAAGGTCTGGGTGCGCACCCCGCAGGGCGAGGTACTGGTGCCGTTGACCCGCGTTCACGCCGGGGACGAGGTAGTGGTGCGCTCCGGCAACATGATCCCGCTGGACGGCATGGTGCTGGAAGGCGAAGCCATGGTCAATCAGGCTGCCCTGACCGGCGAGTCCATGCCGGTACGCAAGACCACCGGTGCCACCGTTTACGCCGGAACAGTGGTGGAAGAGGGCGAATGCGTCCTTGTGGCTAAAGCTGAGGGCGGTGCCAACCGCTATGATAAGATCGTGGCGATGATCGAGGAATCGGAAAAGCTCAAGTCCGGCACCGAAAACCGGGCTTTGCAGCTGGCCGACCGTCTGGTGCCGTGGTGCCTTGCCGGTACGGTGGCTACCTATGCCTTTACCCGCAACGTCACCCGGGCCATCTCCATTTTGATGGTGGACTTCTCCTGTGCGCTGAAGCTTTCCATGCCGCTGGCGGTGCTCTCTGCCATGCGGGAGTGCGGGGAATATCACATCACCGTAAAGGGCGGCAAGTATCTGGAAGCGTTGGCAAAGGCGGACACCATCGTGTTCGATAAGACCGGCACCCTCACCCGTGCCACCCCACAGGTGGTGCAGGTGGTGCCTTTCTCCGGCTGCGGGGAGCAGGAGGTATTGCAGCTTGCCGCCTGTCTGGAAGAGCATTTCCCCCATTCCATGGCAAACGCCGTCGTCCGTGCTGCCAAGGAGCGGGGAATCTCTCACGAAGAGATGCATTCCGAGGTGGAGTACATTGTGGCCCATGGCATTGCCAGCCGGGTAGGGGGCAAGCGGGTGGTCATCGGCAGCGCTCACTTTATTTTCGAGGACGAGGGCTGCACCATCCCGGCAGGGGAACAGGCAAAGTTTGATGGGCTGGACCCACAGTATTCCCACCTGTATCTGGCAGCATCCGGGGTGCTGGTGGGGGTTATCTGCATCGCAGACCCCCTGCGCCCGGAGGCGGCACAGGTGCTGCGCCAGCTCCAAAAGCTGGGCATCACTCAGACCGTCATGATGACCGGCGACAGTGACCGCACCGCCCGCGCCATTGCGGCGCAGGTGGGGGTAGACCGCTGCTTTGCGGAGGTGCTGCCGGAGGATAAGGCCGCCTTTGTCCGCAACGCCAAAGCCGAGGGACATACAGTTGTGATGATCGGCGACGGAATCAACGATTCGCCCGCTTTGTCGGCGGCAGATATCGGCATCGCCATCCATTCCGGTGCCGCCATCGCCCGGGAGATTGCCGATGTGACCATCCGCGCCGACAGTCTGGAAGAGCTGGTGACCTTAAAAGCCATTGCCAACGCCCTGCAAAAGCGGGTGGGCAGCAATTACCGCTTTGTGCTCAGCTTCAACTCGGCCCTCATCCTTCTGGGGGCTCTGGGCATCCTGCCCCCTGCCACCAGCGCCATGCTGCATAACCTTTCCACCCTTGGCATCAGCCTGCGCAGCATGACAGACCTGTTGGAGCAGAAGCCTTCCCTGTAAAAATGGTACGCCGGAGCGTCCGCAGATGCTCCGGCGTACCGAAATGATAGCTCTTCCCATAAAAAGCAGTGCATCTTCTACAAGAAACTGCTGGATGCTGGGATGACGCAAAGTAAAAATGGTTACTTCCCCAGATGCCAGATGTCGCGGTCATACTCGGCAATGGTGCGGTCGGAGGAGAACATCCCGGCTTTGGCAATGTTCACCAGACACTTGCGCCGCCAGCCCATGGGGTCGCAGGCGTAATCGCTGAGGGCCTGCCCTTTGCGGACGACATAGGCGTTGAAGTCCGGCAGGGTCTGGAACCAGTCCTTGTGGATCAGCTCATTGTGCAGGCGGGTCAGGTTTTCGGCATGGCCGGCAGCCAGCATCTCCGGGCCGGTGAGGAAGCTGATGGCGCGGCGGATGTTGGCATCGCCCTCCACCCACTGGGCCGGGTCGTAATCGCCCACGGCGTAGCGGTGGATGACCTGATCGGAGGTCTGGCCGAAGATATAAATGTTCTCTTCGCCCACCTGCTGGCTGATCTCCACATTGGCACCGTCCATGGTGCCCAGCGTCAGCGCACCGTTCAGCATGAACTTCATATTGCCGGTGCCAGAGGCCTCCTTGGAGGCAAGGCTGATCTGCTCAGACAGGTCACAGGCAGGGATGAGCTTTTCGGCAGCGGTGACGTTGTAATTTTCCACAAATACCACCTGCAGCCACTTGGACACCTCCGGGTCTGCGGCGATGACCTTGGAGAGGGTCAGCAGGGCATGGATGATGTCCTTGGCAATGGTGTAGGCAGGAGCAGCCTTGGCACCAAAGATGCTCACCAGCGGCATGGCAGGCAGGTGTCCTGCCTTGATCTCGTAATACTGATGGATGAGGTACAGCAGGTTCAGCTGCTGACGCTTATACTCGTGCAGCCGCTTGGACTGGATATCGAACATGGCATCGGGATTCACTGCCACCTTCTGAGTGCGCAGCAGCCAGTCTGCCAGCGCTGCCTTGTTGGCCTTTTTCACGGCGGTCAACTCGTCCAGCACGGCTTCGTCGTCGGCGAAGGCCAGCAGCTTCTCCAACTCGGCAGCGTCCTTGCGGAAGCCGGAACCGATGTGCTTTTCCAGTGTGGCGGTCAGGCGCGGGTCACATTCCAGCAGCCAGCGGCGGAAGGTGATGCCGTTGGTCTTGTTGTTGAACTTTT
>ERZ826613.306-NODE-306-length-74249-cov-7.174340_pt1 | contig 74249 bp, 68 predicted proteins | sample MGYA00519925_ERZ826613 | MGnify/ENA primary metagenome ERZ826613 (study PRJEB31778, sample SAMEA3449236) | human gut metagenome | biome: human gut; feature: human-associated habitat; material: faeces | place: United Kingdom | collected 2010/2012 ... | reverse complement strand
CCGCCGCCGATGGACGATAGAGAAGGAGTGCGCGCTTACTTCGTGCTGTCGCTGGCGCGGTCGAAGGTGACGGTCAGCTTCAGCGTCTCGCCGCTGCGCGAGACGGTCAGCGTAGCGCTCTCACCGGCGGAGTACCCGCGCAGCGCGCTGCGCAGCGCGTCACCGGAGGAGACAGCCGTGTTGTCGATGGCGGTGATGATGTCGCCCGCCTTCAGGCCGGCCTTCTCGGCGCAGCTGCCGCTGTTAACGGCGTTGACATACGCGCCTTTCGGCATGTTGTAGTACTGCGCGGCACTGTCCGGAATGGTCTGCAGCGTGATGCCGAGCTGGGCGCGGTCGGTCACGGTGCCGTTTTTCATGAGGTCGTTTGCGATGGCCACGGCGTCATTGACCGGGATGGCGAAGCCCAGACCCTCCACGCCGGAGGAACTGTATTTCGCGGTCACGATGCCGATGACCTGACCGGAGGTGTTGTACACCGGACCGCCGGAGTTGCCGGCGTTGACGGCAGCGTCGATCTGGAACATGTTGATGCCGTTGTCGGTGCCGTCGGAGGTGGTGATGGTGCGGTCGAGCGCGCTGATCATGCCGCTCGTCATGGTGAACTCCAGCTCGCCGAGCGGGTTGCCCACGGCGTAGACCGTGTCGCCGACGGTCATGCTGTCGCTGTCGCCGAAGGTGACGGGCGTCACGCCGGTGGCGTCGACCTTGAGCAGGGCAATGTCATTGTCCTCGTCCACGCCGACGATGGTCGCCTGATAGGTCGTGCCGTCGTAGGTGAGCACGGACACGCTGTAGCCGTACTGGTGCGCGGTGGAGATGACGTGGTAGTTTGTGAGTACGTAGCCGTCATCCGTGATGAAAAAGCCGCTGCCGCAGCTCGCCTGAGAGCTCGTCTGGCCGAAGTAGTTGGTGTAGGTCATTTCCGTCGTGATGGCGACGACCTGCTCGCATGCCTGACTGTAGATGGCCGAGGCGGAGCTCGGGTCGGAGCTGACCGGCTGCGTCACGAGCGTGCCGCCGGAGTTGGAGGCGGAGCTGCTGCCGGTCCTGCCGGAGCGGGTGATGAGCCCCGCAATCGCGCCGCCGCCAAGGCCGCCGAGCAGCGCGCACACGAGGCACAGGCACGCGATGCGCGTGATGAGCCGCTTTTGCTCCGGCGTGCGCGCAGTCCTGGGCTTTCTCGGGTGGTGCTTGTGCTTGGGCTTTTCGGCCCAGGCGTCGTCATTCGGCGTGTAGTAGCGCGGCGGAGTATTGCCCGCGTCGTCGCTGGGGTGGAAGTTTGCGTCCTCGTAGCTGCGCTCGGCTTCGGGGCGGACGATGTGATACGTCACGTCCTCACTGCCGTCGATCTTTGCGCCGCAGCTCGTGCAGAAGCTCGCGCCCGGCTCGAGCGCCGCCCCGCACTGCGGGCACACGTGGCCCTGTGTGGAGCCGGTCCCGTTTGCCGCCGTCTCTGCCTGCGCGGAGGTGTTCTCCGTGCCTTCTGCCTGCGCGGAGGTGGTTTCGGTCCCTGCCTGTGCGGAAGTGGTTTCAGCTTCCGGCTGTTCGTTTTCGGGGAAATTGGAAGCGTCGTTCATGTTATCTGCCTCCCGGCTGATTGGTTTTTTGAAGTGTCTATATCGTAGTCGATATTTGTAACACGCGCATGAACAAAGGGCGAAGATTTTTCGAATATTCCCAAAAGCATTTGTGAACACTGCGTCCGATTTGTGAACGCGCGGCAAAAAACCGCCCACACATCGTCGGATGTGCGGGCGGTAGGGCTTTGCGGGAGTTACCGGCCGAAGCTGCTGTCGGTCGTTTCATAGGTGTTGATGGCCGGCTGCGTGTCGGCATCGCCGCCGTACTTGATCGAGTCACCCTCGAGCAGCGGCTCGATACCATGCGCGCGCAGCCATGCAAGCGTGCGCGTGGAATCGGTCAGCGGGGTGTAGTCGACATTGGCGTAGGTCGTTTCGCCCGTTGCCGGGTCGTACTGGCTGAGCTGATAACCGATGGTCACGGCGTAGGCCGTGCTCTGCCGCGTGCCGCTGTCGGTCAGCCAGGCGCGGCCCATGGTGCCGTCCGCGCAGTCGGGCACGATGGCGTTTTCGTACAGGTCGAGCGCCTGCTCGGCTGTGAGCTCCACGTAGAGGTAGTCGCCGCTTTCGGTCTCATAGCCGATGTTTGTGTAGGTGAGGTGCTCGAGCGTCACGGCCAGCTCCGGCGTGTTGCGCGTGGTGCGCGCTTCGTCGCAGTTGAGCACCTGCTCGATCTGCGCCAGACGCGTGCTCGTGTCGGGGAGCGTGTATTCGCGCATCAGCACCTTGCCGTTCGAGAGCTTGTAGGTCAGCTGCAGACTGGTGATGCTGGTGTCGTCCGTGATCTTTTCGCGCTCCGCCACGACGGCGCGGTGGATGTCCTCCACGGCCTGAATGTTCTCCGCCTCGGAGAACGTGGAGTTGTAACCGTTGCAGATGATGCGCGCGCTTTTGACCTGCGCGGTATCCGGGATGCGGCGGGCGTAGCCCGAGAGGTCGCACTTTGCGCCGACCACGACGAGGCAGCACACGGCCGCTGTGACCGCACAGCCGCGCCAGACCGTGCGCGGGATGCGCAGGGACTTGCGGATGACCATCTCGCTGATGACAAAGCCGAGCGCCGCGCCAAGAACGGTCAGCAGCAGAAACGGCGCCAGTTGCGTCCGGTAGGCCGGCACGTTGAGCAGCATGCCGTACACGCCGACCGGCATTGCCAGACCGGCGAAGAGCGCCACGATGTACTTCAGCACCGGCTTGAGCACCGGGATGGCGACGGTGTCGCCCGCGCTCTCCATGCGGCGGCGCCGGTAGAGCTGACCCGCGCATACGAGCAGCAGCAGCGCGAACACCGCCCAGACGAGCGGATAGATCCAGCCGGAGAAGTTGGCAATGGCGACCTCCGCCCCCGTGCCGCTGATCGGACGCACCAGATCGGCGTGACCGACACTTGTGCGCCGCATGAACAGCACCAGTGGGGAGAGCCAGTCGACCGGCAGATCCACCATGCCCGACATGCCGTACACGAACATGTAGAGCACGGCCTCGACGAGCAGCTGGAAGCCCACGGCGATGAAGTTCACGAGCAGGTACAGGCACGGCAGCATGACCACGTGGCCGGTGAACATGGCGCACAGCACGGCGATGCCGTAGAATACGACCGTCTCGAGCGCGAGTATGCCCAGCCAGATGAGCAGCGGCTCGATGACGAGTTCGAAACGCGTCGCCTCGATGAGCACGGCGAGGCCGAAGATCACGGCCTCGGCTGACAGCAGCATCACAAGGCCCGCCAGCAGATGCGTGCGGAACATGCACCCGCGCCGGATCGGCAGGGAGGCGGCCAGCCCCGCGCCGCGCGGCGTGTACAGATAGCCGAACATGGCGGCGGCTGCGAGCAGACCCGCGCAAAACGCTGTCAGCGGCAGCAGCATCTGCGTCTCGGAGAGAATGACGTTCGAGAGGTAGCTGATCTGCCCGGTCGACACATACGGTATCGTCGAGCGCGCGTTGAGCAGCGCACCCGGCAGCATGATAAACAGGATCACGCCGTAGATGACCCACAGCGGCCACCAGCGTGACAGACACTTGCGAAATTCCGTCCCGTTACAGAAGGATGTCTTTGACGGCATAGTCCGCACCTCCCAGTTCATAAATAAAGATCTCCTCGAGCGTCAGCGGCACCACATCGAGGTACTGCGGCTGCGCGGTGGACAGGCGGTTCGTGACCTCGGCGGCGTCGCCGTGCACGATGAGCGTGTGCAGGTGGCCCTGACTGCTCTGGTGCAGGATGTCGAGCCCCTCGGGCAGCTCTGTGCCGTCCGGCAGGGCCACGAGCACCTTGACGATGTTGGCCTGCAGCTCCGAGAGCGGGTGCTCGAGCAGGACCTTGCCGCCGTTCATGATGCCCACATGGTCGCACACGTCCTCGAGCTCGCGCAGGTTGTGCGACGAGATGAGCACGGTCGTGCCGTTTTCGGCCACATCGGCCAGCACGAGGTTCCAGACCTGACGGCGCATGACGGGGTCGAGCCCGTCGACCGGCTCGTCGAGCACGAGCACGTCCGGCCGCAGGCACATCGCCAGCCAGAACGCGGCCTGCTTCTGCATGCCCTTGGACAGGCGGCGGATCTGCCGCTTCGGATCGAGCTGAAACACCTCGCCGAGCTTCTGATAGCGTTCGGCGTCGAACTTCGGGTAGATGCCGCGATAGTAGCGCATCATGTCCGGGATCGTCGCCTGCGGGAAATAGAGCACGTCGTCCGGGATGTAAGCGATGCGCGCCTTGACGGCCGGGTTTTCGTACACGGGCTGGCCGTCGATGTCGATCACGCCGCTGTCCGGGCGGTAGATGCCCGTCAGATGGCGGATGAGCGTGGACTTGCCCGCGCCGTTCGGCCCGACGAGGCCGTACACCGCGCCGCGCGGCACGGTCATGGTCACGCCGTCGAGCGCGCGGAAGCCGTCAAACGTTTTGACGACGTCTTTGACTTCAATCATGGTTCGTTCCTCCTTCGGGGATGCGGCGGCGCAGCTCCTCGCAGCGCATGCCGAGGTATAGCAGCTCCTGCACGGCCGCATCGAACTGCTGCAGCAGCGCGACCTGCCGCGCGGGATCGTCCGGGATCTGGGCGCAGACGTAGCTGCCGCGTCCGGCAACGGAGCAGATGTAGCCCTCCGTCTCCAGCTCACGGTAGGCGCGCTGGATCGTGTTCGGGTTGATGGTCAGCTGTGTGGACAGCTCGCGCACCGAGGGCAGCTTTTCGCCCAGCGGCAGTGAGCCGGACACGATCAGCCGGCGCAGCCCGTCGCGCACCTGTTCGTAGATCGGCCGGGAATCGCGGTAATTGATCGAGATCGTAGTGCAACACCAACTTTCTGTAGCGTATCAACTGTATTAACCGTGTTGGTACAGTTAAGTTATCATGTGCCGGCGCATCTGTCAAGGGTTAAGATGCATTTTGATGCAAAAAGTTCCCGGACGCGGGTTCGCGTCCGGGAATGGAGAATGTCGAATATCTGCGCTGGGGTGCAGGGATCCAGATAATTTTATTTCTGCCCCTCGCGGCTCTCGAGATAGACCATCAGCGTCGCAATGTCGGCGGGGGAGACGCCGGAGATGCGGCTGGCCTGGCCGAGGCTGGCGGGGCGGATGTCGCTGAGCTTCTGCCGCGCTTCGAGCCGCAGGCAGGACACCTGCCGGTAGTCGAGATCCGGCGGCAGCAGCCGCTCCTCCAGCCGGGTGAACTCCGCCACCTGCCGCAGCTGGCGCTGGATGTAGCCCGCGTACTTGAGCCGGATCTCCGCCTGCTCGGTCACGACGCGCGGCAGCTCCGGCCGCGCGGGGTCGAACGGCGCGAGGTCGGCATACGTGATCTGCGGCCGGCGCAGGAGGTCGGCCAGACTCACGCCCGAGCTCGTCGGCGCGGTGCCGCGCGCGGTGAGCATCGCGGCGAGGGCATCCGACGGGGCGAGGTGCGTTTTCTCCAGCCGGGCGCACTCGGCGTCCACCAGCCGGTATTTTTCCTGCACCGCGGCAAAGCGTTCGTCCGATACCAGCCCGATCCGGTGGCCGATGGCGCTCAGGCGCTCGTCGGCGTTGTCCTGCCGGTGCAGCAGGCGGTACTCCGAACGGGAGGTCATGATGCGGTACGGTTCGTTCGTGCCCTTGGTCACGAGGTCGTCCACGAGCGTGCCGATGTACCCGTCCGAGCGGCGGAGGATCATGGGCTCCCGTCCCAGCAGCTTCAGCGCCGCGTTCACGCCTGCGACGAAGCCCTGCACGGCCGCCTCCTCATAGCCGGACGAGCCGTTGAACTGCCCCGCGCCGTAGAGGCCGGGCACTTTTTTGGCCTCCAGCGTCGGCAGCAGCTCCGTTGGATCCACGCAGTCATACTCGATCGCGTAGGCGCAGCGGGTCATCTCCGCGTGCTCGAGCCCCGGCAGTGTGTGCAGCATCGCGACCTGCACATCCTCCGGCAGGGAGGAGGAGAAGCCCTGAATGTAGAGCTCTTCCGTGTCCAGACCCATCGGCTCGATGAACAGCTGGTGCCGCGGCTTGTCGGGGAAGGTCATGATCTTCGTCTCGATCGACGGGCAGTAGCGCGGGCCGACGCCCTCGATGACGCCGGAGTAGATGGGACTGCGATCCAGATTCTCGCGGATGACGCGGTGCGTCTCCTCCGTGGTGTAAGTCAGGTAGCAGACCGCCTGATTTTCGGGCGGGTGTTCCGTCAAAAACGAGAACGGCAGCGGCGTTTTGTCGCCCGTCTGCACCTCCATCTGAGAAAAATCGACGCTGCGCGCGTTCACGCGCGGCGGCGTGCCGGTCTTGAAACGGCGCAGCGGCAGTCCGAGCCTTTTGAGCGCATCCGCCAGCGTGAGCGAGGCGTGCATCCCGTCGGGGCCGCTCTCGCGCACACATTCGCCGACGATGGTGCGGCCATCCAAAAATGTGCCCGAGCAGAGGATGACAGCCCTGACCGCGTAAACGCCGCCTGTCTCGGTCACAACGGCGGACACGTGGCCGTCGGTGACGCGTAAGTCGACGATCTCCGCCTGCCGCAGCAGCAGATTTTCCTGCGTTTCGAGCGTGTGCTTCATCACGCTCTGATAGCGCCGCCGGTCGGCCTGCGCGCGCAGCGACCAGACCGCGGGGCCTTTGCCGCGGTTGAGCATGCGGTACTGGATGCAGGCTTTATCCGCGGCCTTTGCCATCTCGCCACCGAGGGCGTCGAGCTCGCGCACGAGATGGCCCTTGCCTGTGCCGCCAATGGCGGGGTTGCAGGGCATGTTGCCCACCGCGTCCAGATTGATCGTGAAGCACACGGTTTTCATCCCGAGCCGCGCGCAGGCGAGCGAGGCCTCGATGCCCGCGTGGCCCGCGCCGATGACGGCGACATCGTAGCTTCCGGCAGAAAATTCACGCATAGCCTCAGCCCCTTTCCAGTGTGATGACCGCGACCTGCGGCCGATTCAGAATGCGTGGGACGATCTTCGGCGAGTTTCCGAGCCCGCGGTTGACGAACACCATCGCGCCCTCGCAATTTTCGTCCGTGCAGTGATAAAAGCCGCTCGTGAATGAGGGGAAAAGCGTCAGCGTCGTGTCGACCAGACCGTCGGTAAACGGCAGGCGCCAGATGCCGCCGTGCGCGTGGCCGGAGAACGTCAGATCCGCGCCGAGGCGGCAGTAGTAGCCGTTAAAATTGTTGTTGCGGTGCGCCAGCAGCAGCCAGAACGGGTCGCCGTATTTCGCGTAGACCTCCTGCGCGAGCTCCTGCGGTGTCTCCTGATCGGCGTAGCCGTTCGGGTCGTCGATGCCCGCGAGGACGATACTGTCGCCGTTTCGCGTGAGCGGTACGAATTCGTTCGAGAGCACCGTCACGCCGGATTCCCGCAGCGTGCGCTTGATCTCCTCCACGACCTTTGTGCCGTGGCCCCACTCGTGGTTGCCCGTGACGTAATACGTCGGCGCGATGGCAGAGAGCGCCGCGCCGACCTCGCCGGCGTAGACGGTCGGGTTTTCGGTCTTGCGGTCGACCAGGTCGCCCGTCACGAAGATATACTCCGGCTGCGCGGCCTTGACCGCGCGATATAAGCGCTCGTTATCCTTGCCGAAGTATTTGCCATGCAGATCGCTGAGCTGCACGATGCGGCAGCCGTCAAAGCCCGCAGGCAGCGCGCCTGAGGTGAATGTCGCCTCGTCGGTCTCGATGCTGCGGTTGCCCCAGTAGAGGTAAATGCCGAACAGCACGATCAAAATGAGCAGGTTGCGCCAGAAATGATGTTTTTTTCTTTGTCTCGCCATGGGAACTCCAATCTATAAGGAGGCTATAAGCCAAAAGCCTCGCAGAGTTGCGTGCCGTGCACGGCACGCAATCAATTCAAATCCGTTTTCTGCCGCGACACGTGCGTGGCAGAAAACACTTTGCGCGGAGCGCGTGTCGCAGCCGCCCTGCGGGTGGCAAGGCACGAAGCGCAGCGAATTCTCCTCGAAAAAGCGGCATGCCGCTTTTTCAACAATAGTAAGGGGCGGCTTTTGCCGCCCCTTATTGTAGCACACTGTCCTGCCTTGAAACAAGAAATTTTATTCCGCGCTCTTGAGGCTCTCGACCATGTCGATCTTCTTCATCTTAAAGTGCGCAAGCACGTTGACGAGCAGCGAGAACAGCGCCGTCAGGATCGCCGCGTACACGTAGGCCGACGGCGCGGTCTGACGTCCGAACATCATCAAATCGATCTCCGTTGAGCGCACGAGGTAAATGTGCAGCCAGTGGCCCATGAAGCAGCCGAGCAGGATGCCGAACACCGTGAGCACGATGTTTTCGCGATACACATAGGCCGAGACCTCGCCGTCGTAAAAGCCCAGCAGCTTGATGGTGGCAAGCTCGCGCTGGCGCTCGGTGATGTTGATGTTCGAGAGGTTGAAGAGCACGACCATCGCCAGCGCCGCCGCTGCCAGAATGATGATGACCACAACGAAGTCCACGCGCTCCATGCTGTGCATGTAGGTATCCTGCGTGTCGCGCATGCGCGAGGTCGTCGCCACGCCGCTCATGTCGAGCAGCTTTTCAAAAATGGCGTTGCAGGTGTCGGTATCGTCGCTCGTGAAGTTCAGAAGGTAGGCGTTCGGCTCGCCGTCGGCGTGGAGCGCATTTCCATAGTAGCCGGGCGTCATATAGATGAAGTGGCCCGTATAGTGCTCGTAGATGCCCGCGACCGTCACATCGCCGCGCACGTCGCCGTCGAGGAAGAAGGTGTCGCCCACCGAGACCTTCAAAAGCTCGGAGAGCTTCTGGTCGATGTATACGCCCTCATCGCCCATTGTGATGGGATCTCCGCTCTTGTAGTCGAAAAGGTCCACGACCTTGCCAATCTCGTCGGAGGCCATCACCTCGACATAGGCGGTGGTTGAATAGGAGGGGGTGACCACCGTGGCGGACGAGGCCGCACAGGGGATGTAGTTCACAACGCGGGAGTCATGCTCAAGGAAGTCCTCCACCGCCGCGCGCTCCTCGGGCAGGGCGTTGTCGGCAAGCGTCACCTGTGCCGAGTAGTGGAACAGCTCGTCATACTGGCGCGACATCGTAAAGAGCAGGGAAGACCTCATGCCAAAGCCCGCGATGATGAGCGCCGTGCAGCCGCCGATGCCGATGACCGTCATCCAGAAGCGCTTCTGGTAGCGGAAGAGATTGCGCGCCGTGACCTTGTGGATGAACGACATACGTCTCCACAGGGGCTTGATATACTCAAGGAACACGCGCTTGCCCGCCTTCGGCGTGCGGGGGCGCATCAGGCTCGCAGGCGTTTCGCGCAGCGTGGCAAGGCAGGCCCAGAGCGTCGCGACTGTCGTGCACGCGACCGCCGCGAGCACGGAAAAGAGCGAAATATCCGTGTAGGCGTGCAGCTCGATATCCGGCATCTGATACATGATCTGATAGGCCGTGAAGATCATCTTCGGGAACAGGATATAGCCGATGACAAGGCCCAGAACGCCGCCGACAAGGCTCGGCAGCAGCCCGTAGCCGATGTACTTCCATGAGATCGCGAGGCGGCTGTAACCGAGCGCCTTGAGCGCGCCGATCTGCACGCGCTGCTCTTCGACCATGCGCGTCATCGTCGTCAGGCACACGAGCGCCGCGACGAGGAAAAAGATGATCGGCAGCACGCTCGCGAGGTTCGCCATGCGGTCGGCGTCCTGGCCGAAGCCCGTGTAGCCGGGGTTGTAGCTGCGGCTGAAGATGTACCATTCGCAGCTGTCGATATCCGCGACCTTGCGGCGCGCGTCGGTGATCTTTTCCTGTGCGTCGGCGATCTTCTCGTCGGCCTCCGCCTTGCCGTCCGCGTATTCGCGCAGGCCCTTGCGGTAGTCGCGCTCGCCGTCCGTCAGTTCGGTGTAGGCGTCCGAGAGCTCCTTGACGCCGTCGGCGTACTGCGCTTCGCCGTCGTAGTAGTCCTTCCAGCCGTCGTCGAGCTTTTTGCGCGCGTCAGAAAGCTCCTTTTTCGCGTCCGCGAGCTGCGCAGGCGCGTCATCAAGCTGGGCCTTGGCGTCGTCGAGCTCCATTTTCGCGTCGCGCAGCTCCTTTCTGCCCGCGTCGAGTTCGGCCTCACCCGCGTAATACTCGTCCCAGCCCTCGTCCAGCTCGCGCTTGCTCGCGGCAAGGCTGCTCGCGCTGATGCTGTTGAGTTGCGAGAGGTTCTCTTCCAGCTCCGCCTTCGTCGCCTGCGCGGTCGCAATGCCTGCCTCAAGCTGCTGCTTGGTGCCTTGCAGCTTCGCAAGCTGCGCCTGGTACGCCGCGAGGTCCTCTTCCGACATTTCCTCAGTGGGCGTCCGCTCAAGCTCTGAAAGGGTTTTATTGACCTCAGTAAGCTGTGCCTGCATCTTGTCGATCTCGCCCTGCGCCCGTGCGATGCCCGCCGAGAGCTGCGCGCGCATACCACCCAGCGCGGCGTCCGTCGCAGCGATGGCCGTGCTGTCGCCGCGGCCGAGGTCTTCGAGCAGTTTCCCCGGCCCGCCCTCGTAGGGCGAGCCCGCGGCCGCAAGCGCGTCCGTCACAGTCTTGGCCAGCGAATTGAGCTGCTGCTCGCCGCTTTCCAGCTGTCTCCGTCCCGCGGCAAGTTCTTTCTCGCCGCTCTCAAGCTCCTTGACGCCGTCCTCGTACTGGGCGAGGCCGTCTTCATACTCTGCCCTGCCCTTTTCGTACTCGTCCAGCGCGTCTTCGTACTCTTCCATGCCGTTGAGGTATTGCATTTCGCCGTCATCGAGCTCGATTTTTGCGTCGTCCAGCTCGACGCGCGCGTCCTTGAGCTCCTGCTGGCCGTCGTAGTAATCCTTCCAGCCGTCGTTGAGCTTCCTGCGCGCATCATTCAGTTCTTTTTGCGCGTCGCCGAGCTTTTCGTCGGCCTCGGCCTTCGCGTCGTCCAGCTCTTTCTGTGCATCGTCGAGCTTTTCCGTCGCCTCGTCGACAAGATCGTCGTGCCGCAGCTGAGAGCGTGCGTCGCCGAACGGCTCCAGCTTATCGATGACGGCGTCGATATAGTCGTCATAGTCGCTGTAAAACGCGGTCATCTCCGCCGCGCCGGAGACGCGCACATAGGCCGCCGTATAGTAGTCGAGCGTGAACGCCTCGCGCGGCAGGTAAAGATATGCCTTGACCGTGCCGCTGCCGAGCGTCGACGTGCCGCGCTCCACCGCAAGATACACCGGCGAGCGCACCGTGCCGACGACCGTATACGTGTCCTGCGCGAGCGCGTCGGAGAGATCGTCCCCCGGCGTGAGTGTGATCGTATCACCGATGGAAATGCTCATCAGTGAGAGCATATTTTCCTCCACCACGCACTCGTCCGCGCGCTCGGGCATGCGTCCATCGCGCAGCAGCACCTCGTTGATGCCGCGGCCCGTGAGGGAGAGGACCTTGACCACCGCGTCGAGCGAGTCGGACGAGGCAAACGCGTCGATGACGTACTCGCCCTCGGCATCCTCGACCTTGTCCTGCGCGCGCAGTGCGGCAATGTCCTCGTCGGTCAGGCCGAGCGTTGAAAGCACTTGAATGTCCGCCAGATGCAGCGAATCGAGATAGTCGTCGCCCGTGCGCTTCATGTCCGGCGCGGTCGCCTTGAGACCGGAGAGAAACGCGACCGAGAGCGCCACTAAAATCATAATGGAGAAAAAGCGGCTGCGCGTGTGTTTGATCTCGCGCCAGAAGTCCTTCTGCATGGCGTTTTTCATCGCGCCGCCCCCTTTCGTTCCGATTTCTTCGTTACCATTCGATCAGTTCCACGCTGGTCGGATGCTCATTGCACTGCATGCTCTCCACCGTGCCGTTTTTGATGTGGATGACGCGGTCGGCCATCGGCGTGATGGCGCTGTTGTGCGTGATGACCACGACCGTCACACCCTTTTGCCGGCAGGTGTCCTGCAAGAGCTTGAGGATCTGCTTGCCCGTCACATAGTCGAGCGCGCCGGTCGGCTCGTCGCAGAGCAGGAGCTTTGGATTTTTCGCGAGCGCGCGGGCGATGGCCACGCGCTGCTGCTCGCCGCCGGAGAGCTGACCGGGGAAGTTGTTCGCGCGCGCGGACAGGCCGACCTCGTTTAAGACCGTCGCCGCGTTGAGCGGGTCCTTGCAGATCTGCGCGGCGAGCTCGACGTTTTCAAGCGCCGTCAGGTTGCCGACGAGGTTATAGAACTGGAAGACAAAACCGATGTCGTGGCGGCGATAGGTCGTGAGCTGACGGGCGTTGAAGCCGCTCACGCGCGTCCCGTCGACCGTGATGGTGCCGCCCGAACAGGCGTCCATGCCGCCGAGCATGTTTAAAACCGTCGTCTTTCCCGCGCCCGAGGGGCCGACGATGACGCAGAATTCACCCTTTTCGATCGTAAAGCTGATGTGGTCCACCGCGCGAATTTCGATCTCCCCGCTGTGGTAAACCTTGGAAACATCCTCAAATGTGACGAAAGCCGCCATAGTCCGACTCCTCCGCTTCAAATATCATTTCTAATTTATTATAAGTGGAAAATAACGGAAATGCAAGTGTAGATATAGCAACTTGCATGAAAAAGCCGCTAATTTTTTAGGCAAAACCATGAGAGCTGACGATTGAAATTTGCCTTTTCCGCGCTTATAATACAAACTGAAGTAAATGAAGGAAAGGAGCGTGAAAACGAATATGTTTGAGAACTTCATCAAGCAGGATGTTGACGACATGATCTTCGGCAGCACCAAGCAGATCATCAGCGAGCGCTGAGATCCGTTGTATCGACCACGCGAAAGCGTGGCTTTTTTGTTTTTATCGCCGGAAAGGCGAAAAAGGGCCGCTTCCACGGGAATTTTCGTCCCGAGAGTGAAAAGTCAATAGAGAAATGCAGAAAAGCCTAAAATTTTTTTCAAGCCAGTTTTTTGAGGTTCTCGTCGAATAGACTGCCGGCGCTCCTCCAACCGAGGATCTCGCGCGGATAACTGTTCATCCACGTCTCTATGACGCGGACCTTTGTGTCTGTCAGCTTCTCGAAGCAGGTCCCCTTCGGAAGCCAGCGGCGAATCAGCCTGTTCGCGTTCTCGTTGGATCCGCGCTCGCAAGCTGTGTATGGATGGCAGTAATAAACGTGCGTTCGTCTGTGCTTCCCGTATCTGGAGCGCTCCATGCTTTCGCAGTCTGCGAACTCCGATCCGTTGTCCACGGTGATCGTCCGGAAGAGCTTGCGGAACCTCTGCGAGCCGCACTTCCGCTCCAGCTTATCCAGAGCGCGCACAACGCTCGCGGTACTGCCATCTCGCATGAGCATGATGATCTCGCGCCGCGTGAGGCGCTCCGTCAGCACCAGCAGGCGCTTGAGGGACCCGCGTGCCGAGACGACGCAATCCATCTCCCAATGTCCGAAGGTGTTGCGCTCGTCAATTTCCTCCGGCCGGTCCTCGATGCTGTCGCCCGCCGACGGCCTGCTGGCGTGTACTTTCTTGTAGTTTTTCTTGTGCTCGCCGTGCATCGGAAGGTCCTTATTCGTGATATTCAGGAATACGCCCTTGTCGATGTATCGGTATAGCGTCCACTCGCTGATGGTAACGGAGAAGATCTTGCCTTCCTCGTTGATTTTCGCAAGCGCCGCCGCGGGCGAAAAATGCCCGTTGAGGATCTTGTCCTCGATGTACGCGGCAAGCTCGTGGTCGTTTCCGATTTTCAGGTCCGGCCCGTGTACGCTCTTGCTCTCTTCGTATTTCCGTTGCGCCGTGTCGGGGCAGTATACCTCGCGGTCCACCAGCTCAGACGTGCGCTGGACGGTCAACCCGCGCTTGATCTCTCGATAGATTGTGGAATTGTGGACATGAAGTGCGTCCGCGATCTCCTGCGCTTTGTAGCCCTCCTTCAGCATCTTGTCGATTTTCAAGCGATTGTGCCATGACAGGTGCGAAAATCTGCGTCCTCTCTCGTTCATGTTCACGCCTCCTTCTCTTTGTTTGGGCTTTTAGTATTACAGCACAAAGAGAAGAATGTCAAGCCTGAATTTTATATGCAAAATGCCGCAGGATATCCTGCGGCATTGTTTTTATTCCTTTCCGGCCAGCCAATCCATGCTCGCGCCCAGCACTTCGGCAAGGGCGCGCAGCTCATAGTCCTGCACCATCCTCTGCCCCGACTCGATTCGGCTGATCGCGTCCTGTTCCAGCGCGACGCCCTCGCCCGACACGTTTCTCCTACCCTCATAATCCAACGCCTTCATGCACCGCCGCCTTCCTCCATTTTATGTGATATTGCCATATTCTCGATTGACTTTATCACCGCTCTCATGTAATCTTATGGTAATATCCCATAAAAACGAAGAAAAGGGGGAGTATTGCGTGAAAGTGAAGCGTTTTCATGAGTGCCCGGACTGCCACCGCATCGTGCCGTATCTTCAGCGCAAGTGTGACTGCGGTTATGTGTTCTCCGGGGGAGAGAGGGAGTATAAGACCTGCGTTGCCTGCGGCTCTCTTATTCCGGCGTCCCGCCTGTTCTGCGATTGCGGCAAATTTCTCCCGATGCAGCGCGACACGCTGACGGAGGGAGATGTTGAAACAGCTTACCAGGAGGGGCGCTTCGCCGGAGTTGCAGAGGAGCGCACGAGGCAGGAGGGGGAATGGTCCCGCTTTTTCCGCGCCGCCGGCCTGAAGAACACCTTCACCGGCGAGCCGATCTCCTCCGCCGCTGACTTCTACAGCTGGAAGGAAGCCTGCGATGCAGCTTACCGGCAACAGAAAAAGGAGTCGTTGAAGAAAACTTACTACTTCATGGACGGGCCAGACGATGCTCCCGCGAGCGTCCGCGGGGATTTTATGGAATCGTGGGCAAAGCACTATGGTTCCTCCTCAGACCAACCAGGTCGCTCTGAAGCTCCGCCGAACACCGAGAAGCCAAGCTCCCGCCGAGTCATGAATACGGTCGTTATAATAGCCGCTTCTGTGCTGATCTGTGCGCTGTCCGTCGCATCTCTTCTCCAAAAGCCGACCGTCCCCACCGAGGATGTTTCTGAAGATCCTCCTGTGTCGGATACGACTCCTTCGCCCTCGACGGCCGGCGTGACGATCCGGAAGATCGAGCCAGGGGATGCCGTATCTTTCTCGAATGGCGAGATCGTGAAGTACCCCGTCGGCGAGCGTCTCGCTCCTTTGACCGTGGAAACGACCGACTCGTCAAACTACTGCATCGTTCTTGAGCCGCTCGATGCCGTCGCTCGTGCAAACGGGCAAATGGCCTTTATGATCTTAGCCGGCGAGGAGGTCGATATATCCGTCCCTCTCGGCGAGTACGAGATTTTCTACACCACCGGTACGACGTGGTACGGCAACGAAGATTATTTCGGCAAGGAATCCGGCTTCTACAAATGCGACGGCACCTTCGATTTTGACGCCGACGACCAGAGCGTGAACGGCTGGACGTTGACGCTGTATGCCGTTCCCAACGGAAACCTCGAAACCGACAAGATCCCCCAAAAAGATTTTCCCGTTCTGTAAAGAAAAGACCTGCGGAATCCCGCAGGTCTTTTCTCATTGCCAGGGTGTTTCGTCCAGCTTACTCTCGGCATAACCTTCGTTGAGGTAGAGCCAGTCTTTCTGTGCCTTGTTCAGCGGTAGGGAGTCGATCAGCTTCAGGACCTTCTCCTTTTTGCTGTTTCGGATTACGTTTCCGTCCTTGTCTCGGTCCGACTCCAGCGCAGCGGCGTCCGCCTGGAACTTCTGATAGGTCCCGACGGGGATGCCCTGTGCTTTCGCCTCGTCCGCCGCGGAATACTTCGTATCCGATCCGGAGAGCGTGTTGTGCAGCAGCTCCCGCTCCTCGCTCGTGAGCGGAAGAGACTGCACCAGCTCGAAGCGCGCCGTCTCTCGCTCCGCTTTGCTCAGAGCGTCGTTTCCGTCGATCTTCTTCCATGCCAGAATGGCGTCGTATACGGTCTCGCTGTCTGCGCCCATATCCACAAGCTGATTGTAGAGCCGTGTCTGTGCCGCGCTCAGCCCCTTGCCGCCGGCAGCGTAGAAGTCTCTGGTCTCGCTCAGCGCGTTCCGGCCGAACATCGTCGCCTGCACCACGTTCCAGAAGTCGTCGCTCACGGGATATTGCAGCCTTTCGTCCTCGCCGCTTCCCTTGTAGTAGCCGCCCTTCAGAAGCGTCTCGACGCCTTGGTAGGTCTTTTCCGCCTGTCGGCCTCCTGGCAGCGTGTCGCCTGCGAGACCCATTAGCTGACGCATGACTTCTTCCGAGAACGGTCCGTTGTCTTTCACGGCCTTTGCCGTTCCCGTCACCGTGCCGTAGATGTCCGGCATCGGGAGTGTCTGGTCGCCAAGGCCAAGGAGGCCCGCCGCGTTCCGCAGATACGGGATGTCGTTGCTGACATTGTAAAGCGTGTCCTCGGTCGCGGCGCCCGCATCGAACTCGTCGTTACCGGCGTTGGCGTCCGTTCCGAAGAGCCGCTCGCCGGTCCCACTCTCCCATGCGTCGTCGATCCAGGTCGCGATCTGCTCATTGGTGCTCAGTCCGTTGCCGGAAGCGAGGAAGCCGACCAGAAGGCCGATCACATCAAACTGCGCCGGTGTTCCGCCGTAGCCCTCCTCGGCGACGCGGTTGAGCAGGAAGGCACCGAGCAGCGTCGCGACGATGATCCCCGCGAGCCGCTTTGCCGCTTCCTCCTTGCCGAGCTTCGCTTCCGCCTCCTTCAGCCCTGGGCCGAAGAGATCCTGCGTGACGTGCTCCCAACTGTTGAGAGCCTCGACCTGGAACATATTCACAATCTGCGCGATTAAGTTTTTCGACTGGAAGGTGAGCGGTGCCGCGCCCTTCGATCTGGTTCCCATGATGTCGCGCGCCCAGCGGTCCGCCGCCTTCATGGCCTCCTTCGGACTTCTCCCCGCGTCAAGCTCCTTGCGGTACTTTCCGCGCACCGCGATAGAGCTGATAAGATAATCCATGCGCTCAAGCGGCCAGAAGAGAGCCGAGGTGATCTTGCTGCCCTTGTCATTGGTGAGATAGTCGATGCCGTTCTTCTCCGTCAGGAAGTCGCTCTGGTCGGCGAAGTCACCCTTCGTCTTTCCGGCGATGATGTCGTTGACGGCTTTAATGACGTATTTCGGCCCGATCTCGCCCGCGATCATCGGCAGCTGCGCGGTCTGGTTCAGCGAAGAGGAGAGGTTTCCCGCCACGTTGGCCCGCGCAAACATCTTGTTCAGCTTCCGTCCGACGTTCAGAGAGGTGCGGCCGACCTCGCGCTCCATGTCGCGGTCGGAGAAAAGCTGCTTTCCGGCCAGCTTATTCGCATAGTCGTCCAGCCACACAGTCAAATCGCTGTACTTGCTCGTTTTCTTGATGCTGTCGAACAGGCCCTCGACGTATTCCTCCATCTTCGCGCTCAGATCCGCATAGCTCAGGTCCGACGTGTTCGTCAGCAGCCCCGCCGACTTCAGGAAGGACTCCTTCGCCTCCTTCGGCGCAAAGCGCAGGCTCTCTGCGCGGGAGATCTCCGCGCTGATCTCGTCCGGCCCGTATTCCTCTCGGAAATACTTCACCGCCGCGCGCACGCGCATGATGTCGTCCGTGTGGTAGAGCACGTCGCTGAGATAATCGACGTACTTCTCAAAGCCTTTCTCCACGTCGTATTCCGTGCTCTTTCCCGCACGGTGCTGGAAGAAGGGATTGTACCGTTTGTTCGGCTTGAAGGCTTTCGTGAGACCCGCGATGCTCGCCGGAAGGCTTCCGGCCTCTGCGCCCAGGTCCACGCCGATGTTCTTCAGCGCCTTCTCCAGCTTCCCGCTCTCAGCCTCCGGCTGGAAGTGCGGCGCGTACCCCTTGATAAAGCCGATAGGCTCGTATCCGTGCGCGACGAGGAAGTGGTTGATGGCCTTGTAGAACTTGTCGTACAGCGTCCGATACGCTTCGACTGCGTGCTCGACCTTGGTCTGGTCCACGTCGGTTCCTGCCAGGTCCTCCTGCGTTTGCAGCCAGTCGGCATACCGCCGCGCAAGGTCTCGCGCTTCCTTGTCGTGCAGACCGAACTCCTGCGACACGTCGGCCATTTCGCCGCCGGCCTTCAGGTTCTCCGCCGCGTGAATGATCTGTTCTTTCATGTCCGAAGCCGCGACCAGCTCTGCGACGGCTTTGCCCTCGATCACAAGCTGCGTCAATGCGCGCTCTTTCTCCGTCAGCGCGGTCTGCTTGCCGTTCTTATCCTCGAACCGCCGCACCTCGTCGTGCATACGATTGACGAAACGCTTGCGTTCCTGCTCGTTGACGTAGACCGGCTCGAAGATCGCCTCGTTGATCTTCTGGCCCTGTTCCCAGCCGAAGATGGCTCTCATGCTGCGCTGCGGCGTGCGGTGGTACAATGCGAGGCCGCCCTTCGGGCTGAACAGGGCTTTTTCATACTTCTTCTCGAAGGTGTCGTTCCCCGTATCCTTGAACAGCTCCGCCGCCTGCGCACGCAGGTTTTGACTGATGTCCTGCCGCTGCATGGGGATCGTGTCGGACTTCATGGCCTGCTCGGCCGTGTAGTAGTCCGCAAGCTCCATCACCTTTGAGGCGTTCATCCGGCTCGGGATGTCGTCGGCGTCGTAGATGCCGGCAGCGATGCCCGCCGCGTAGCTCTTCTCCTTCGGGGTAACGCTCAGCCGCTTTTCAGCCCGCCGGATCTCCCTCTGGATCTTCTTTGCAGCCTTGTCGTTTTCGATCATCTGCTCGACGTTCTGGTAGAGGCCTGCGCTGTTCTCGATTTTGATGCCGAGATCCTGCAAGGCTTCCGTTCCCTCGAACTCTTCCTTCGGGACATTGCGCATCCGCTTCTTTCGTTCCGCTTCGGCCCTCTGCCGCATCGCGGCAAAGTAATCGTCCACGTTGTCGAAGTCCTGCATCCTCGGTGCGTCGCCGCGCGCCCTTGCGCGGGCACGCTCCAGCTGCTCTTTCTGCTCCGGAGTGAGCCGCGTGTTCTCCCACTTGTCCTGCTCGTCGTCCACGCTGAAGCGCGCCTTCTCGATGCTGTTCACCTTCGCCAGCCGGTCCGCTTCGTCTCCGGCCTTGTACTCCACGACGTTCATGCCCGCATTGCGCATCTCGCCCAGCAGGTCCGCCGGCGCATTGTCCGGCGCGACAACGGCAAGTGCCTCATCGAAGCCGACGACGCGCTGCGGCTTCGCCTCGTAGTAGCCCGTCGGGATATTGGCCGCGCGGTCTATGAGCGCCAGGATACTCCGCGCATGGCCGTCGCTGATGGCATAGCCCTCCTTGCGGAACGCCGCCTTCACCGCCGCCACGGTTTTCTTCCCCTTGGCCGCTTCTGCGATGATTCCGCTCAGGTTTTGCTCCTCCTCGAAGCTGTTGTCGTACTTGTGCATCGTGGTGAGCATCAGATCGTTCACCACACGGTCAAGATAGATGCCGAGGTCTCGCAGCGCCTTTGCGTGCTCCTCCTCGCTCACCGTGCGCAGTCTTGCCTCGTCCGCGTGCATCTCGTCCACGGTTTTGTATTCCTGCGTGGCCGTCGCCGCCAGCGTCTCCGGCGTGATGCCGTATACATTTGCGCCCTTGGCCGCGGCCATATTCATTGCCTTCACGATGTTCTCGGCCGTGTAGTCCCAATGCGTCTCCGCAAAGCTGCGCCTGCCGCGGTCCGTCACGGCGTCCTTGCCGTTGTAGATGCCGCGCTCACCCAGCAGCCCTTCCAGCTGCGGCTTCACCCAGTCCTTCACCGTGCGCAGCGCATCGCTCTGGCTTCCGCTCGGCGCGATCAATTCAAACATCTTGGCCGCTGTGGCTTCCTTGTCAATCTCGCCCGCGCTTCCGCCGCTCTCATAGAACTCCTGTGTGCTCCGGATGAAGTCCTCCACCCGGTTAGGGAACACGTTGTTCTTCATGTAGTAGTCGATGCGCTTCTCCTTGGACTCCGGTCTGCGGTTCAGGAAGTTGGCGTGTTCCTCTGCATAGACCTCCCGGATGGCCTGCTCCGCCGGTTTCATCTCTTCCGCTGTCAGGCGCTCGCCGGTCATCAGCTTCACCGCCAGCCGCGCCACTTCCTGTTCGCCCACCGTGTCAAGGTATCTCCGGATGGTCGCGTTGCTGAAGAAACGGTCGAACTGCTTGTCACGGTACACCGGTTCAAGGCTCTTGCCCTCGCTCTGAAGGAATGCCGCCTGCACCTCCGGATGGTTCGCCAGCTTGTCGGCGATCTCTTCCGGCTCCCATCTGGTCTCATTCTCCAATCCGATCTTGCCCAGCGTGCCGCTGCCTTGGAAAACGCCGCCCGCAAACTGGCTGGACAGGTTCTTGATGTTCTCATCGAACGCCCGCCGCGCCTCGTAGTTTACGCCGCGCTCCACTATGGCGTTATCGTGCGTCGGTGTCCATGCGTCGCCGCCGTAGACCTTGTTCTTGCTGTCCGCTTGCGGATCAATGGTCCCGCGCGGGAAAACGGCGGAGTATTCGCCGTAGTTGGCGTGCCCCTCTTTTGCCTTCACGACGGCGATGGAAGGCGACGGCCACGCGCCGATGTCGAGTGTGCGCCGCAGCTTCTCCTCGGTCATGTTGTGCATGGCAACGAGCGTTTCCGTTTCCTCTACCGGCTCGTCCAGGCTGAATCTCGTCTTTGTGGTCGGCTCCAGCGTCGGCAGCGACAGAGGCTGAACGCCCGAAATTTCCCTGTTGCTTTTTTCTGTGCTTCGGGATATACTACGTTCAGAGGAGCTTTCCTGTATATCGCTTGAGGCGTTGTCGCCTGCGGCGGTGGGGGAAGGCTCCTTTTTTGTCGTGAAGCTCGTCGGCGTCATGTCCACCACGTCATAGAACACATACTCGCCGTCCGCTGTGATCCCGACAACGGTTTCCGCATCATACTGATTTGCTCCCGCCTGAATCAGCACGTCCCCGTGCGCGAAGTCAACAAAGCTGTCCCTCCGCGGATGCTTCAGCTTTCCGTCCTTCGCCCACGATGTCGTGGCGGTGATGATGTCGTCGGCGATATCCGCCGCGCGCATCTTATCCGCGAACGCATCCGGCGTCCGCCGCGCCAGTCTTTCGGTATCCTCGGAACGTGTGTACTCTCTGCGAGAGGTCCTGTTCACCTTGTAGGTGATGCCGTTGACCTGAATACCATCCTCAAACGCAAGCAGCGCCGTCTTTGCAGCGGCTTTTGCCTGCGCTTTTTTTGCGCTGTCCCATGTACTCGTGTCGATATGGCTGAGAATGTCGTTGTCTACCACGGCGACCGCGCGGCCGTCGTCGGTCTCGCCGACGCTGTAACTGTCCTCGCCGTTGGCAAATACGGTGTCCCCGTTGCCGTAGTCGGGCTTGATACGCTTGCGCGTCTCGCTGGACATCGGCCTGCGGTTCGCCGCGTCTCTGGCCTCGATCTCTCCGGCTGTGTTGTAGTACAGCTCGCTCGGCACGCTCCTCTGCGGCTTGTGCAGCTGGTCGTAATAATTCTCGCGCAGATCATAGTATTCGTTGATCTTCTTGTCGAGGCCGCGGCGTTCCGCTTCCTCCCATATCCGGTCATACTCGCGGAAACCGTCGTCCAGCTCTCCAGCCTTTTCCAGCTGGTCCCGCAGGGCGAGGACCTCTTCGTTCGCCTCGTCGAGCTGAAACTGGATCAGCTTCTCGCGCGCTTCCTGAAAGCCCTTCGACTGGATCTCGTCGCCGTTTGTCAGCTTCTCCTCCCAGTATTGCCGGTTGCTGCCCTTGGCAAAGCCCTCGGCGTTCTGGATTGCGTGCTGGATCTCGTGGATCAGCACGTCCTGCGGCGCGTCGCGCAGCTCCTCGCTGATGGTGATTTGATTCCCCTCAGCGCTGAAGCTGCCCAGCACGCCCTTCGGCGTCTCGTCGAATACGACTCGCACATGACGCAGCTGCGGATAGGCGCGGAACAGCTCCTCGTGGTCGAGAACATCTTCCAGTCTCGCGTTCCCGCGCTCCACGCGCTCGCTCAGCCGGTTCCGCTCGCGTCCCCAGGTCTCGGTCAGGGCGCGCAGCCTTGCCTGCTCTGTGTCCGTCAGCTCGCCGTAGAGCATCTTCTGCTCCAGTCGTTGCTGCTCGGCATACTCCGGATGATTCCGACCGAAAAGTGCGTCTCCTGCGCGGTGGTATTCCATCTTGGAATCGTCGATCTCCCAGCGCCATTTTCCATCCATGCCCTCGTGCCAGCCAGTCGCCTTGCGGATGCTCTCCATGTCAGCACCCGCCGCTTGCATTTCCTGCGCTTCCCGCAGGCTTTCGAGGTTCGCGCCGTTGGCGTTTCTTCCGGCATAGCTGAAGCGAGCCGGAGGCCCCGTTTTCCGCTCCGATGCCGCCGAGGTCTCCTTCTGGATGGCAGAGGAGGTCCTTTGCGCCTCCTGCGCAGGGATCGCGCCGCTCCCGCCGTCGATGGCGCGCACAGCTTCCGTGTGGTACTGGCTCGCCGTCTGGCCGAAGCAGTCGATTCCGGCGTAGGCATCGCCCATGATCTCTTCCCACACATAGAGGTCTGCGTCCTCCGGCGTCATGCCTTCGTAATTGTTCGCGGCACCTTTGTACCTTTCGCGGTATTCCTCAAGGGTATCGCGCCAGCCGTCGCCCGAGTCCTGCACCGCCGCAGCAAAGGCTTCCACGTTTTCCCTCGTCGAGCGAAAATGTGCGATCTCATGCAGCCCCAGCTCCGAAGCGGTTTTCTTTCGGCTGTCCACGCGCATGACGATCCGGTTCGTTTCCCGCTCCGCGACGCCTGTGATGCTGACCGGCGAGCCGCCGCCGTTGACTTGCAGCAGGCCCGTCACCATGACGACCTCGCTGATGCCGGCCTGCTTTGCGGCAGCCTCAACATCCAGCAGCTCTTGGTCCCATGCGTTCCTCGGCAGGATGTGCAGCATTTTCGTGTCGGTTCCCAGCGAGACGCCGACCTCCGCCGAGCTGACGAGCGGCTCAAGCGCCGCCGCGGCCTGTCGCGCCTGAATCAGCGCTCCGTTTTCCTTGCTGCGTTCGCCGCCTGTTCTTGCGCGATTTCTTCGGACGTTTTCGTGTAGTCGCTCGATGCTCCCGCTCTTTGGCTGTTGGCGTAATTGCGCAGCTCCTCCGGCCCCATCGCCATAAGGTCTCCGTCCTCCGTCTCCACCGTGTAGATTGCTTTGCGCTCCCACGGCATCGGCACCGCCTTCTTCGGCAGGCTCGGCAGGCTTAATTTCTGTACCATGCGTTGTTCCTCCGTTCTTTTCTTCGATGTCCCACAGCGGCAGCTCCTCATGGGTTGCCGCCGTTTCCGAAGCACCAGGGATCGCCTGTTTGGCTTCCAGATAGTCCGCGTTCGGCTCATGGTATCCGCCGTGGACATCGCGGTAGCCGTTCGAGAGCATATTGTCCAGCATCAGCTCCACGCGCTTCGCCGCGGCAAAATTCTCCTGTCCCTTGTCGTTGATGATGGCAGAGATCGACCGCTCGATGTCCGCGTAACTGATGTCCTCGTCGTCGAGCAGCTTTGCGATGCGCTCGCTTGCCGACCGCTTCATGCGGATGTACTGGTCGTCTCCGGCACCGTGCTCTTTGAGCTTGACGATCCCGCCGCCCTTTTCCGCGTAATTCAGCTCCTCCATCAGATCGGCCGCAGCCTCTTTGTAGAAAGAGTGGACCTCCGGATGGTCGAACTGAAAGGCATTGATCCGGCGCTCGCCGACCGTATTGCTGTCTCTTTGGTCGATGTGCTCCTCCGCTTTTGGCCGGTAGAGGTCCCCGTTTGCATCGACCGCAAGCTCGCCGCGGTTGAGTCGTTCGGAGATCTCCGCCGCATTGCCCTCGTTGGCATATTGCAGAAGGCTCACGCGCTTTCCCTGCGTCAGCGGATCGTTCTTGCTTTTTCCGCCGACGGGCGTTATACTGACCTTGCTCTCCTGCGTGGCTGAAACGCCCAGAGGGGCGACCGTTCCGCCTACTCGTTGGCGGCTATGATCGGCGCCCTGCGCAGGGGGGCTGTTTTGTGCCGTCTGTTGATTGCCGATCTCTTCCGAGGTCGGCATCGGTGCATTTTCTGATGTGCCGGCAGCCCGCTCCGGTGCGGTATCCGCCGTGGGATTCTCCGGCTTGCCCGCGGTCTGCTCGCCCGCCAATGCGTCGAGGATCTGCACAGCCTCGACGGCCTCCTTCGCTTGGATGGCACCGCTTTCCACGAGGCTCCGCATGACGGCGATCTCGTCCTTGACGGTCGCCTGCGCTTTCTGCGCGGCTTCCTGCGTCTTAGCGGTCCGCTGCTCGCTGTATGCCTTTGCGGCTCTGCCGGCCGTCTCCACGGCCAGCTCCGCCTTGACGGCGTTATACTCCGCGCTGATTTTGGCAAACAGGTCGTTCATCTCCCGCTGCGTCGCGGCGTCCGCTGTGGCAAAGCGGTCCGGATGGTACTGCCTGCCGTACTGCTTGAAGGCTTTCGTCAGGTCGTCGAGGTTGTCAATGTCTTTGAAGTATTCGCGCTGTGCCTTCTGCGCCGTCGCGCCCTCGGCTTTTCCGCCGAGTGAGGAGGCGAGCGTCCGGCAGAAGAAGCCGACCGCCGCCTGGAAGAGCATATCTTTTGCAAGCTCCTCTCCCGAAATAGCAACGTCCTCATAGCTGTCGCCATAAGCGGCAGCTTTTGCATATTCGTTCGTAGCGCTCATGCCGCCGGCGAAGGCGATGTCGCTCAAAGCGCCCAGCACGTTCTGGGCGATGGCGCTGTTGCCGAGACCGAGCTTGTTCAGCAATGCCCCGCCGTAGCGGATCGCGCCCTTGGCCGCCGCGCCGCCGACGCCAACGCTTGCCGCGCCGCCGATTGCCAGCCCTGCTCCTGCGAGGGGATTATAGTTTTCCCCCTGCGCCTGCCGGTAGTCGTTCGCCATCGAGCCGCCGGAGGATACGCCGAGCGCCGCCGTCCCCAGCCCGGGCAGAATAGCGTTTGCGCCCACGATGCCCGCGAGGTTCATGCCGATCTGGAAGGCGTCGATGCCGACCTTTCCCGCCGTCCCCAGCCCTTCCTTTGCCGTCCGGATGTTCTCTGCCGCCTTGGCGCGCTGCGTGTCGGCGATCCCTTCGAGCAGGTCGATGCCCGCGCGGTTGCCGCGCGTGATCTCCTCGTTTGTCTTGGGGTATGGGTTCATTTCGTCGGCGTGCGTGGTGACGCCTGCCTTCTCCTTCGCGTCACGGTATTCCTTGTCCATTTCCTCCGCGGCCGCCACGAGCGCCGCGAGGAAGCCGGAGGCGTTTGCACCGAGGTTCTGCGCCGTCGCGTGCACCGTCGCACCGATACGCTTTGCCGCGTCCTCGTTGCGCACGATGCTCTGCGAGATCTCCTTGCCGCTCTTGTGCTTGCTTCCGCGCTCCGCCGGCAGGGAGGAAGAGGGATATCGCTCCTGTTGCTCCAGGTGGAGCTTTTCGGCGTAATCGTTCGCCTCCTCCACCGTGGAGAATTTGCCGAGATATTCTCCCGTGTCCCGATAGCGTTGCAGGATCTCCTCGTCGTTGCTGCTGTGGTATGGCGTACCGTTCCGGTTCCACACGGTCGGCAGCAGAACCTCCTGCCCGTCGATGTTGTAGCTCGTGCTGTCAACCGTTGAAATGCTCCCGTTCGCATTGCGGTACTGCGGGCGGTCGTAGAGGTCAATGTTTCCCGCTCCGTACTGCCCGATGTTCCCGACGGTCCACTTCTGCTTCGCGGCAGTCTGCGGCCGCTCGATCTTCGTAATCTTGATTCTGCCGGATGCTTTCCCCTGAGACGATCCCTCTTGATAGGTTTTCGCCGCAGGCGCACGATCCTGTGCGCCTGCGGTCCCGTTTTTTGTGATCTTGATAGCCATATTGTCACCTCGTTAGAACGTGATGTTGAAGCCGCTCGCTTTGAGTCTCCTTGAGATGGTAGCCTTTTCTGCATCCGTGAGGTTCGCTCTGTCGAGGTCCTCCGCCAGCGCCTCCAGCGAGTTGTAGCGCCTGCCGTTCCAGGTGAAGATGCCCTCGTCCTCGTCGTAGCCCAGCTTGTCGCGGCCGGTCCCGAAGCCGGTGTAGCCGTACACCTGCGCGATGTAGTCGTCCGTGAAGCCCGCCTTGCGCAGCGTATTGAGCACCGTGTCGGTGAACTGGCCCTCTTTTGCCATTGCCTTCGCGGTCGTCAGACTCATGGTGCCCCCGCCGCCGCTTCCGCTCTTCTTCGCTGCCTTCTCGGCCTCCTGCTTGCGGTAGGCGTCCTCCAGAGCCTTGACGTACTCGCTGCTGTATCCGCTTTCGCTCACAAGGTTCGCAGAGGGTGAGCCGCCCGCCGCGAGAATGGCGTCCACCTGTGAGCGGATGGAGTCCTGCGCGGTCTGCTGTCTGGATGCCTCGTCAAGATAGCGCGCATAGTCGATCTGGTCCTGCCCCTGCACGTCGGCGAGCTGGCTGCGCAGCCGGTCGTAATCGTCCGCGTAATTCTGATAGGCGAAGCCGCGGTCGGTGTTGAACTGGCCCAGGCGGTCGAGGTACTTGGCATAGTCCAGCTGCTCCTGCTGATTGACCGCGTTCAGGTCCTTCAGCTTCATGTTGTACTCGTCCAGGTAGCGCTCGTAGGCCTGCTGGTAGAGTGTCGGGATCACGTCGTTCAGCTTGGTTGCGTAATAATCTCCGGCCTGTGTAGCCGCGTTCACGGCATAGGAGCTTGGCCGGCCGCCGCTTGCGGCGCTCGCCTGTGCCAGCGCGTTCGCCGTGGCGCGGTCGCCCTCACGCAGATAGCTCTTCTTGTAGCTGCTCCATTGCGGGTCCGTCTCCTTGCTCCACGAGAAGTCCTCGCGGTTCAGGATGCGGTCCAGCAGATCCTTCTGCTGCTGCACGAAGGCGTTCTCGTAGGTCGGCGCCTCGTCGTAAGAGAACGAGCCGAAGCTGCCGATCTGCCCGAGCAGGTCATCCGAGCGACGGTTCAGCTTGCTCTCCAGGCGGAAGCTGCCGCCGTCCGCTCCGCCGGAATAATTGCCGTAGCTCTTGCGCAGCTCGTTTGCCGCCTGATTGGCAAGAAGCCGCTGCTCCGCGGTCGCGGCGTTGTTGTAGTCCTTCTTCAGACTCAGCACGCTCAGCCCGAACTCCGGATACTTCTGCGCCAGATTGAGGTCGTCCTGCGAGAACTGCCCCATCAGGCCCGACTGATTCGCCGCTTTCACGAAGTCGTCGTAGGTGTATGCCATCGCTTAATTCCTCCCTTGTGTGGATTTTAATTCCGATCCGCTGTAATACTCCCGCGTCAGGGAGTAGAGCCGGAAGGTGCCCTTGCCCTCCAGCTTCAGCCGGTAGTGGTCGCCCCTTCGCGGCACGATGGGCAGGTAGTAGCTGCGCTTTTTCGCCTCGCAGAGTTTTTCATCCACCTTCAGCCATTCGCCGCCGTCGAACTTGAGGTACACCTGCACCTCGGCACCTTCCTCCAGCTCCATGCGCAGCTGGAGCTTGCTTACGCCCTTCTTGTTCGGATCGTTTTCTGTGAAGTCCCCGAACTCGGCGCTCCATGCGACGATTTCCTCCTCGGTGGATTCCGGCGCGTTCTGCACGTTGCCCGCGATCCACACCTCGCCCTGGTCGTTGAGCAGGAAGAGGTTCCCGCCGAAACGGGCAAAGTATCGTGCCTTGGTCGCGTCCTCGGTGTGCCACAGGCCCTTCTGCGTGTCGTAGACGTACAGCAGCTCACCGTCCGGTCCCGTCATGCTGACGTAGTATTTCAGCCCGTCGCTGCCGCCGACGGCGTTTTTGAAGCGGTCCATGCCGAAGGCCGATCCGATTGGCTGCGGGATGCCGCCGGAGTAGACCATGATGCCCGCGCGCGAGAGGTAGAAGAGCGTCTCACCCGCAATGGCAAGGCTCCTGCCGCTTCCGTCCGCTACGCCCAGCGTAGCGCTCCCCATGATCTCAAAATTGCTCGGGAGCGAGCCGTAGACCTTGTAGATGTGGTCCTCCTTGAAGAAGATCGGGTAGCCGAGGAAGGAGACGCAGCCGGTAAACTTGCCCGCGCTGCCGGTGTCCACCGCGTAGCTGTCCGTATCCAGCCCCTCATACACGTTCCAGTTGAACGGATCGCCCAGCTTTGAAGCGTAAATGGTGGTATCGTCGCAGCCCCACAGCCGATTTTCGTTTTCGCAAATATAGCGTAGCATAGGAACCGTGCGCCGAACCGTCATGTTTCCGCTCTCGGTGTAGGGCGTCTCGCCCTTGTCCCCGTCGAGCGTGAAGGCGTATTCGTAGAAGTACATCTTGTCGCCGTCGATCTCGCGGATCACCGGCGTCTTGTTGTTTTCCGTGTGCTTCGTACAGCCGGAGATCGTCACGGCGTCGCCGGCCTTGAAATAGGCCGACCAGTCCACGCCCGCGCATTGGATCGTGTTCGCTTTCGCCTCCTCCTCAAAGAGTTTTCCGTTTGTGAAGGTCAGGCTTGTCCCCGCCCACTCGCTCTCCAGCGAGCCGAACTCGCCCGTGAGCGTGTTGTAGTATTTCTTGTCCGGCAGGATAATGAGATAGGCCCCGAGGGCGCAGAAGATCTTTTCGTTGTCCTCCACGCTCCCGCGCTCGATGCCGCCGTAGAAGAACTTCGTCCCGTCCGCCCAGGCAAGCGCGTCCCACGAGAAAAGACCGTTGCCCTTCGTGAGCGTCCGGAACAGCCGCCGCCTGCCTCGGCTGGCAAGCAGGGGATAGTAGTCGCTCGTCAGGTTCCTCATGTCCCACAGCTCGCCGTCACCGGCGCCGAGGTTGTGATTCAGCCCGCCGAACTTGACCTGCGTGCCCTTTCGGATGCCGTCCTGATAGACGATGCTCGGCAGCTTCATTTCGCTCCCTCCTCCCGAAAGACGAGGAAGCCGTCCAGCGCCTCGATCAGCGCGGGCTTGATCTCCGCCGGCGCCGTTACCTCGATAGGCGCGAAGTCGATCTTCGTCTCTGTGTCCGCGAGCGCCTTGCGCTTTTTTTCGTATTCCTGCGCGCTTCCCCTGATTGCAAAGCGCCCGCTGCCGGTCATGCGGATGTTGCCGTTCTCGTCCGTATCCGCGTATTCCTCCACCAGAGCGCGCTCCTCGCGCAGAAAGAAGTCCGTCTCGTCCGCCGTGGCCCGCTTGACCTTCACCACAGCCAGCGCGAGGTCGTAGGGGAGCCGCTGCTGGCTCATTTCCTGCGCGGCAAGGTTGGCGTTGACTGCTTCAATGAGTTTCATGTTCTGCTCCTTTCCAGAGCGCGCACGCGCTCTTCAAGCCGTTGGATCATGTAGGTGTGCAGCGCCGAGAAGTCAGCGTAGCGCAGGCCGTACTCGAAGGCGTCCGTCTCCGGATTGATTACAAGGCCCGCAAAGTCCCCGTTGGTGAGGCCCGCTTCGCCCAGCGCCTCCTCGACCTCCTGCGCGATGTAGCCGGTGTGCAGTCGCCCGCTCCTGCCGTCCCTCATGCGGAATGAGCACGGCTTCAAAGCGCGGAAGAAATCCTCGTACCGGCTCATGTCGTAGTTGATGTCTTTCTTTGCCCGCCGGTCCGAGCGCACGGTCAGCTCCTCCGTCGCATAGCAGCCGCCGGAGCACCAGATGCTCGCGCCGTCGCCGGTCATACGCGCGCCGGCGTTCGTGGCGATGAAGTAATAGTCCTCATTGCTGCCCGACAGGATCGCGCCGTAGGTCATGCTCACGCCGTCGCTGCCGTAGCCGCACCCCATATAGCCGTAGCTCCTGCCGCCGGAGGTGAGCGTGAAGCAGTTGGACACATCCACAAGGTTCGCGCGGATCGTGCCGGTCGTGATGTTGTCCGCGTTGATGATCGTGTAGCGGTTCGACCTCTCCAGGTCGGTGAAGGCCACAAGGCCCGAGAACCAGATGTTCGCGCTGGACACGACGACGCCGTTGCTCATGAGCGAGATCGTCGAGTCCTCGCCGTCGTTGCTCGCCCGCAGCGAAAAGCCGTTCACGGTCTGCTGGAGCGTCGTCACCCGCCCGTCCGTATTCGAGATGCGCGTCGAGAGGGAGGAGGCCGTCTGCTGGAGCGTCGAGATGCTCCCGCTCTGGTCTGCTATCGCGGTCGCCAATCCCTGCGCGGTCTGCTGGAGCGTACTGATGTTCCCCTCGTTGTCCGATACCCTCGTCTGAAGGCCCTCTGCTGTGGCTTGCAGCTGTGTGATGTTGCCCTCGCTGTCGCTGATGCGCAGCGCCAGAGCGCCGGCGTCGATGGCGAGCTGAAGGATGCGCTCCTCATCGTCCTCGATCTTCGCGTAGATCGGCTCGGTGATGGCGCTTTCCCACCGCTCCTTCGCCGTTTTGTTCATGTTCCCGAGATCGAGGTTGTGCAGTGTATAGCGCAGCTGCTCGACCAGCAGGTACATATAGTCCTGGATGCTTGTGACCTTTTCCTCCATCGACTCTTCGCCCGTGAAAGCCGGAAAATTCGTGTCGATGTAGAGCCAGTTGGAAGGCATTTGCTTTCCTCCTTTCCTGAGAAAAAGGACCGGCCGATGGCCGGCCCTTTCGTTTATGCGCCGTAGGCTCCTGCGCGGTCGTTGAATACCATCATGCGCAGCATATCCGCCGAGAGGTCCATGTCGGCAGGAAAGCCGTTCGCGTCCTTCGCCCCGCCGCCGCGGATGGCTCCCTTGGCGATCAGCTTCAGGACGGTATCGGCCGCCCACGGGGCCTTCTCGCGGATCTCCTGCATGGTGTTGTATCGCATTTCCTCTTCCTCCGTTTCCTCACTTGGCTCGTTGAGCCGGTTCCAGAACTCCGCCTTCCACTTCGCCTCGTTCTCTCTTCCTGCCCAATAGGCAGGGCAGAGCTTGCCGGTCACGTCGAAGTGGCGGATCACGTTCTTTTGGGGGACGTTGTACTTCGCCATCAGAGAGCGCGTCAGCTTCAGAGCCGCTGTGACGGTCTCCGGCGCGGGCGCATACGTCCCGTCGCGCTTTGCGTCGCACAGCTCGATGCTGATGCTGTTCGTGTTCCGGCAGATGTTGTAGAGCGTCCCGCCGCCCGTCTGCGGGCAGGATGGGTACTTTCTGCCGCCGACCGCCCAGGCAGTATGCAAGTCAGGCACGCTTTGGTAGATGCTGTTCGCGTCCACGAAGTAGTGCGCGCTGCTTTTCACCACGGTCGAGGCGTAATACCTGGCGTTGTTCTCCGCGGTATCGCCGTCGTTGCCGGTGTAGTGAATGACAATGTACTTGATGGCCCGTGCGTTCCGTGCAGGGCCATAATTCTCTGCGTTGGCGTGCAGCTGCTTAATTTCCATCCTTGCCCTCCGCATTGAGCTGCTTGACGAAATAGAACGTGATAATCATGGTGTAGATGTTGAGGAAGTTGTCGGGGATCGCGTTCTGCACCGTCAGCACGCAGAATGTCACCGTGAGGGCAAGCGTCACAAGACTCTTGACGCTCAGGAGGTTTGCCAGTCTTTTATAAAGAATTTCCATCGTCTGTTTCCTTTCCGGACGCCGCTGCGTCCTTTCGTGTCGTTCGTTCCTTCAAAACCGTGCGCAGGCATAGGAAGAGTAATTCCCCGCCGAAAAAGCCGAGGATCACCGCCAAAAGGCCCGCCGCGTCATTCCCTGTGCGAGAGAGGATGCGCAGCGCATAGTAGCTCGCGCCGCTCGCAAAGGCAATGCACCAGATCACCACCAGCTTTGCGAACAGGTGCGGGATCTTCCGCCGCCGCTTCATGTGTCCAGAATGGCGTGGACGCCCTGCTTCGCCAGAAATTCCTTCTGCTTGTGCTTCACGCCCGCGGCATAATCGAGCGCCGCGTGCATATCGCCGTTGCAATGGGCGTCGGGGATGCGCTGCACTGCTCTTGCTGTGGCCTCGGCCAATGCGACCGCCGCCCAGGTCCCCTCGATCAGGCACAGCAGCAGCTTCTCCTGCCCCTTCTGCTGTTCGCTGAGCTTCTCGCGCTCCTTCTTGTCCTTCTTTCGCTCTCTGGCCGCCGCGGCCTCGATCAGGGCCACGATCACGACGGCTGCGGCAGAGATCAGCTCCCCACTCATGCCGTCACCTCCGTCCATTGGCTCACCCCAGGCTCCCACACGTTGCCGTCCACGTCGCTCATCCACTTCTTGCCGTTGTGCGTCACCTTCGCACCCTTCGCGTAGGAATCGTGCGCGCCGAGCGGCTGGCTCCACGCGGGCCACTCCTCGCTCGGATCGCTCGCCTTTACCCACAAAGAGGTGGTGTAGCTCGGCTCCCAACTCGCCTGTGAGGTATGGTCCTGCAGGCAGCGGTATAGCTTTCCCTTAAATGTGCGGTACTGCCCCGTCTTGTAGGCGGTGGGATAGGTCCACTCCGGAAACAGCGCCATGTGCTCGCCGGCTGTGGCGTCGTCCAGGTCTCCCTTCTCCGCTATCGCCACGAAGGCGATCTCGCTGGCCTCTCGCGTCTGTGCCATTTCTTCACGCATCTTCTGCGTGATCTCGGTGTAGCGGTAGTGGTCCGTGATGTGGTAGAGGTCGAATTTCTTCTCCTCGTTCTCCATCGACCGGTATTTCTCGACGATGCGGAACCGGTCGCAGATCACGCTGTCGTCGTACACCCTGCGCACCTCGACGTAGCCTTCAAGATCGCTGTGTGCGTCGCCCGCGGTCTTGAGGTTTTCCACCTCCACGCCGTTCAGGCGGTCTGTGCCAAAGATATATTCCATCTTCGACGCTCCTTTCTCATGTACTCTCTTACGACTTGCTTCATCATTTTCTGTGTCCCCTTGCGCACGAGCCTTCGGTAGAGGTGTACGCTGCTGCAATGCTTGAGCTGTCCCAGGCGGGACAATAGCCCGAACGCGAGCGATACGGGGATTCGCGTCCCGCGCGCGAGCTTTCGCCGCAGGCTGTGCAGCTGCCGCGTCATGCGGAACAGGTTGCGCTTGCGCAGGTAGGTGTAGCCTCTCCCGAAGCGATAGCCGAGCGCGGTCGGCATCCGGTCCGCCGTGCGGAACTTCTGCCAGTCGCCCTTGATCGTCAGCTCGTGCGCTTTCAGCCAGTCCTCGATCATTTTGATCGCGCGGTCCAGCTGCCGTTTGCTCCGCGCATACAGCGTGAAGTTGTCCATGTAGCGCAGGTAGTGCGTCACCTCCGGCCCTCGCTCGCGCAGCGCGTGGTCGAGCGGCTGGAGCGTGGTGTTGGCGAACCATTGGCTGAAATACGCGCCGATCATCACGCCGTCGCGCATCACGCGCTCGGCAAGGTCCAGAACGCGGTGGTCCTTCACCAGCTGCCGCAGCCGTGCCATCACGACATCCGGCTTCAAGCTGTCGTAGAAGTGCCGAATATCCAGCTGCGCGCACCAGCGCGTGCCCTTCGGATCGTCTCGGTGCCACTTCTTCATGGCCTTTACGCCGTAGTGGATGCCTCTGCCGCGGATGCTCCCGCAGCAATACGGGTCCATGCCGCGCATCATCGGCCGCTGTAAAGCCTGCACCAGAGCGTGATGGATGTACTGGTCGGGCCACAGCTTCGGCTCGTAGATGTCTCTCCACTTGCCCGCGCTCTTGTCCCACCGCCGCTTCTTTCGCGCCGGTGACGGCTCAAAGCCGCTCACGATGATCGTGCGCAATGCCTCGATGCTGCCCGCGCGATCCGCTTCTACCCGCTGCACGGTCTTGTCCGGCCGGTGCCGCGGCCGCCAGCGGTGCGTGGCGTTCACCTCGTCGATGGCATTGCCGAGGTTCTCGTCGCTGATTAAATAGTCAAATAGATGGTTGACTCGTTTCACGGGATATGTTCTCCTTCTCCTTGTTGCCTCGCGGTCTTTCCAGCGTCCTTTCGGATGTACTAAACCGCGTCCCTTCGGCATCGTTCTTCACCAAGAGGTGCGCGACTATCCCGCCCATCTATGCAAAGCCGTGGGAACGGCCTTACGGAGAAGTGAGCGGACTGCCTGAGTCCATTGGCAAGGTGACGGCACCCGATGTTCGCGTTCGCGTTCGAGGCGGCGTTGTTGCCGTTGAGGTAGAACGCGCCGTGGTTCTGGTTCTGGTTGTAGTTGCCGCCGACATACAGCACAACGCCCGAGGCGTTGTAGTTGCAGTAGTCGTCCAGGACCGGATACCCATAGCAGGAACACCGACTACTGGCGGGATAGCCCCAAATTTCGACCGCCGGCGCCGACTGACGCCGGCGGTCTTTCGCTCTTTTGTGATATTGTTCTGTGTCGGACTGCCTTATGCAAAGGGGGCTGCGGCCCCCTCTGCACTCCCCTTTAGGGGAGTTTTTGGAGACGGCACCCGATGTCCGCGACCGCGCTCGAGGCGGCGTTGTTGCCGTTGAGGTAGAACGCGCCGCGGTACTGGTCCTGGCCGTAGTAGCCGCCGACATACAGCACAACGCCCGAGGCGTAGTAGTTGCAGTAGTCGCAGACGTAGGTGCTCTCGCTGCCTGCGACCGCCGACGGGTACAATGCGTACTCGAAGCCGGAAACGCTCGGGATGCTCCACGCGCTGATCCAGCCGCCCGAAGTCGGTCTCGTTCCGATGTTCGTGCCGCCGGAGGTGTCGCTGAAGCTGGCGGGGTTCTTGATGCAGTAGACATTCGCGCCCGAGAAGTAGATGCCGTCGCACCAGTCGAGCACGTTGGACCACAGGCCCTCGATGTGGCGGTACTGGATGCCCGCCGCGTAGGTCGTGCGGCTTGCGGCCGTCGTGCCGGTGTGGTAGGTCATGGCGTCCGTCGCGCCCATGTTCTCGGTGCCCGAATTGTTGCCGCAGCCGTAGCCGATCTTCGCCTGACTGTTCCAGTCGGCGTACTCCACGAGGTAGAGCATCATGATCGTCCAGTACATCGCGAAGTCGTACTGCCATACATCGCTCCCGAGCGCGTGGATCGAGCTTCTTGCCGCCGCACGCGTGATGTTTCCGACAGGCTTCACGCCGCTGGTGCTCTTGTAGGTGCTCGCGCAATGGTAGCGGCCCACATACACATAGTCGCGCTCGCCCTTGCCGTCTCCGCGGTCCGCGTGGGCAGGGGAGACGAGGAAGCCCGTCTGTGCCGCGTCGGAGATCTGGAGCTTCATCTGGTTGCCCGTCTTGGTCCACTTGTACCAGTATTTCGGGATCTTGACGAGCTTGCCGCAGGTTCCGTCGTCCACGACCACCATGCCGCTCCACGGCATACAGCTGTCAAAGGGAGAGGAGCCGTCGCCGTTGTTTACCGCCGCAACGGGGTCGGCAAAGCCCGCCGCGTCGTCCGTGCGGCTCCACGCGGTCGTGGCGGTGCCGTCCCAGATCGCGCCGTAGGTCTTGGCATACTTGAGCGTCACGGCGTACTGCTTCACCTGGTCCACCGTTACCGTCTGCGTGTCGGTCTTGCCGTTGAGCGTGCCGGTCACGTTCCAGGTGCCGTAGGAGGGGATGTCGAAGTAGCACACGCCTGTCGTCGCGGTCTGCTGGAGCGTCGTCGAGCCGGAGACGACCTTCACGATGGAGTTGATCGGCGCCGTCACCTTGATCTGCGGGTAGAAGGCCGTGCCGCCGGTCGGACCCGTGGCTCCGGTTGGTCCGGTGGGACCCGCGGGACCCGTCGCGCCCTTCGCGCCGTCTGCGCCCTTTGCGCCGTCCGCACCCTTTGCGCCGGCAGGACCAGTCGGTCCGGTGGGTCCGGTAGGACCCGTCGGACCGGTCGCACCCTGCGCGCCGTCCTTGCCTGTGGGACCGGTGGGACCGACGTTGCCCTGCGCGCCGCCCGGACCGGTGGGGCCGATGCTGCCCTGCTCGCCGGTCGGGCCGGTCGGACCCGTGGGGCCGGTCGCGCCCTTGGCGCCCGTGTCGCCCTTGGACCCCGCAGGGCCGGTGGGACCTTGCTGAAGCACGAAGTTGAAAACGGCCTGCTGCTGCGTGCCGGCGTTCGTCACGCTCGGCGAGCCGGTCGGGCCGACGCTCGTGACCGTTCCGATCTCGACCGTTGCCGCAACGCCCTGTGCTCCTGCCGCGCCCTGCGCGCCGGCCGGTCCTGTCGGGCCGGTGGGACCGGTTGGGCCGGTGGGACCCGTGGGACCTTTCGCGCCCTGCAAGGGGCCGTTGTTGATGAACTGGCTCGTGATGCCGTCGAAGATGTAGATGTCGTAAGGCTCCGCCGAGCCGACACCGTAGGCATCGCCTGCCTCGGCCGTGGCCTTCTTCGCGCTGTCCAGCGCCGCCTTCGTGGCGTAATAGCCGAGCACGGTGAATCCGGCGCCGGTGTCGCCCTTGCTGCCGGTCGGTCCCGTGGGACCTGTCGGACCTGTCGGACCCGTCGGACCGGAAGGACCGGTGGGGCCTTTCGGCCCGGTCTCACCCTTGCCGGTGGGACCGGTTGGCCCCTGTGCGCCGGTTGGGCCTGTGGGACCCGTGGGGCCGGAGGGACCCGCGGGGCCTTCGGGACCCCGGCTGCCCTGCGCGCCCTGCTTGCCCTCGGGACCCGCCGGACCGACGGGACCCTGGCTGCCGGTCTGCCCCTGCGGGCCTTCGGGACCCTGGCTGCCTGTCGGTCCGGTCGGACCCGTGGGGCCTGTGGGGCCGGTTGGGCCGGTCTCGCCCTTTCCGGTGGGACCCGTGGGGCCTTCGGGACCGACAGGGCCTTGCGGACCGGTGGGGCCTTCGGGACCGAGCTGCCCCTGCGGGCCTTCGGGACCCTGCGGGCCGGTCGGACCCATCACCTGCAGGCTGTCCCAGTCGTTCTTCTCCACGTTCCACCAGTAGGCGAGGTAGTCCGTCTCGGTGCCGACCTTGTAGCAGTCGCCCTCGTTGCCGGTCGGATGCGCCGCGCGCAGCGCCTCCTCCGTCGGATAGGTGCCGAGGAAAATGAGGCCGCTGCCCTGCGGGCCGGTGGGGCCGCGCAGGCTCTTGAGCCACTCTTCCTCCGTTCCGGTAAAGCCTCGCTTGACGGCGAGGCCGTATGCTGTGATGTAATACGGGGGGTTCTCGTACATCGCTTATGCCTCCTTCTTGTATCCCTGCACCGGATCGTAGGTGCCCGCGAACCAGCGCAGGAAGTTCCCGTATGCGTTGTTGTAGAGCTGGAGGGAGTTCTGGTACTTGTTGTACTCGCCGTTCTCCGCGTCGATCTTCGCTTCGAGGTAGAGCACATACAGCTCGTCGTAAGGCGGCTTCACCAGCAGCTCCATGTCCAGTCCGGCCGGATAGGAGTAGTTGAACTGCTCCGTCTCCGCCGGCGCCATGAGGAACACATCCGCCGCGATCTGACCCTCCAGCGCGGTCAGCCACAAAAACTTCAGCTCCTCTTCAAAGGCGTTCGGCTTGGCGAGGTCCGTCCGCCGAATCACTTCTTTGCTCTTCATGCTTCTCCCAGCCTTTCTTGGAATAGCCGCAGATTCGCTTCGATCCGCTCGCTTCGGCACAGCGAGAGGGCCGTGCTTGCCGCCTCCGCCGCGCCGCGGATGTCGCCCGTGTGCCACAGTCCGATCGAGAGGAGGTCCCACGGGGCCGCGCCCCATGCCTCCGCCTCGTTGATGGCGCTCCGGCTCTTGGTTGTGATGCGCAGCGCCTTCCGTCCGTAGTAGACGACGCCCTCCCAGTTTTCCGCGCGGTAGGCGGCCTTCTCGGCCCCGTACCAGTTTTCGCGCTGCTCGGGCACTTCCGCGATGGCGCGCATCGCCCAGCACATCGCGCTCCGCTCGTCGCCCAGCGCGTGCATACACGCCGAGAGATAGCGCATGGACGCGGCTCTTTCCTCGTCCCACACCGCGGAAGGCAGCGCGAGGTGCCTTTTCAGCTCCTCTGCGGCTTTCCGGAACATCCCGCGGTAAAGATACTCCCTGCCGAGATAATGCGCACAGCGCGCATCCTGCGGCGTTTCCTGTGCCGCCAGCTCCAGCAGCGGGAGATACTGTGCGCGGCTCTTGCGCTCGTCGGGCAGGTGCTCCGCCGCCATGCCCTCCACGTTCACGCAGCGGAAGAAGGGCCTGCCGTCGGAGGGAACAAGGACCTCATGCACGGGATACCTCCACGTTGCGCACTTCGGCCGGTGGATCTTCTCACGCAGAAAGACCGTGCCTTCGCTCCCATCCGCATTGCGCGAGCAGATGCAGCGATAGGTGCCCGTCTCGGCGTCCTCGGTCCACGCTTTTTCCAATGCCGCGCGCCACCCGGGCAGCAGCACCTCGTCGAGGTCCACGCACACGCAGAGGTCCGTGTCGCGCGGGATCAGGAGCATGGACAGGTTGCGCGCCACGTCGAAGCGCCACGGCTCGATGGTCGTCTGACGGACGATCACGCCGCGGTCGGAGAGCTTTTCCACGGTTCGGTCGGTCGATCCGGTGTCCAGCACCGCGATGTAGTCGGCCTCCGCCGCCGCGTCGCAGAATCGGTCCACGAACTGCTCTTCGTTCCTGGCGATGGCATAAATGCAGATCTTGTGCTTCATGGTTGCCTCCAAAAGAGAGAGGGCAGGGCGCCTCGCCCCGCCCTCTTCGGTCGTATCAGGTTGCCTTGCCGGTGGCGAGCTGCTTCACCAGCTTGTTATGCTTGGCCTTCAGCTCGTTCACAAGCGTCACGACGGCATCGAACTCGGCCTTGGTCGGAGCCGCTCCGGCCGCGGCAGCGGCATCCGCCGCCGTGACCTTGAAATCGGCCTCCTTCATGCCGCCGTTCTTCGTCGCGCCGTGGACCTCAAGGTCGCCCAGGACCTCAAGGTTTTGCAGTCTCGTCGCGTTTTCCATGCGGCACCTCCGTTAAGGAAGATCGTTGCCGCTTGCGATGCCGCCCGCGGCAAACGCGCGCCAGTCGTTGAAGGTGGCATTGAAGCGGGAGCGGCCGCGCCACACGTTCGCGTCGGTGTTCTCGTCGATGGTCGAGCGCACCGCGAGCTGGATGCGGTCGTTCCACACCGCGCCGCCGTAGGTCTTGTTGTACTTGCTGTCGAGCAGCAGCCAGGGCTTCGTGCCGGCCGTGATGAACTGGTTGAGGTAGCTCCAGACGATCACGGTCCAGCGGCCGTACTGGTAGTTGAAGGCGTTGTTGGCCGTCACGGGATCCTTGTCCGCGCCGATGGCCGCGAATACCGCCTTCTTCAGGTCCGCGTTCTCGGGGATCACGATGGTGTCGGGCGCCACGTCGAGAATCTCGTCGTTGTCGCCGCGGAACAGGTGCATCGCGGTCTCCAGCTTGCCGAGCGCGTCCACGCTGAACTCGTCCTTGAAGCTGTTGCACTGGTTGTCGCCGGCGACCTTCGGGGGATGCGCCGTGTGGAACAGCGTCACACCGTCCGCCGCGTTGATGTCGAAGCTCTTGCCGTGGTACTGCGCCGCCGCGTTGCCGCGGATGGCGTTGCCCAGCAGAGCCGCGCCGAACATCTCGCGCGTGCGGTTGTAGCCGGTGAGGAAGGCGGCGGGCTGCTTCTTGAGGTCCATGAGCTTGGAGTCTTCGATCATCTCCGCGGAGATGGCGAAAGAGTCCTTCCAGGTGTCATAGACCAGCAGCTTGCGGTATCCCTCCTGCATACCGTCCGCGGGATACGCGCCGTTCTCGCCGACCGGCTCGAAGCCGCTCATGGCGGTCATGGTGGTGAGCATATCGCCGTAGTTGTCGGAGGTGCCCATCAGGAACAGGTCCTTCAGGACGCTCTGCTGCTCGAACTGCTCGCCGCGCTGTTCAAGGAACATACGGATCGGAGCCTGACACTTGCCGTATACGGAGTCGTTCAGGCCCGAGCCTTCGGAAAATACGATCTTCATAGTCTGCTCTCCTTTCTTGGCTTAGAAGCGGACGTGGACGGTGCCGCCCGCGCCGCTCTTGGCCTTGTCGTCGAAGTCCACGATCTCGGCGACGCCGTTGGTCGTGGTCGCGGTCACCTGCAAACCGTCGGTGTGCAGCGTGACCTTCTGGCCGATCTTCGCGCTGGAAAATGCGGCGCTGTTGGTCGTTTCATAAATGCGGTCCTTGTCCACGCGGACAACGGGGATGATGGTGCCCGCCGTGACCGCTGCATCCGCATCCTTCATGCAGATGTAGGTCGGCGCGGTGGCGCCGGTCGCAAGTGCGAGCAGGCCGTTCGTCAGGACGAGCGCAAGGCCCGCCTTCGGCGTGATCGCGCCGCAGGGGAGATACTCGAACGGAGTAACTGCCCCGTGGTCGGACTGATCGGGAAAGAAACCTTTCATGGTCTTTTAACCTCCTGTTTTCTTTTTCATGTAGGCTTGCACTTGTGCCTCGGTGCAGTCCGGATTGAACAGGCGGAACATCGCCATGTCCTCCGCCGAAACGCTCGGCTGTGCGTCGGAGCGCCCCGTGCCGGAGGCGGTGAGATGGTCCTTGCTCCTCGCGTTGGCGAGGGCCTGCTGACGTCCGGCTTCTGCCATCTTGGCTTCGCGCTCGCCTCTGGTTGCAAGGTAATAGGCGTCGAGGTAGTTGTTGCCGCGTTTCACATATTCGTAAAACTCCTTGGCTTTCGGCATCGTGAGCAGGTCGCGCACGGTCTTGATGCTCGGATCGAGCTTTCCGATCTCGCTGATCTGCTCATTGATCTCAGCCTGGGCCTTCGCTTCCTCGGCTGCCCGTTCGGCTTCTTCGCTGCGGCGAAGGATCTCCTCCGCCTTCTGTACGGCAGGGCTTTTCTGGATCGCAGCATCCAGGCTTTCCGGCGTCAGCCGTCCGGCCTTGAGGTCCTCCTGCAGCTTGGCGGCGTCATACGACTCCTTCCAGCTGCGGAACTCCTCAATGTTGCGGATCGGCTCGCCCGTGATGGTGTTCTTCAGGCCGGCCTTGGAGAAAAAGTCGTCCATTTCCGCTTTGGACCTCTGCTGTTCCTCCTCGCGTGCCTTCTGCACGGCCGCGTCGATGGCGGCCTTCTGCTCCTCACGGCGGCGCTGTGCCGCCATTTCGCGGCGCTGCTCCTCGGTCTGCTGTCCTGCCGGCGCAGTCTCCTCCGGTTCCGCTTTCGCTCCCGTCGGTTCCTGCGCCTCGGTCCCTTCCTCTGCCGGCTCGGCGGTCTCCGGCTCTCTCGCGCCTTCTTCGGTCGGTTCCTGTGCCGCCTTTGCCGGATCGGCGACCTCCGGCTCTTTCGCGCCTACGCCCAAAGCGTCACAAAGCTGCTGTTCGGTGAAGCTCATATACTTCTCCTGCGTCCTTTCGGACGGTGGATTTTCCCGCTATTCCATGCGATTTGTGCGGCCCCTCGGCCGCTTGGGTCTTACTTCTTGCCGCTGCGGAGGTCGCCGCCCGTCTTGACCGTGCCCTTCTTGGCGTCCGTGGTCTGCTTGGGAGCCTTGACGACCTGTGTACCGCCGTTCTTGATCTTGCCGGCGTAGCCGTTGTCCTGCATGACGCATCCTCCTTTCCTCTGTCGTCGCGGCAGATCCGCCGCGCGATCTATCAAACGCGCGTCCGCGTATTGACCTCATTCAGCGCGTCCTGCCGCGCCTGCTGTTCGGCCTGCTGCACGGCCTGCATCTGCATTTGCTGGGCCTGCATCTGCTGCTCGCGTGAGAGCTTCTCTTCGAGGTATTTCTTCGTGCTCGCGGCCCCCGGGTAGTGCAGCTCCTCCATCTTCGACCAGAACAAAATGAGCGTCTCGGTCTGCCCCGGATCGCCGAAGGCTCCGGTCTGAAGGTTCTGCCGCGTCTCCTGCCACATTGCCTCGCGGTTCGAGGCCAGCGGTGCGGAGGTGTCGCAGCTGAAGAGGAACTGGTCGTTCCAATGCCAGCCGCCGTCGGCGTCCTGCTCCAGAAAGTCGTAACGGTTGAACTCCTCGTACACCGTTTCGCCGCGGCTGTCCTTGTAGGTCACGCTGCGCGGCTCGTCCGAGTAGGCGAGGGCATACTTGAACATCATCTCGAACAGCTCCGCGTAGGCCGCGTCCTTCATCACGCGCTTGCTCTCCAGTCGGCCCGCCGCCTGTGCGGCCGAGAACTCCTTGGCTTTTCCGCTCGTCGCGGTGGAGTCCTGCCGGCCCTGAAAGCTGTCCGTGATGCCGAGGATCTGCCGCGCCTCCTCGTAGACGTTGGCGAGGTAGAGCAGCTCGTACTGAAGGTCGCCCTTGAAGTCGTAGACGCCAATGAGCGCCTTGTCCGCAGGCGAGCCGATGTACCAGCGCTCGCCGTCCTCGGGATCGGTGCGCAGTTTTGCGTTGTCCGGCAGTGTGATCCTCGTGCCGGCCTTCACGAGTCGGTCGATGATCTTCTGCTCGATGCGGTTGATGGTGTTCTGCTGGTCCGCGATCACGTCAACATCGCTGTTGCCGAGGAGCTTGCCGTATACGCTCACGCTCTTCTGTAAAACGATGGGGTAAAGATCCGGCTTGTAGAACGGCACCATCGTCGGCTTCATCACCGGGTTCCCGTTCTCGTCCAGCCCGGGCGCTGCGCCGTCGATGTGATTGCCGAGCGCCGTTTCGACCGGCAGAAGGATCTGCTCGTATTCCTGCTCCTTCGTCGTCCAGTCGTCCGCGCCGCACCACGGGCACGGCCCGCCGTCGTAGCGCTCCGGCTTCGGCTCCTGCGCGTTCACGGGGATCGCGTCCAGCGGCACGCCGCCGGCCATTTCCTCGGCCATCAGGCCGCCGGCGATCTCCTGCTCGGTCAGCTCCTGCGGGATCAGCCCGCCGGCAAAGCCGCGCGTCGGGTCGGGCAGAAGGTTCCCCTCCTGCGTCTCCGCGCCGAGCACCTGCCCGCGCAGCGGTCGGACTCTGCCGCACTTCCTGCACACCGGCTGCCGCCGCGCCTGATAGTCCGTCAGGTCCAAAAGCTCAATGTCGTTCACCCACTCGAAGCGGTTGATGCCGCCGCGCTCGTTAATCTCAAAGCCGATGTAGAGCGTCAGGCTGTCGTCGGTCAGGCTCTCGCCGTCTGCCGAGCGGATGTCCGGCTCGCTCTCGCCCTCGTCTGTGAGGTCCACGCCGTACTTCCGCCGGACGGTCTCCTTCGTCGTCGGCATCTTCGTGATGAACCAGTCCATGTCGCGGATGCCCGTATAAACACCAGGCTGCGGGCCGAACTGCTTCGGATGCAGCAGCGTCACCGCGATCTCGCCCACGGTGGAGTGTGTGCGCTTCGTGTTGTCCCACTCCACGAGGAATCCCGTGCCGCCCTGGATGGGCACCGTGCGCTCGGCCATGTCGTTGATCGTCTCAAAGGGCAGGCGGTCCAGCTCATTGCGCAGGAAGTGCTCGATGATGTTGGCGAGCCGCTCGTCCTTCTTCCGCCGCGGCGTCACCTTCGGCTGCGGGATGGTCGAGGAGACCTGACTTTCGATGTTCTCGAAGATTATGTTGCGCACATGGCTCGTTTTCTTCGGCTGTCCGTTGCGCTTCGTGTCGCCCTCGACAAGCGGAGAGAGCGTCCGGTCGCCGTTGTAGCGCTTCTCGCGCAGGTCCATGTCGGCTACTTCACTTTTCCACTCGTTGTCGCTCTGCTGCAATCTCTGTTGCCAGAGCGCGAGCTTTTCGCTGATCTTCTTTTCCATGTTTCACTCCTATTCCGGCCTGCCCCATAGGCGGATCATCGCTTCGCGCTCCGCCGGCGTGGCCTTGTTGTAGTCGTCCCACAGGTCCTGCGACCATCTCACGCGCTCGCCCCTTGGCCGCGTGACCTCCATCGTCTGCTGCGGCCGGATGTAGTGCGCGATGGCGAGGGCCAGCACGCAGTCGTCGTGCGCGCCGCTCTCAGCTTCGCCTTGCAGGTCTTTCTCCCGCCGCACGAAGGTGAGCATCTCCAAAAGCGTGTCGCGGTCGTTGATGCTCGCCATGCTCTCGCGCAAAATGCGGATCAGCTCCGAGAGGATCACCGGCCGCGTGGTCCGGTTCGTCTGGAAGCCGTAGGCCTGCTTAATCCGTCCGGTGTAGTCGTCCTCCACCTCGCGGACGTAGAGCTTCGGGTAGCCCATCAGGGCGAGCAGCTTGACGGGGTAGGTGGAGAAGTTGGTCTCGATGCCGAGCAGGGCGTCGTTGTAATGGCGGCCGAGGCAGTACATCTGCCGCGCGTAGGTGTCCTCGTCGTAGCGGTGGCGCAGCACGCACACCTGTCGGCCCGTGATGTTGTCGAGTACCTGCCCGACGAAATAATCGCTTCCGTCGCCCGCCGTGTCGCCGCCGACGACGTAGGGCCTGCCCTCGGTCGGCTCGGCGTATAGGATCACGGGGCCGTTCTCGTCGTCCTCCCAATGCCACTCGCTGATGTGGATATCGTCGGGGGAGAGCGCGTAGGCGAAATAGCCGCGCTTGCGCCAGCCCTGCTTTTCGACGTAGGTGAGCCGTTCGGCGACCGCCTTGCCGTTGAATACCGTCTTGCCGGTCACGCCCCATTGGCCGAGGCAGTAGACCATGTAGTAATACTCGTCCGTCTCGCGGAAGGCTTCGAGCGTGATGCGCGCCTCCGGCGTGAGGAAGCGGTTGTCCTTGTAGGTGCTCTCGTGGACCGTCGCGCGCGGGTCCTTCGTGTCGAAGAACCGCTTTTTGAGCCAATGCGTGATCGAGATCGGGTTGAAGGTCAGGATCATCTGGAGGTAGAAGGGGAACTCCGTGCGGAGTCGGATGTCGAGCTGGTTGAAGTCTCCCTCCTCCAGCTCGCTCGCCTCCTCGATCCAGATGCCCGTGATATCGAAGATGGATTTGAGCTTCTCTACGTCGTCGAGACCTGCGAACAGGATCTCGCTTCCGTTTTTGAAGCGGATATACATGTCGCTGCCTTTGCCCTTGGGGATAAAGGCGATCTGGTCGGCGTAGTATTCGTAGGCCTGCTTCTTGAGCTGCTCGAAGCAGCTCTCGCGCAGCGTCTTTGCGACCTTTCGCACCACCAGATAGCGGTGCCCAGGCTCATTCGTGACGCGCTCTAAGATCTTGCGGCCGGCGAAGATGGACTTGCCGGAGCCGCCGCCGCCCTTGAGCACCAGAAAGCGGTGCTTGTCGAACAGGAGAGGGAGGAAGCGCGCGTTGTTCGTCTCGCGCATTTGCTTCCACCACAGCGCCACATCCAGCTTTTGCTCAAGCGTCGCCATCGTTTTCGCTGAACTCACGCATCAGCTCCTCCAGCACGCTCTGTCGCTCTTCGAGCGGCATGGAGGCCGCCGTCACGGCTTTCGCCGCTCTGCCGCCCAGCTCGATCTCCTTCTTGTCGTGGTAGCCGTAGTTGTTTTGCAGGTCGAATACGATGCCTTTCACATCCTTGCGCGTGAGCAGCTGTTCCTCCAGCCACGCGCGCATACGCCCCCGCGCGTGCGTTGTCGTGTCGGAAAACTCCGGATGCAGCTGCGCGTCGCAGTAGTCCGCCCAGGTCGAGCGATGGATTCCGAGGTGCTCGCACAGCCCGCCGACCGTCGGCGGCACGAGGTATTCGAGTACCGTCGCCTGCACGCCGAGGCGGTTGAGGACGGGGACTTCCTCGTAGATCACATGGCCGTCGCTGTCCTTGCGCCCCGTGTTCCTTTTCTCCGTGAGCGGGACAAGGCGGGAAATGCTGTCGAAGTAGCCGTTCACGGCCTTTTTCAGCGTGTTCGGCGTGTATTTTCTCGGTCTGCTCATGCCGCAGCCCTCCTTTCCGGCCGCTTTTTGCCTCTTCTTTCCGTTACCGTACCAAAAAAGCCGCGTCGCGAACCGTCAACTTTTCCGAAATCGGCAGATTTTTTCATTTTCCCTCTTGACAAACGAAAAAAGCAGGCTCCAAGCCTGCTTTCCGGTATGCCGAGGGCGCTCCCGCCATCATGGCGCGAGCGTTCCGTGCGTCTTATTCTCTCGTTTTCTCCGGCGGCGCTTCGCCGCGGCGGATCTTGCCGACCTCCGGCACGATGTAGCGGATGTACTGCGGCATCCCGGGCATCCAGCCGGCGCGCAGGAGCAGCTGCCCGCCGCGCGGCACCTGCAGCTCGGCGCCCGAAACGGCGATGCGATCCTTCGGCTGCGGAACGATCAGGTTGCGGCTCGGCGAGTATTTCTTCTCGTTCGGACGGTGGCGCACCTGCGCGAGCAGATAGTGGGCCAGAGGCGTCTGGTCCACCTGATCGTACAGATGCTCGCGGTGCGTGCTGCCCGCGCTCCACTTTTCCAGCGCGATCTCCGCCGCCTCCGCGTTGACGATGATGTGATGATGCACGCGCACCACCTCGCCCGTCTTGCCGTCGAGGTCCGAGGTGAAGGGTATGTACCGGAAGGGGATGCCGAGCGCCTTGCACGCTCTGCGCGTCCGCTTCGCCCACAGCTTGAGCTGATGATCCGCCGCCTCAAACAGCTCCTCCTCTGTCAGCTCTCCCGCGCGGAGCTTTTCCAGCACCTCCTCGGTGTAGCTGAATTGCAGCAGGTAGTCCCGCGGCGTGAAGTTGGCATGGATCAATCGCGCCAGCGCCTTCTCCGCGTTCGCCTCGTTGCGCTGCACCTGCTTGATGTCGCTTTTGATCTTCCGCTCCGATTTCGTCGGCTTCTCTCCAGGCACCCAGTATTTGATTTTCTCGCCCACGGCGCCCGCCGTGTACGTTCGGATCACCCAATACCCGTTTGCCATGAAAAAACCGCCCTCCATTTTCTCCGAATGGGGAGAATGGTCGTAAACCTAACGCTCTAAGAACTCCGATAACGCGCACGCGCGCGTTATTGATATATGTGTATCCGGTTTTCTATGGAGGAGCTGCCGCACAGCTCCTCCATACAGAACCGGATGGCTCTGTATCCCTGCTCACCAGAATTGCACTGGAGCACCGCTTGCGGCCGGCCTGGCGTCCGGCGCGTTCCCTTCGGCGGCGTGATGCTTTGCAGGGGAGGCACATCATATATTATGGAGGAGAAAACAGCCGGCCACCGGCTCATGCGCCGGTAATGAAAAGGGCCGGCAGATCAAAGGTTCTGTGGAAAACTTTCGTAATACCGCCGCACGGCTCGCTCCAGCGTAGAGCGAGAGAGGAAGTGCTTCATGCACACGGCCGTCGCGCCGGCGTCCGTCGTCACGAACTCGAAGAGCGCCTGGTAGTGCTCGCCGCCGCATTGCAGGCACAGGTTCAGCAGCTTGTGCTGCTGCTCCTCCGTCAGCTCGCGGTAGAGGCGCGAGGCGAAATAGATATACCCCTGCCGCTCATAGCTCACCGGCACGCTTTTCTTGTATCGGAACATTTGCTCACTTCCTCTCTCGCCGTCCTCGTTTAGGCGAAGATCTCCCAATCCTCGGCCAGCATATCGGTCTGGCTCGCCAACCACGGCACGCGGCTCTTCGGCGCCTCGGTGTTCTGCGTCTGCAAGCCGGTCGTGTCGATGTAGATGTAGGGGCTTGTCATTTTGCTGTATGCGTCCGGCGTCTGAAGCTCGATAAAGATGCCCTTGCCGTTCCAGCCTCTTCGGCGCACGCGGAAGCCCTTGCGCAGGGCTTCAATGGCAAGGCCGAAGTTCATGCCGTTGATGGGATGGTAGGCGTCGTCGAACGCGCCCTTCGGGCTGAAGCTCTCATAGCCGTCCGGATAGCGGACCTTGTAGCCGAGGTCCACGGTGCCGCAGCGCTTCGCCTCCGCCGCCTCCGTGACGACGCGGACGTTCCCCTCCGCGTCCACCACGCGGTAGGCAGGCTCCGCTTCGATGATCTTGGTGCCGATATACTTTTTCATGTCTCTACTCCTTTTCAAATCAGGTTGTCCAGCTCTTCGATGCTGTTCATCAGACGGTTGAGCTGTCTCTGTTGTCTTTCGGTCAGCTGCCGCAGCGCGCCGAAGGTGGGCAGCTCCGAGGCACATCCCTCGTTCGGACGGACGGGCTTCTCTCCGCGCAGCTTGCGCAGAATGTCCTCAACGCGAATGCTGGCAATCTCAATTATTTTTGCATTTTCCTCCGTAACAGAGAGGATGGCAGGTGCTTCCTGCGGAACGCAGGCGTTACTGGCTTCGTTCATCATGGTAAATTCTCCTTTCTTTTTTCAGGCTCCGCGGCCTGTCACGCACTCTTTGCCGTTCCCTTCAGCTCTACGGTCCGCTCGCCGCTCTCATAGATGCGCAGCGTGCTGTGTACGTCGAGCCAGATATCCGCGAATGCGGTCCCCTCCACGAGCACCGCGCACTCCCCGAGGCCGTCCCGGCAAGCATCCTCCAGCAGGGCGCGCAGCTCCTCCACCGTCACCGTCCGCGGCTCCGGCGCAGCGCTCTTTGTAAAGTCCGGCTCCGTAACCTCGACCGCCTCCCCGACGACGGGGATCTTCTGCACGTCCGGTTCCGCTTCCGACGGCTTCGTGCTCGGCACATCCACTTGCTTTTTCATTCTCGGTTTCCTCGCTTTCTTCCGCAGCCCGTTCCCGCTGCGCCATTTGGCGACCGTGTGCGCCGTCATGCCTGTCGCCTTCGCGATGGCCGCATCGTCCAGTCCTTCCTCATAAAGCATCCTCGCGGTCTCCTCATCGAAGCGCTTTCTCGCCGCTTTTTTCGGCTCCTCCGGCACCTCTGTCTCGCGCGGCAGCACGCCCTCGCCCACCAGCACCTGCCGGATCTCCTTCACCGAGCAGGCGTTCAGCTCAGCAAGCACCTTGATCTGCTTTTTCGGATCGGCCGCCATTCGGTACGACCGCACAATCTCCTCCGCCGACCAGATCACCGTTCACCGCTCCTCTCTGCCCCCCCCTTGCGGGATGCGCGTTCGGCGCGCTTGCGGTCCGCCGTGCGCTGTGCGCGCCCATGGAGCAGGCGGCGGACCAGCTCGAACAATCCGCCCTTCCTCTTGCCCGCCGGCGGCACGATCCATGCCTTCCTCGCCGCGCTCCCGCAGATGCTCTTCGTCACGCGGTAGCTTCGGCGGCTCCTCTTCTGGTGGTTTCTTGCGCTGCTCATATTGCTTCTCCTTTCATTTCGTCATTCATCCTCTTCGCAATGCTCGATCATGTCTTTGATGATCGCGGCATTGGTCCGGATAATGTCCATTGTGATATCCGCCTGGATGTTGTGCGCGATCACAGCCTTGTCCGTTGCATCCGCGTTGTAATATCCGGTGTAGACCTCGCCGTCCGGCATGGTCGCCGCAAAGCAAAGGCACACCGGCTTCAAAGGCACGATGGCCTGCAAGGACTTTTCGAGCCATTCCGCATACGGCACCTCGTTGATGTCAAACATTCGCTTTCCCCTCCATCGTTTCTTCTCCCTCTTGCGAGAGGGGAGTGATCCTTCCGCGCTCCACAAGTCCGCGGAACACGTCGTATCCCATGTAAAAGATGATGCCGGCGCTGCTCTGGTACTGGACGCAGAGCGTCACGTTTTTCATCACCCACGGCCGCTCAAAATACTCCTGGCAGAGCATCGACCGCCCTGGCTCCATCGGCAGGAGGAAGAGTCTGCCGTCCTCGTCCGCCTTGGCAAGCTCCAGGAGGCGGTCGGTGTTTACCACGCGCAGCTCTGCGATGTCCGGACCGTTCTTTTCTTTGAGCGGATTTTCCATCAACCGGTCGATTGCACCGTCCGCCATGATCCGCATGAGGCGCCGGCGCTCCAGACGCTCCTCCTCGTTCTTCCAGCGCGGTAAGACGACCACGCGCCCGTTCTTGTCGGCCTCGGCCAGCTCCTCCAACCGGTCAATATCGCAGTTTCGGCACAGATGGCGGAGCTGCTCTGCGGCTTCGTGATCCATGTCGATTTCCTCCGGTTCCCGCCTCGTGTCCTCGTAGGCGGCAAGACGGCTCCACGCCGCTTCTTCCCACTTGCATCCAGCGGAGCAGTTACCTTCGACCATGAAGCACTCAGGACTGTGGAAATGCGTGCAGCACACGCCGTTCTCGTTCGTTGTTTCGGGGCTTCGCTTTGTAAGTCGTTCCATCACTCCACCTCCTCGCAGGCATCCGCCGGAAACGCGATGGTGTTCCCGTAATAGTGGACAAAATAGATCGTCACGCCGTCTTTTCCGGTTGTTTTCAGCTCCACGCCGAAGGTGCAGCCCTTCTTCGCCAGCGGCAGCGCAAGGTCCCTCGTCAGTTGCACCTTCATGCCGTCGCCTCCCCCGCCTTCTCGGCGATCATGTTCCGCAGCGCGTCCAGCGCGCGGTAGACCTTCGGCCGGTTTTCTTCGTCCAGCTCGCCGGCAAGCTCCGTCAGGCGGTTCACCGTCTCCTGCGCCTGCCGGAACAGCACGCCGAACTCCGCGAGCGCCTTGTTGTCCATCGCCGCGGCGCTCTTTCTCGCCTTTTCCAGCTCGGCGCGCAGGGCTGCCGCCTGCTCCTCCGCCGCCTTTCTTCCGGCCTCGGCGTTTTCCACAGCCTTCCGTGCCTCGTCGCGCTGCGCCTCTGCCGCCTTCAGCTCCTCAGCTTTCTTGGCGACCGCCGCGTCGCGCTTGGCCTTGGCCGCCTTTTCCGCTTCCTTGACCGCCGCCGCGATCTGCTCGGCGCTCGCGTCCACCGTCTGCACGGCCACGTCCACCGGCTTTTCGCGCAGCGCCTTCAGCTCATGCTCCAGCTCCGCCGTGCGCTCCTGCGCGGCGAGGGAAATGCTCTTCGCGTTCTCGACCTCGGCGCGGGCAGCCTCCGCCGCCTCCTGCGCCTTTTCTGCCGCGGCTTCCGCTTCCGCCGTGGCTTCCTTCTGCCGGTCCAGCTCGCGCGCCGTTTCCGCTGCCTTCAGTTCGGCGAGCTTGCGCTGACGGATGGCCTCCTCCAGCTCGCGCTTACTCATTTCGGAAACGGACTTTTCTTCCCCGTTTACAAGGTGTTTTTCGCTCGCGAAATTCTCTCGCTCAGATGCCGGCAAAGCCAGTAATACCAAGGCTTTCGAGGCTCCCAAATCCCCAACCAGATGGGTATTTCCGTACTCCCTCGCAATGCGCATGAAGTTCTGTGCGGAGGTCTCCGAAAACTCCACTTTTTCGCGCAGCCAGGGCAGCCATTCCCCGTGCTTGAGCTGCGCTTTTGCCTCCGTCAGCCGCCTGCCGATCTCAATGACCGCCTGTCCGCCGACGTTCTTGTAGAAGATGATCTCCTCCGTGATCGTCTCGATCCCACGCTCCGTTTCGACCGGTGCGCTCTCGCCGAACATCCCGCTCAGCGCCGCGCCCTCGCTCACGCCCTCCGGCGTCACATCTACCGTATCGTCGTACATACTCATGCTGTTTTCTCTCCTTTCACCGGCAGGACCGGCCTGCCGCTCTTATCCCGTTTGCTTCCGTTCTTCAGCCATGCGAGCCACAGGTCGATGAAGGCCCCGTGCCGCTCCTGCGGCGAGGCGAGCTTCTTTCCCGCTTTTTGTTCGTTCCCGTAGCCGTGGATCTGCCGGATGTCGTTTCCCTGTTTGCCGCACATTTCGATGGTGATGTAGCTCCGGTGCGGCGTCTTTTCCTTGCGCAGGAAGAGGATCGTCGCCGCTCCGCTCATGTGCCGCTCGGCGTAGCCGCCGACGCAATGGTGCAGCGTCTTGCCCTCGTTGATGATCTGCCGGTCGTCCTCCGGCACCACGATGCAAAGACCCATCGCCGAAAAGCTGTATTTCTTTTTGAGCTTCTTGTACCGCTTTTCGTATGCCTTCCGCGCCGCCGCGTTCTCCTCGTACCGGATCGCCGCAACGGCCGCGTCATGCGCCCCTTGCAGGTCCTTCGGAAAGGCCACATCCCGCCGCGCAAGGTCGTACTTGAGTTTTTTCGCCGCGTCAATGTAATCAAGCCACAGTCTCGCATCCTTGTGCTGGTGCTTTTCCAGATACCGCGCCAGTACGAGCACGCTTTCGCCGACCTCTCGGAGCGCCGCATCGCAGCGCCTCCGCTCGTTTCTGTCGCCGATCCGGCCGCAGATCGTCAGCGCCTCCTCCGGCGTCACGCCGCCGTGCCGCACCAGCTCCAGCGCCTCCAGCTCCTTTTGTCCGATGCCTCCAGCAAGCAGCCGCTTCACGGTTGGCTTGTCCACCCCGAAGAAGGCCGGCATGGTCTTTGCCCGCCAGTTGAGCGCGCGGCTGTTCATGCTGCCTTGGATCGCGTCGTCGATGATCTTTTTGCATCCGGCCTTTGCCAGCTGCTCGATGCGCGGGTAGCGCGTCCACAGTCCGAGGTAGGCCAGAAGCCCCATTGTGTTCTCCCACGGATCGTCTCCGTCCAGCTCGAAGAATTGCTCCGCCGCGCAGTATCGCAGCGGCGACGCCGCGATCTGGTCCACACCGTGTACCGCGTAATATCCGCTCCTTCGGCACAGCCAGCTGTCGCTCTCTGCGAACGGCTCCGTCATGGTTTTCTGTGGGATAAGCTGCGGCGTGTACCGCTGTTCTTCCTCGCTCCACGCCCATTCTCTCCGCCACTTCTGGCACTTGCCCTGTGCGAAGTAGTAGGCGGCTTTTGTGCAGCCCTCCGCGTCGTCCGACTCCCAGCGCCCGTGATGCTTCCGCACTTCCAGCGCGACCGCGCGCAGCGCCCCATCGATGGCGCGCAGCAGCACGACCTGCCGGTATTCGTCCAGCGTATTTCCGCTGCGCAGCCTTCCGCGCGGATAAAGCGTCACACCGCAGCCGCAGTCCGGACACAGAAGGTCCGACCTTGCCTTGACGTTGTTCTCCTGCTTGAAGCGCTTCCATTCGCGCTCCGTCCACCATACCTTTCGGCCGCAGCGCGTACATTCCGTGGTCACGCCGAGCCTTCCGTTCTCGTCCGCCTCATGCTCAAAGAAGAGATAGCCGATGAAGCACCGCTCGATAAATTCCTGCTCCTCTCCCGTGCAGAGGAACGGGACCTCCAGCGCGGCCTTCTGCTCCGCCTCTGTCAGATTGCACCGCATACCGTCACCTCACAGGAAGTCCGCGATGTCAAGGATCTTCTTCTGTGCCGCAGGACGCGGCGCTTCCTCCGCCGTCTGGCAGAGGTCGATCTCCATGCGGAAGCGAACATCCGCGCCCTTGAAGTAGAAGCGCACCGCCTTGCGGTAGGCTTCGAGGTCGGAAATGCTGCCCCCGACGCCCTTGGCGACCGCCGCCATGCAGTCCTTGAAGCTGCCGCCCTGCGCCACCGCCTGCGCAAACTCCGCATCCTGCCGGCAGAAGTCCGTCAGGGCCTCGCGCACGCTCGGCGCCATCGCGTTCTCCTTCTGCCCGCTCACGTTCTCGGCGAGCTTATTCAATGCCTGATCCAAAAACTCGTTCATACCCTTGCTTTTCTTCCCCGCCCTGTGCTACAATGGCAGGGAAGAGATCTCCTTTCGTGTAGTTTTCTTCGCTGCGGTTGACCGGTGCCACGGTCAGCCGCTTTTCTTATGCGCTCTCGGCCTGAATGGCCGCGATCTCCTCCAGCTCCTCGTCGTCGAGGTAGTTTTTGCCGAAGTGGAAGCGGAACTCGTCCACCGTCCAGCCCTGCTCGATCATCGCCTTGCGCTGACCGTAACGGCGCAGCGTTCGCATGGTCTCGGCGCAGTTGTGTGCCGCCTCCGGTCCGAAGATGTGGCAGCGCCCGTGACACAGCCGCACCTTCAGGCCGTACCGCTCGCATTTCTTCCGGTCCGCAGCGTTTCCGCCGAAGATGTGGTGGAAGTCCAGCGGGTCCTCCGTGCCGTCGCGGCCGCAGAGAAAGCACACCCCGTCTCTCGCGTTTTCCCGTTTCATGTTCTTCTCTCCCTTCACTTTCTTCTGCGCCGCTCCAGACTGGTGCGGCGCTTTGCATTGCGGAGCCTGCTCTCGCGTTTGTAACCCATCGCCACTTCCACGCGCTTGAAGTCCTCCGCCGCCTTCGCGCGGAAGGCATCCTGCTCCGCTTGACACGCGGCCCACCGGTCGCACCTCCACGCGCCGTCCTCCGTCTTCCCGTGGCAGCCCGCATTGCGGTCCGGGCAGTCCAAGCACGGTCCCTTGATGCCGCTCCCCATCATGCCAACACCCCCTCCAGCGCCGCGGCCGCGAAAAAGATGGCGACGGTCAGCGCCCCGAGCAAGGTGTCGCGTATGTCTTCGCGGTTACTCGCGTGTATCCGCTTCATCGCGCGGTTCCTCCTCAAATACTTTCTCCAGCGGGATCTCGTGCCGGCAATGCGCCTTGGTCTCTTGTACGATTGCCGTGTGCGCGATGGTCCCGTCCTTCCGGTAGCACAGCTGATAGGCGATGGGCAGCATCGCCTGGTAGCCGCACCACCGTGCGGGCCTGCACCATACCAGGTAGCGCTTCGCGGTCCGGTATCGCTTGCCGTCCATGTCGCCCGCCGCCATTGCGCAGCGGCGCAGATACTCCTTGCGGTCCATCACTCGTCCGTCATTTCGACGGCGATCTTCCCGAGCACGGAAACGGTGATCCACTCTGCCGCAAGAGTGGAAGATGCTCTCGTCAGCTCGTTCGCCAGCGCACGGTAGGCGTCGTCGTTCTGGTCCTTGATGGCGTCCCACATTTCCTTGTGGACCTTCTCGATATCCTTGCGCATCTTCTCGGCGCGCTCCAGGTAGCCCTTCAGCGCAGCCCAGCTCTCGTTGTCGCTCGCAAAGCCGCGGCCGCGCTCCTCTGTCATGCCCTCCAGCAGCTCCGCCGTGGTGTGCTCCAGATTGCCGAGCAGCTGCGCATTTGCCGATAAATTACTCATTTTTGTCTCCTTTCTTCTTCGCCGGTCCGATGATCTCGCACTCGACGCCGCGTGCAACGCCGGTCCAGCCGACGCCCCACTTCTGCGCCGCCGCTACGACCGCGTTCAGCCGGTTCTCGGCCTCGACGCGCACGGTCGGCAGCTTCTTGCTCTTCAGCTTGCCGTCCGGCGCGGTGTAGGTGTATTCCTCGCCGTCGGTGTACTTCACCTCATAGATCCATTTCTTCGCTGCCATTGCTTCACTCCCATTCATACTGATAGCAGAAGATGTGCCCGCCGATGGCGCCCCATGTTCTGCTGTTTTCGCCTGTGGTCGAAAAGAAAACCACGTCCATCGGCAGGACCGGCTCGCCGTAGAGGGCTTGTCCCACCGCCGCAAACTGCTTGTCCGTCGGCGCTGCTTCGTCGAGGTGCGCCGCTGTACTGAACTGTACGGCCCCGTTCCCGTCGGTGCCCTGGAAAATGACCTCCTCCACGCTGTCGGGGAAGTTGTCCGCCGCAACGCGGTTGAGAATGACCTCCGCCACGGCCTGCTGGCCCTCCAGCGGCTCGCCCCGCGCTTCCAGGTAAACGATCTTTGCGATCAGCTCGCAATCCTCCTGGCTCACCTCGGCATAGCGGCTCGTCGTGATGCTCTCCGTCGGCTCCTCGTAGGACGTGAGCAGCTTCGCCCGTGTCTCCTGCGCAACGACAGGCGGCTCCGGCGTCACCTCCGAGATCGTCTCGCGCCATTGTGCGTTCGCCGCGATGTACCCCGCCGTAAAGGCCAGTGACGCGAGGACGACGATCAAAAGCGTCGCGAGCAGGTCGTCCCGCTTCTCCGGTTCGCGGTGGATCGTCACGGTGATCTCTCTCGTCTCCATCATTCCGCCGCCTCGCTTTCTTTCGCTTCCTCTTTCATTGCCCCGTGCTCGGATTCCGGATCTGCCATTAGCGCCGCCATCACCGCTAAGACGTGCAGCGCGGGAAGCTGCAGAGCACTCGCGTACTCCTGCACGATGATGCAGACGCCATTGATCGCGGATGCGGCATTGTTCGCCGTGATCTTGCAGTTGCACTTCTCGTTTCCGGCCGTCTTTCGGAGGGTGATCTCCACCTCGTCGCCAATGTGTCTCTCCGTTACCTTCATGGTCTTTCCAGTCTCATTCATGTTGCTTTCCTCCTGTTATTTTGTGGCGGCCTTCCTGCGGCCGCGGTTTGCAAGGCTCTCCTGGTATCTCGTCAGGCCAAGCTCCGGATCGTACTCGCGGCGCTTGTTCCCATCGAGGCCGCCGGTGTATCCGCGCCGCAGTTCCGCGTAGACGGCTGCGGCAGACATTCCGAGATCGACCGCGATCCTCGTGACATTCTCGCCGGCCGCGTAACGGCGCGCCAGCGTTTGCCGGTCCTGCATCGTCATGGTTTTCATCCGCTTTTCACCTCATTCCTCTCCGCTTTTCTGCGGCGAAATAAAAAAATATTGCAGAAAAAGATGTTAAATCCTTTTCTGCAATCATTATGCTATCTCACATTTTCGTCCCGAGAGGCGGATTTTCCTTGCCTTTGACCGGTGTGTGTGATATACTTTTTCGGCTAATGAAGGATAAAAGTAAGGAGAGAGAACGCCATGGCTGTGATCGAATACGATTCCTACAAGCAAAAGCTGCTTGCGATGGACGAAACATTTGAAAACCTCTTCAAGGCGCTGGAGATCGAGCAGGCCCGTCAGGAGCTGAACCGCCTCGAGCTCGAGGCGCACGAGGACGGCTTCTGGAACGATCTGGAGCGCTCGCAGAAAAACCAGATGCGCTCCAAGCAGCTGCAAAATAAAATTCACCGTTACGAAAAGCTCGTTTCCACGCGCGACGATCTGCTCGCGCTGATCGACATGGGAACGGAGATGGACGACGCGAGCCTGCTGCCAGAGCTCGAAGAGGGCTACAGTAAACTCGAAGCCGATGTGGAGCAGGCGCGCCTCACGACGCTCCTTTCCGGCGAATACGACAACTGCAACGCGATTTTGACGTTCCACGCTGGCGCGGGCGGCACCGAGGCGCAGGACTGGGCGCAGATGCTCTACCGCATGTATATGCAGTGGGCGAACAAGCACGGCTTTGAATTCGAGATGCTCGACTATCTCGACGGCGACGAGGCCGGCCTCAAGAGCGCGACGGTCATGGTCAAGGGCGAGAATGCCTACGGCTACTTAAAGGGCGAAAACGGCGTGCATCGCTTAGTGCGCGTTTCCCCGTTCGACGCGAACGCCCGCCGCCAGACGAGCTTTGCAGCGCTCGAGGTCATGCCTGAGCTGCCCGACGATATCGAGGTCGAAATTCGTCCCGAGGATATTGAAATGCAGGTCTACCGCGCGTCCGGCGCCGGCGGCCAGCACGTCAACAAGACGTCCTCCGCCGTTCGACTCATCCACAAGCCCACGGGCATCGTCACCGCCTGCCAGACGCAGCGCTCGCAGTTCCAGAACCGCGACTACGCCATGCAGATGCTCAAATCCAAGCTCATGGAGTTCAAAATTCAGCAGCACGCGGAGAAGATCTCCGACATCAAGGGCGTGCAGCTCAAGATCGAATGGGGCAGCCAGATCCGCTCCTACGTCTTCATGCCCTACCAGCTTGTCAAGGACACGCGCACCGACTACGAGACCGGCAACATCCAGTCCGTCATGGACGGCGACCTCGACGGCTTCATCAACGCGTATCTGACGAAGTCCGCGAACGGCGAACTGAAGAAATAATTCAAAAATGTGCGAAGCACATTTTTGAGAGGGGCTTGCAGAGTGCTGCGCGCACTCGCGTTGCTCGCACACTTGCACTCTGTAAAGTATTTTTGTCACGCACAGGTCGCGACAAAAAATGATCAAACTTTGATTCCGGCGCTGCGGCGCCGGAATTTTATATGTCGGAACGAAAAAGGTAACAGGGAGGAAACATGGAAGAAAACACCAGAGAAAACAAGATGGGCACGATGCCCATCGGCAAGCTGCTGGCCAACATGGCGGGGCCCGTGATGATATCGATGCTCTTTCAGGCGCTCTACAACATTGTCGACAGCGTGTTCGTCGCGCGGCTCAGTCAGGACGCAATGAACGCCGTATCGCTCGCTTTCCCGCTGCAAACGCTGTGCATCGCGTTCGCCGTGGGCACGGGCGTCGGTATGAACGCGCTGCTCGCGCGTTCGCTGGGTGAAAAGAACATGCAGGCGGTCGACCGCGCCGCGGGCACGGGACTTTTCCTGACGCTCTGCACCGCCGCCGTCTTTGCTGTCCTCGGCTTTTCGCTCGCCACGCCATTTTTCCGCTTCCAGACGGAAAACGCGCAGATCATCGTCTACGGCAGCGCCTATGTGAAGATCTGCATCGGCGGCTCGCTCGGACTGTTCCTGCAAATTTACGGCGAGCGCCTGCTCCAGTCCACGGGGCGGACGGACCTTTCGATGATCTCGCAGATCGCGGGCGCGGTGTGCAACATCGTGCTCGACCCGATTTTGATTTTCGGTCTTCTGGGCTTTCCCCGCATGGAGGTCGCGGGCGCGGCGGTCGCCACGATCGTCGGCCAGTTCGTCGGCGCGGGCCTCGGCCTTTTCCTGAACCTCAAGAAAAATCCCGAGGTGCAGATCCACCTCAAGGACATCCGTCCCCACCGCGCGACGGTGGCGGACATCTACGCCATCGGCATTCCGTCGATCATCATGCAGTCCATCGGCTCGGTGATGATGTTCGGCATGAACAAAATTCTCATCTCGTTCACCGAGGCGGCGACCGCGGTGTTCGGTGCTTACTTCAAGCTCCAGAGCTTCATCTTCATGCCGTGCTTCGGCCTCAACAACGCGATGGTGCCCATCGTGTCGTACAACTACGGCGCGCAGAAATTCGACCGCGTGCGCAAGACCGTTCGCCTGACAGTCTTCACGGCCATCGGCATCATGTGCGTCGGCTGCGCGCTCTTCGAGCTCATCCCCGAAACGCTGCTGGGGATGTTCTCGCCGACGGACGAAATGCTCTCCATCGGCCGTGTCGCTCTGCGCATCATCGGCGTGCACTTCCCACTCGCGGGCTTCAGCATCATCGCGGGCAGCGCGTGTCAGGCGCTCGGCAAGCCCATCTACGCGCTCATCAATTCCGTCTGCCGCCAGATCGTCGTGCTGCTGCCGGCGGCGTATCTGCTCTCGCTCACGGGGCGGCTCGAGCTTGTGTGGCTCGCCTTCCCGATCGCGGAGGTCGTGAGCGTCATCCTGAACGCCACGTTCCTGCGGCTCACGTACCGCGCCTCGCTCGAGAGAAAATAATTTTGCCTGCGCGCAGACGCAGATCGGGGAGAGTCTCTTATTATAGAAGAGGCTCTCCCCTTTTATAAACGTTCCGCACGGCGGTTCAAATTTTTTCTTTTGACAGACCGCACAGACGCGGGTAAAATACATTTGATAAGCTACGCTTGATAAATTGTTTTCGCAGGAGAACCTATGAAAAGACAACTTGCAGCGCTGCTGCTGACGATTTTTGCCCTGTCCCTCACTGCCTGCGGCGAAACGGCTACCGAGAGCGAGACGCGCACGGTGTACGCGATGGACACGGTGATGAACCTGACGGTTTACGGCGAGAACGCCGCTGCCGCGCTGGAGAGCGCGGAAAAGGAACTGCACACGTTGGACGAAGCCGTCCTCTCGCGCACGGCGGAGGGCAGTGAGCTCTATGCGCTCAACGCATCGAACGGTGAGACGGTCGAATGCGGCGCGGATGATATCTTACCTGCGCTGATCGAAACGGCGCTGACGATTTCCGACGCGACGGACGGCGCATTCGACCCGACGCTTGCCCCCGTGCTCGACGCGTGGGGCTTTACGAAGGATGAGCACCGCGTGCCGTCCGCAGACGCGCTCAAAGAATTGCTGAGTCATACGGGCTGCGGCAAGGTCGCGCTCGAAAAAACGGCGGACGGCTGGACGGTCACGCTTTTGGACGGCGCGCAGCTCGACCTCGGCGGCATCGCCAAGGGCTACGCGGCGGATCTTCTGCGCGCGCAGCTTGAAAAGGAGGGCGTCACGTCTGCAACGCTCGACCTCGGCGGTGATGTGTTCGTCATGGGGCGAAAGACCGACGGCAGCGATTGGCGCATCGCCGTCAAGGACCCTGCGGACACGGAGAGCTACCTTGGCGTCGTATCGGCGGCGGATAAGTTCATCGTGACCTCCGGTGTGTACGAGCGCTATTTTGAAGAAAACGGCGTGCGCTACCACCATATCCTCGACCCCAAGACCGGCAGCCCCGCCGAAAGCGGGCTCGTCAGCGTGACCGTGCTGTGCGAGAACGGCGCGTGGGCGGACGCGCTCTCGACGGCGTGCTTCGTCCTTGGCCCCGACGGCGCGCTTGCGCTGCGCGACGATCTTGCCGACCAGGGGACGGATTTTGAGCTCATTTTAGTCACCGACGATGGCCGCGTGCTTTACACCGACGGCCTTGCCGATGCCTTCACGCCGAACGACGAAAGCGGGTACACGTATGAAGCGCTCGCCTAAGCTGAAGCCGACGAAGTGGGACGCGCTCGTCGTGCTCGCGGTGCTGCTGCTCGCGCTCGGACTTGGCGCAAGGCCGTATTTCGCGGCCAGATCGGCGGGCGAGCTGACGGTCAGCATTAGTGTTGACGGCGAGACCGTTGAGCGCTGCGCGCTCAGCACCTACGAAGGCGGCACGTATGAGAGCCGCGGCTATACGCTCACTGTGGAGGTGGCAGACGGCGCGGTATACGTCGCCTCGAGCGACTGCCCGAATCAGGACTGCGTGCACTCCGGCGCGATCTCACGCGCGGGACAGAGCATCGTGTGCCTTCCCGCCCGTGTGGCCGTCACGCTGGAGGGTGCGGCGTCCGACTACGACCTGATCGCGGGGTGAGCGCATGAAGATCAAAACAAGAGAGCTGACGCTCTGCGCGGTGCTCGCGGCGCTCGCGCTTGCGTTGTCCTACATGGAGTCGTTTTTTCCGCTCGCGCTCATTGTGCCGCTGCCGGGCGTCAAGCTGGGTCTTGCGAATATCGTTACGCTCTACGCGCTCTATGCCATCGGATTTCCGAGCGCGCTCGCCATCCTGCTCGTGCGCTGCACGCTCGGCGCGCTGTTTGCGGGGAATGCCTCGGCGCTGCTGTTCTCGCTGCTCGGCGGGCTGTCGGCGCTTTTGGTGATGGCGCTTTTGAGCGGGGCGAAAAAGCTCAGCATTTTCGGCGTCTCGATCGCGGGCGCGGCGGCGCACAACTGCGGGCAGGTCTGCGCCGCGCTCATCACGCTCGGCTCGACCGCACCGCTCTACTATTTGCCGTTTTTGCTGCTGGTGTCGCTCTTCACGGGCGCGCTCAGCGGCCTGATCACTGCATTCTTGTTCCGCGCAATGGCGCACACGCCCTACGGAACGAAGGGAGAGAATCACCATGGATAAAAAGGACGAGATCATTCTCCAGCAGCTCGACGTCATCCGCACGATGACGCAGAACAACTTAAACCGCATGGGCAGCGACTTTTGGGGTGCGCCGCTGACGCCGGACACGCCGAAATCCGCCGTCCCGAAGGAAGCTGCGCCCAAAGCAAACGCGCCGAAGAGCGCGGACGGCGCAAAGCCGAACAAGCCCGCCGCCTCCACCGGCGCGGACGAGAAAAAGGAAGAGGAAGCGCCGCTTCCCCCGCCCGAGAAGATCGAGGATCTCAAGAAGGAACTCGACACCTACATCGGCCTTGGCGAGGTCAAGCGCGAGGTGAATAACCTCATCAACATGGCGACCGTCTTCAAGCGGCGCGAGGAGGCGGGGCTTCCGAACGCGGACTTCTCGCTCCACATGGTCTTCACCGGCAACCCCGGCACGGGTAAGACGATGATCGCGCGTTTGATGGCGCGCGTCTACCGCTCACTCGGGATCCTTTCCAAGGGTCAGCTTGTCGAGGTCGACCGCAGCGGGCTCGTCGCGGGCTACGTCGGTCAGACGGCCATCAAGACGAGCAAGGTCATCGAAAAGGCGCTCGGCGGCGTGCTGTTTATCGACGAGGCCTACGCCCTCAACGGCAAGGGCGACAACGACTTCGGTCAGGAGGCCATCGACACGCTGCTCAAGGCGATGGAGGATCACCGCGACGACCTCGTCGTGATCGTCGCGGGCTACGATGGCTTGATGGAAAAGTTCATCCAATCGAACCCCGGCCTTGAGTCCCGCTTCAACCGCTACCTGCACTTTGACGACTACACGCTCGACGAGATGCTCGAGATTTTCAAAATGCAGTGCCGCAAGTCGCTCTACACCCTCTCTCCCGACGCCGAGCAGGACGTCAAGGACTTCATCTACGATGAGAACGCCGACGGTGTGACGTTCGGCAACGCGCGCGGCGTGCGCAACCTCTTCGAGCAGATCTTGACCGCGCAGGCCAACCGCCTCGCGAAGATGGAGAGCTTTACAAAGGATGATTTGATGACCCTCACGCGCGACGATGTCCTCCACGCCCGCGGCATGGAAGACGACACGACCGTCGCCGAGCTCGAAGCAAAAGTGGCAGAAAAAAAGGACGAATAAAAAAGGAAGGACGCGCAGCGTCCTTCCTTTTTTATTTCGTTGTTACGCTTCCTTGGCGGCGGGCTCTTCCTTCGGCTTATCCTTGGGGACGACGCGCTTTTCTGGCGTCACGCGGCCCTCGTCCACCGCGACCATGTGCTCAAGCAGGCGGACGACCATGTTGGAGTAGCCCCATTCGTTGTCGTACCACGCGATCAGCTTGACAAAGTCGTTGTCGAGCATGATGCCGGCGGTCTCGTCGAAGATGCAGGGGCAGGAATTGCCGATCAGGTCCGTGGAGACGACCTGGTCCGCGGTGTAGCCAATGATGCCCTTCATATAGGTCTCGCTGGCGTGGCGGATGGCATAGCAGATATCGGCGTAGGTGGTCTTGACCTTGAGGTGGGCGGTCAGGTCAACGACGGAGACGTCCGCCGTGGGGACGCGGAAGCTCATGCCGGTCATCTTGCCGTAGAGCTCGGGGATGACGCGGCCGACGGCCTTGGCGGCACCCGTGGAGGAGGGGATGATGTTGTTGAGGATGGAGCGGCCGGTGCGCCAATCGCTGCCGCCGCGGGAGTCGACGGCCTTCTGCTTGGCGGTGGCGGCGTGGATGGTGGACATGAGCGCCTGCTCAATGCCGAACTCGTCGTTGACGACCTTGGCAAGGGGCGCTAAACAGTTGGTGGTGCACGAGGCGTTGGAGACGACCTTCATGTCGGAATGGAGCAGCATGTGGTTCACGCCCATGACGAACGTGGGGGTGACCTCATCCTTGCCGGGCGCGGTCAGGATGACCTTCTTCGCGCCGCCCTTGAAGTGGCGGGAGGCCTTCTCGGTGGTGTTGTAAGCGCCGGTGGACTCGATGATGTACTCCGCGCCGCAGCTGGACCAGGGGATCATCGCCGCGTCGGACTCGCTGAAGACCTGAATGGTGTGACCGTTGACGATCAGGTTCTTGTCCTTGTGCTCCACCGTGCCGTTGAACTGACGGAACACGGAATCGTATTTGATCATATAGACCATGTAATCCAGATCCGCTTTGCGCAGGTTGATACCGCAGATGTCGAACTGCTCCGGATGCTCGATCATGATGCGCAGCACGACGCGGCCGATGCGGCCGAAGCCGTTGATGCCCACTTTGATAGCCATAATGATAATCCTCCACAGAAAATGTGATCATATTTTTCGGAGCTCACGCCCCGTCATTGCAAAATCATTATATCATGGCGTATTTTTTTGTCTTCCCCTTTTCGGGAAAAAGGTAGCTGAACTTTGTTGTACAAATGTGTGCAAAACAGACAAAAACAGCGAAAAACATTTGTCTAACTTCTCCAAATATTCCATACATTTGAAACATTCGAAGCATCCGTTCGTGCAAAAAATTGCGCTTTATCGCACTAAAATGACAGCAAACTTGCAAAACGAAAACGGCCCTCAAAGAGGGCCGTTTTACTTCAGTCTAAATTCAGTGGAGGCGCATTTCGAACCTCCGGCTCGAAACAGCCAATGTCCCCCACGTGCATTTCGTGCTCCGCACGAAACAGCTAACGCACCCCCGCCGCGCATTTTGCGCCTCCGGCGCGTGCGCTGCAGCGGAGCGCATCCCCCTCAAAAAAAGAGGACGGCGAAAGCCGTCCTCTTTTTTTGAAGCCGTTAGGCAAGCGCCGCGGTGATGATCGCCATGGAGTAGACCTCCTGGGCATTGCAGCCGCGGGAGAGGTCGTTGATCGGCGCGTTCAGGCCGAGCAGGATCGGGCCGTAGGCATCAAAAGAGCCGAGGCGCTGAGCGATCTTGTAGCCGATGTTGCCGGCGTTGATGTCGGGGAAGATAAAGGTATTGGCGTGGCCGCCGACCGCGTCGGTGATGTGCTTGGTCTTGGCGACAGCCGGAGAGACCGCCGCGTCGAACTGGAACTCGCCGCCGATCGGGGTGTCGGGCATGAGGGCCTTGGCCTTCTCGCAGGCATTGCGCATCTTGTCGACGTCCTCGCCCTTGCCGGAGCCGAGGGTGGAGTAGCTCAGGAAGGCGACTTTCGGGTCAACGCCGAAGATCTTGGCGCAGGAAACGGTCTCCTTGCAGATCTCGACGAGCTCGTCCTCGTTGGGCTTGATGTTGATGGCGCAGTCGGCCATGGCGAGCACTTCGTTCTCGCCGGAAGCGGCGGGACGGACCATGATGAAGCAGGAAGAGACGATCTTGTTGCCGGGCTTGGTCTTGATGAGCTGGAGCGCGGGACGGACCGTGTCGGCCGTGGAGTAGGTAGCGCCGCCGAGCAGGCAGTCGGCCTTGCCCATCTTGACGAGCATGGTGCCGAAGTAGTTGCTCTTCTTGAGCGCGGCGCGGCACTCGTCGGCGGTCATCTTGCCCTTGCGCAGCTCGACCATCTTGTCGACCATCTCGTCCATGCCGTCGTAATTCTCGGGGTCGATGATCTCGGCACCGCGGATGTTGAAGCCGATGTCCTCAGCGGCGGCGGCAATCTCATCGGGGTTGCCGACGAGCACGGGCTTTAAGAAATTACCGGACAGCAGACGGGCGCTCGCTTCGAGAATGCGGTGGTCGGTACCTTCGGTGAAAACGATCGTTTTGGGGCTCTTTTTCAGCGTGTTGATCAGTTGTGCAAACATGTTGATTCCTCCTGATATATGATGTGCCGGTCAAGCGGGCACAGATTTACGGATATAGTATACACCCACTTTTTCACCCTCTCAAGGAAAAATAACGCAAAATTCATGCAAAAGTTTACAAATTTTCCAAACTCTTACAATATATTAGCAGTATCATTTTCCCAAAAGGCTTGACGGAGCCTTGAAAACCAAGTATACTGGTCAATGGTTACAAATTGTAACTTTTATTTTTACTTGCATCCTCTAAGGAGTTTTGATATGTCAGAGCAAAAACGATCCACCCCGCAGCGCAGCGATGCACCCACGCAGCGCCGCCGTTCGAATGCCTCGCCGCGAAGACGGACGAGCAGGCGCGGCGGCATGCCGCAATGGCTGAGCGGCTGGCTCGAGCACATGGCGCTGTTTTTTTCTACGCTTGGTGCGCGCATTCGCCGCATCGGCCCGCGCGCCCGCACCGTGATGCGCGAGAGCAGGGCGCGCAACTTCCCCGAATCCAACCGCTTTTTGGTGCAGGTCTTCCTCGTCATTGGCGGGATGTTCCCGATGTGGCACTCGCTGCTGCATGAAAGGATCATGGCGCGCCGCCGCCAGCGCAGCCACGCTGCCGGTGTGCACGAGGACCGCTGGCGCAGGCAGGCGCGGCGTGTGAATCCGTTCTACTTTATCGGCGGCGCGGCGGTCGTGGCTGCGATCGCGCTGTTTTTCTCGTTCTACACGCTGGGAACGACTGTGGAGTATAACGGCAGCGTGGTCGACACCGTCGCCAGCGCCGCGCAGGCGCGCAAGGCGGCCTCCAAGCTCGAGAGCATCACGACCGAGACGCTCGGCAAGTCCTACGAGATCGCAAAGGATGCCATCCATTATTCGACGGCTTTCGTCCTCCGCAGCGATGTGACGGACGCAACGACCTTTGAGCAGGACCTCGCCGACGAGCTCGGCCAGGTGACCTACGGCTACTCGCTCTATGTCGACGATGAGCTCATCGGTTCGACGCAGTACGCCGGCGCGCTGGACGAGCTGCTCAAGCAGATCAAGCAGGTCTACGCCTCGGCGGATACGCTGAGCGTCGACTTTGTCGAAAATGTCCGCATCGCGGAGGGCTACGTCCCGACCGACAGCGTGATGAACCTCGGCGAGATCGCCGAGATCCTGAATTCGACAAAGTCGGGCGAGGTGACCTACACCGTCGTCAAGGGCGACACCTGGGGCCAGATCGCCAACAACAACGGCATGACCGCCGCCGAGCTCGAAGCGCTGAACCCCGGCTACGACATCAACCGCATCCACATCGGCGATGCGCTGACGCTCTCGAACGCCGTGCCGTATCTGACCGTCAAGGTCACCGAGCGGCAGAACTATGTCGAGGACGTCAACTATGACGTGAACTACGTGAGCGATTCGTCCATGTATCAGGGCGACGAGCGCGTGATCTCCAAGGGCTCGTTCGGCAAGGCCGATATTGTGGCCGACGTCACCTATATCAACGGCGAGGAGCAGGAGCGCACGGTGATCTCGTCCGTCACGCTCTCCGACCCTGTGGCCGAGACGCGCGCCCGCGGCACGAAGGTGCGCCCCACCTGGTACCCCACCGGCAGCTTCCGCTGGCCGTGCTCGGGCCGCATCACGTCGTACTTCGGCTACCGCAGCACGGGTATCCGCGGCGCGACGAGCAACCACAAGGGCATCGACATCGCCTGCTCCTACGGCACGCCGATCTACGCCGCCGACGGCGGCCGCGTGACCTACGCGGGCTACAAGGGCGCGATGGGCTACGTCGTCATCATCGACCACAACAACGGCTATGTCACGTATTACGAGCACAACTCGTCGCTGCTCGTTTCCGCGGGACAGACGGTCTACAAGGGCCAGCAGGTCGCCAAAGCGGGCCGCAGCGGCGTCGCCAGCGGTGTCCACTGCCACTTCGGCATTCAGAGAAACGGCAGCTACGTCAACCCGCTCAACTATCTTAGCTAAAATCAAAGGGATCCCATCCGATGGATGGGATCCCTTTGATTTTAGGGGATCGCACTTCGCTTCGTGCCTTGCCGCCGTAGGCGGCTGCGACACGCGCGAAGCGAGAAGAATAAATCGCCACGCGCATGTCGCGGCGATTTATGATTAAAATTATTTCGCGTCTGCGGACGCGAAAGTCTGCGACGCTGGTGCCTGTTTTCTGCCCGTGGGGGCAGAAAATGCGGCGGGTGTGGGACGGAGGATGTTGCTTCTGGCCTGTTCGCTGCCGGAGGCAGCGAATGCGGCGGATGTAGGTTGATGGGTTTTGCGCCGATTGGGGTGTGTGGGCCTGTTTGCCGCTGGTCGCGGCAAATGCGGCATGGGGATCATGAAAAGACCGCTGCGGCGTTTCGCAGCGGCCTTTTTATCGTGTTTACTGTTCCGTCAGGACGCGGCGGACCTCGCCGGTGAAGTAGAGCGAGCCCCAGGAGCAGATGGCGTCGTCCTCACCTGCAAGCGCTAAGGCGCGGCGGACGCCGTCGTCGGTATCCTTGGCGGGGACGGCCTGCACGCCCTGTGCGTTCAGCCACGCGGCGAGCTCGTTTTCATCGAGTGCGCGGGCAGAAGGCGGCGTGATGACGACGAACGCCTTGGCGAGCGGGAGCGCGCGGCGCAGCATTTGCTGCCAATCCTTGTCGCGAAGCACCCCTGTGAGGAAGATGAGTTTTTTGTCGCCGTAGAGCGCGGCGAGCGAATCCATCAGCGCGTCGACGCACTGGGGATTGTGCGCGCCGTCAACGATGAAGTCCGGCCCGCGGCGCAGGAGCTCGAGCCGTCCGGGCCACTGGGCGTGGGAAAGGCCCTCATCAATGGCCTCGTCCGTGAGCTTGTCCCAGCCGCGCGAGCGCAGCGCGTTGCACACGTCGATGACCGTCAGCGCGTTCAAGAGCTGATACTCGCCGAGAAGCCGCAGGTGGTACGGCCCGCGGCCGCGGTATTTGAACTCTTGACCGTCGAGCGAGGACGAAATGCGCTCAAGCTTTTCCTGCGCGGTGATCGTGAGAGCCACGTCCTCCTGCGCGCACTTTTCGCGCGCGACGTTCTCCACGCCCTCGCTCTGGCCGAAGAGCACGGCGTGCGAACCATGCTTGATGATGCCGCATTTCTCCGCGGCGATCTTCTCGACTGTGTCGCCGAGAATGGCCGTGTGCTCCAAGCCGATGTTCGCCACGACGCAGACCTCCGGCGCGGGGATGACGTTCGTCGAGTCCATGCGCCCGCCGAGGCCGACCTCGAGCGAGACGATGTCGCACTGCTCCTGCACGAAGTAGAGGAAGGCGATGGCCGTCATGATCTCAAAACCCGTGGGCATTTCACTCATGCTCTCCGCCGCGTTCCGCACGGCGTTTGTGAGCGAAATGAGGGAGTTGTCGTCGATCTCTTCCCCGTTCACGCGCATGCGCTCGTGGAAGCGCAGCAGGTGCGGCGAGGTATAGAGCCCCGTGCGGTACCCCGCGCGCTGGAGCACGGAGGCGAGCATCGCGGCGGTAGAGCCCTTGCCGTTTGTGCCCGCGATGTGGACGAATTTGAGCTTCTGCTCGGGATTGCCGAGCAGGCCCAGAAGCTCGCGCGAGCGCGCAAGGCCCGGCGCGCTCTGCTCCCAGTTGTCGAATTGCAGATATTTGAGGGTCTCCTCAATGGTTTGCAGGTCTTTCACATTGTTCACCTGTATTTCCTGTAGAATAAGGCAAAGGCGTCGGCCCTCGCCTGCGGGTTTTGATCTATCGGTCGATCTTGCGCAGCATGGCGGTGAACTCCTCGGGCAGCGGGCATGTGAGCGAGACGAGATCCTTCGTCCGCGGGTGGATAAATTGCAGCCCGACCGCGTGCAGGCATTGACCGGTTAGATCCGGCACGGCCTTTTTTGCGCCGTAGACCGTGTCGCCCAGGATCGGGTGGCCGAGGTAGGCCATGTGCACGCGAATTTGATGCGTGCGGCCCGTTTCGAGCCTGCACCGCACATGCGTGTAGCCGGGATAACGGGCGATGACCTCCCAGTGCGTTACCGCGCGGCGTCCACCCGGAACGACGGCCATGCGCTTGCGGTCGCGGCTGTCGCGCGCGATGGGCGCGTCGACCGTGCCGCTGTCCTCACGTAAGTTACCGACCACGATACACTCATACGTGCGCGCGAGCGTGTGGTCGGCCAGCTGGGCGGAGAGGAACTGGTGCGCGTAGTCGTTTTTTGCCGCGATGATGAGCCCGCTCGTGTCGCGGTCGATGCGGTGCACGATGCCGGGGCGCAGCGCGCCGCCGACACCGGAGAGACTGTCGCCGCAGTGATACAAAAGGGCGTTCACGAGCGTCCCGTCCGGATGGCCCGGCGCGGGATGGACGACGAGCCCGCTCGGCTTGTTGACGACGATGACGTCGTCGTCCTCGTAGACAACGTCCAGAGGGATGTCCTGCGGAACGGCGTCGATGGGCGCGGGCTCTTCGGGGGTGAATTCGATCTGCTCGTGTCCCATGAGCTTGTAGCTCTTGTTCGGCGCTTTGCCGTTCACGAGGACACGCCCGTCCTCGACGGCTTTCGCCGCGGCGGAGCGGGTCAGGTCTTCAATTGCGCGGGCGAGGCAGGCGTCGAGCCGCGTACCGGCATCGGCTTCACTTGTTTGCAGCAGGATCGGTTCCATCGACCTTGTTCCCCCAGTTTTTCTCGTCGCTCTTGCTGTAAAAGGCAAGGTAGTAAATCAGCGCGCAGACCGTGCCGCACACGACGAACACATCCGCCACATTGAAGACGGGAAAGTCCATGAACATCGTGTCTAACATGTCGACGACGTACCCGAGGCGCACGCGGTCAATGAGATTGCCGATGCCGCCGCCGAGGATGATCGCGAGCGACCACTGGCCCAGCGGATGGCGCACGATCTTGACGAGCAGCCATGCGATGGCGCACATGCCCGCCGCCGTCAGCGCGATGAGCAGCCACCGTGCGCCCGAAAAGCTCGACCACGCCGCGCCGTAGTTGTGCACGCGCGTGAGCTGTAACAGCGGCGGCAGCAGCGGCTCCGATTCGCCGAGCGACATTGTGTTCACGACGAGGAATTTGACGGCCTGATCCGCCGCCACGCAGAAAACCGCCGCGAGGGCAAGGCAGACCGCCTTGCCCTTTGAGCGTCGGTAAAATGCAGCGTATAAAATCACCATCAGCGCCAGCGCGCCGAAAAAGATCCACAGGATCGGCGGCGCGATGCTGCCGCTGACCATAATGACCGTCTCGCCGTCCGCGCCGCCGATCACGCCGATATCATTCATTCGCTCTCCTCTTCTCCTGCGGGGGTGTTTTCCGCAGGCTCTTCGACCGCCGGTGCGGTCTTGGCGACCTCGACGATCAGAATATCGTCTGCCTGACGGAGCGCGGTGCGCTCAGCCTCAGGCAGCTCCATGGCGTCTGCTAAGTCATGTGCCGCTTCGGCCACGACGAGGTAGCTGACGTACTCGTCATTTTCCGCGTACACGGCCATGCCGCGCTCGTGCAGGAATTCCGCCGCCGCGGGTACATCCAGCGTGATGATGGCATAGCCGCCGCTTGCGTCGGCGGGGCGGTCGTCTGCGCCGTCTTTCGCGTCATAGGTGTCGAACGGGCTGGCGTCGGCCTGCACGCCCTCCTTCTGCACGGCGGAATAGCTGTAGGTAAAGTCCTCCGCCGTGTCGCCGGACGCAGCGGGCGCGCTCGCCGTGTCATTGCCGCTGGTATTGCAGTCCGCGGCGCTGTCGTTGCTGCTGCCCATCGCGGGCGCCAGCTTCCACGCCGCGGCCGTGATGACGAACAGCGCAAAGCACGCGGCCAGCACGCGCGGCCATGCGCGGCGGTGGCGCGATCTCGCGCGCTTTTCCTCATGCACCCGCTCGAGCACGCGCTCGGAAAAACCCTCCGGCGCGTCGAGCTCGGGCATTTCCTCGAACATCGTGTGCACGATCATCAGTTCCGAGAGATACTCCCGGCAGTTCTGGCAGTGCTCTACGTGCGAGAGAACCTCTTCCTTTTCGTTTTCGCTCAATTCTCCGTCCACAAAGGCAGAGAGCGCGGCGGCGTACTGTTCACAACATTTCATTTGGCGCTCATCTCCTCACGATTACATTCTGTAACTTTTGACGAAGCAATTTCAAAAAAGTTCCCGTTTCCGGATAAAAAGTTGCGCAAAAGTGATCGGCCCCTGCTGATGCGCGATTTGACCGTGCCCAGCTCGATCGACGCGCTTTCTGCGATCTCGGTGTAGCTCAGGCCTTCGATCTCGCGCAGGATGAGCACCTTTCGGTACTCCTCCGGCAAGGCGGAGAGGCCCTCCTGCAATAATTTCTGTGTCTCGCGGTGCTCGACCGTCTCCTGCGGCTGGGGCGAGGTGTCGACCGCGTCGACAAACAGCTCCTCGTCGTCGAGCGAGACGCTGCCGCTCTGTTTTTTTCGCCGCCGCAGCGTGTCGATGCAGGCGTTCGTCGCCAGACGGTAGATCCACGTCGAAAGCGATGACTCCTGTCGGAAGCGGTCGATCCCGCGCCAGAGCGCAAGAAAGGCATCCTGCGCGGCCTCCTCGGCGTCTTCGCTGTTGCCGCACATGCGGAAGCACAGCGTATACACTTTTTTCTCATATTGGCGGATCAGCTCTTCGAAGGCGGCTTCATCCCGCTTTTGAAGGCGCGCAATGAGTTCCCGTTCGTTCATAGCTTTTTATCTGATCCTCAGCGCAGATCCCGCTTGATCGACGCGCTGAGCGCGTGCAGCTCAGAAAGCGTTGAGAGCTGTACGATCTTCTCCTTATAATAATTCGCGTGGCTGATACCCTTTAAGTACCAGCACAGGTGATGGCGCGCCTGCAGCATGGCGACGCGCTCGTTTTGATACTGTGCGGAGAGCTCCACCTGACGCACGGCGGTGTCCCACCGCTCGGCAAACGGCGGCAGCGGCGGAATGTCGCGCCCTGAGAGCGCGGCGGCGGACTGCTCGAAAAGCCACGGATTGCCGAAGCTCCCGCGGCCGATCATCGCCATGTCCGCGCCCGTGAATTTGAGAATGCGCACGGCGGCCTCGGGGGAAAATACGTCGCCGTTGGCGATGACGGGGATGCGGACGGCCTGCTTGACGTCGCGGATCGTGTTCCAGTCGGCCTCGCCGCCGTACATCTGCATGCGCGTGCGCCCGTGCACCGCGACGGCGCTGACGCCCACTTCTTCGAGCATTTTGGCGAGCTCGACGGCGTTGATGCTGCCCTTGTCCCAGCCGCGGCGCATTTTCGCCGTGACGGGTACCTTGACGGCGCGCACGACCGCCTCGGCAATGCGCGCGGCCTTTTCGGGGTCCTTCATCAGCGCGCTGCCGTCGCCGTTTTTGACGACCTTGCCCACGGGGCAGCCCATGTTGATATCCAAGATGTCCGCGCCGGAAATTTCGATCGCCATCTGCGCAGCCTCGGCCATGCAGTTCACATCGCTGCCGAAGATCTGCGCGGCAAACGGCTTTTCGCTCGGAAACGGACGAAGCAGCTGCGCGGTCTTCGTGTCATGGTAGCACAGCGCCTTGGCGCTCACAAGCTCTGTGACGGTGTAGCCCGCGCCGAGCTCGGCACAGATCTGGCGGAATGCAGCGTCCGTCACGCCCGCCATCGGCGCGAGCGCGAGCTTCGATTCAATTTTTACCGTTCCGATCTGCATAGTCCGCCTCTTTTCGATAACAATACAAGTATAGTATAGCATAGCAAGGCCGACAAGTCAAAGGAACAAAACGTGGACGGAGAAGTTTTTTGCAAACAGGTGTTGACATCATGGCGGAGGTATGGTATATTATCTGTTGCCGATATCTGCCGGTGTGGTGGAATTGGTAGACACAGGGGACTTAAAATCCCCCGGTAGCGATACTGTACCGGTTCGAGTCCGGTCACCGGCACCAGTATTCCCTTAATTTCATATCGCGGAGTGGAGCAGTTGGTAGCTCGTCGGGCTCATAACCCGGAGGCCGTAGGTTCGAGTCCTGCCTCCGCAACCAGAAAAGTCCTGATTTCTTTCGAAATCAGGACTTTTTCCGCACTTTTGTGCCCAATATCTTACTTGCCATTTTTTCTGACCCAAACGCTGACCCCAACGGGAGCGGGTAGCGGAGAGCATCAGACGGCACGGGATAGGATGCTCCCCATCGTCTGCGCCGCTTTGAGCTGCGCGTCGGTGGTGACGTGGGCGTAGGTGTCCAGCGTGAAGCCTGCGGAGTAGTGACCCAGCATACTGCTGACGGTTTTGATGTCCACACCGTTTTGCAGTGCCAGCGTTGCGAAGGTGTGACGCAGGTCATGGAACCGCACCTTTGGCAACCCTGCCCGCTTTAGAACGCGGTGCAGCATGTGCAGGACGCTGTCCGGCGACATGGGGCCTCCGGTGGGCGATGGGAACACCCATTCGCTGTTACCCGTTTTTCTTCTTTGCTGCATCAGAACGTCTATCGCATCTGCCGACAGCGGCAGGGTGCGGTAGGCGTTTTTTGTTTTCAGCGGCATCTCAATGATTTTGCCGTCAATGCGCCCGATCTGCCGTTGAACCCGAATGTCTCCTTTTCCCAAATCAATGTCCGACCATTTTAATCCGAGCAACTCGCCCCGCCGCAGGCCGGTGGTCAGGTCGATGTAGTACAGGGCGAACACGCCGCTGTCTTTTGCCTCGCGGAGGAAGGACGTCAGCTGCTCAACAGGAAGTGTCTGCATTTCCTTGCGCTCCGCCTTTGGCAAGGCACAGCCGTCTGCCGGATTTCGGGCAATCAGTCTCTGCTCGATTGCCAGTTTCAGAGCAGAGGAAATGATTTGATGGATGTTGCGCACTGTTTTGGCGCTCAGGCCCTTGGGCTGCTTCTTGGCTTCGATCCGGTCTACCCGTCCTTCTGTCAGCAGTTTCTTGTAGAGTGTCTGCAAATCCAGTGTGGTAAGCTTGCTCAGCGGGATGCTGCCAATGTACGGCTTGACATGATTGTCGATGTAGCCGCGATAGGTCAGATAAGACGAAGGACGCATCTTGACCTTTGCGTAGCTTTCGTACCACAGGTCGAGCCATTTGCCAACCGTATATTCACCTGACTTAATGACGTCAAGCCCTCTGTTCTCATCAATGGCACGCTTCAGTTTTTCTTTAACCTCCGCCTGTGTCCTGCCAAGAACATTTTTGATAACGGCTTTGCCCGTTTTCGGGTCACGTCCGATGGTGTATCGGCCCTCCCAGCGGCCATCCTTTCGCTTTCTGATGTTACCCTCACCATTTGCTCTGCGCTTAGCCATGTGTGTTCACCTCATTTGCAGTTAATTCGTCGGCATCGAAGGAGTAGGAAGCTCCCAATTCTCCAATGATGCCAAGCGCCAGCTTGAAGCCCGCGGTGAAGCTCGACAATCTCGCTTCTACCAGCAGCGTATTCTGCGCGTCGAGCAGCCGCAGCAGCTTCTTGCGCTCGACGATGTCCATGCTTTTCTTGAGTTCCTCGTGAGTGTACTCTACCAATGCATTCAGGTTGTCAAACTCCTGCCGGTCGAACTGCTTTTGGAGCGCTTTCATGTAGTCCTGCATTGCGCCACCTCCTTTTGGCAGCCACAACACATACCACACCTTGCGCCGGAAAGCTACTGATTCTTTTGAAGAAGGCAAAATATTTTCGAGAAAGTTTTTATTGTTTGGTACAAAATAAGCATAGCACCCGAAGCGGATATGAAGCCTCGGAAACTATGCTTATTTTTGTTATAATGGGAGGGCAATGGATGGACGGTTTCTTTGGTGA
>ERZ826613.287-NODE-287-length-76557-cov-23.355638_pt1 | contig 76557 bp, 69 predicted proteins | sample MGYA00519925_ERZ826613 | MGnify/ENA primary metagenome ERZ826613 (study PRJEB31778, sample SAMEA3449236) | human gut metagenome | biome: human gut; feature: human-associated habitat; material: faeces | place: United Kingdom | collected 2010/2012 ... | reverse complement strand
TTTAAGGGTGGTTGCAGTCTTTTTTTATTGCGCGTTTTTTTACAGCGCCTTTTTTGCACAATTTTCAATATCCGCACAACATTATTGTAGGGGCTGGCGCCCTCGACAACCCGTCCCCTCGACGTTTCGTCTGCAATCTCATTTGTATTATCCGCACAATGTTGCTCTACACAAATTCTGGATAATCCAAACCATATCGCCCCGAGTGGGACGTCGTATTTCTGCAAAGCAGAAATTGCGCCGCTCCCCTACATAGTTTGTGCGTTAAATCACAATACTTTGCTTCCATTTGCTGTAAGCTTGAACTTTGCTCCCAGAACACCTGCCGCACCTCTGCACATAAGCATACGCTGCAGGAAAATGTCAAAATAGTCATACATGGTGCAGATACTTTCGTCTATCTGCAAATTAAGGGATATGACCTTTTTATCAGCATTTATCTTTAAGCTCGCTTCTGTTACCGCATAGTTCACCCTGTCATGGATATCAAAAGAGGACTTATCCTTATTTGACACACGATTTCTTCGCACGTCTGTTTTATCACCTATTATCACTGCGGCTGACACCGGGTCTGTTGCGCCCCCTGTTGATTCGTCATGGCTTCCAATGCAGGAAACTATCGTCACCCTATCTTCCAATGGCATATCAGTGTCTTTGAGAATATCGTTTGCAAGTATTGCACCATACTCTGCATGGTGTGTACGATTGACAGCGTTGCCGATATCGTGCATATACCCTGCTATCTTTGCAAGCTCTATGGTATGCTCATCATAGCCGAACTCTTTAAGTATTGCGGCGGCTCTGTCTGCCACAAGAGTGGTATGCACCTCTGAATGGTCTGTAAAACCCAGAGATGTAAGATTTATCCCTGCCCTTTTTATAAATGCTTTTATTTCCTTGTTTTTTCTTATCTCTTTGTATGTCATTGATTTCTCCTGTTGGTTTATGATTATATTTATCTACGCAAGGCTTTTTACGTCCACATAATGTATTGTAGTGGCGAACAGTGTTCGCCCGCATTTGCTCGCCTGCATGAATTTGCGATTATACAAACCATGTCGCTCTCCGAACGGGACGTCATATTTCTGCAAAGCAGAAATTGCGCCGCTCCCCTACAGTCACTCGCCGTGACGGGCATTTTACGCCATACATTGCAGCATGAGATACACTTGCACCGATCTTTAAAATGTGTAATTATAGCCTGCAATTATCATATCACTATCCAAGCTTATATACAATACATTCCGCATTTATTTTACAATATTTTGACACTATACAGGCACAAAATAGCCGTCGATGTGCTCATTGTCAAGCCCCTCGCCAATGACGATAAACACCGCCTGACCTCGCTCTATAGGCTTAACAGTGATGTTCTTGTGGGTGGCGTTAAGCTCAAGCCACTTGCCCTCAGCGTTTTGCATAAAGCCTTTTACACGGAATATCCTTCCGCACTTGCTGTCGCTCATAAGCCTGCTCACAGCATCTTCCATAGCATTATCAGGAAGCTTCATATTCATAAAATACAAAGAGGTATAAGCTTTATCTTGGTCGAACCACAGCTTTTCGTGGGAATCAGGCTCATAGCCACTGTTGGCTATCCTTTCCATATCCTCATCTGTAAGCTCCGACCAATCTTTCATTATTATCTCAGGCTTTGTCATTCTGTGGCAATGGAACTTTTTCTGCACGGCTTCAAGGTGTGTTAGAGTATCCTCCAGCTCCTGCTTTGTGGCTTCCTGACATCTGCTCATGAGAACTATGCCTGCTTCCGAAAGCTGAGAAGCAAGAAGATAATCAGAAGCTTCCGACAAGTTGGTATCAAGGCAGGCATCTGCAATAGTTATAACGCTTCCTATCTCATACCAATTATCAAGAGGTTCTTCTCTGAGCACATCAAAGAACTCGTCAGCTTCATAGATACCTGACGGCTCCACAATGACCCTGTCAAGACCACGCATACCCATAGCGATAAGCTTGGTCTTAAAACGCCGTCTGTGGCAATCCTTATCAGCCGCCGAGACCATTTCAAGGTCGCAATTCTCGTCCAAAAGCTCCTGCAAAAGAAGCATATCCACATTCACTGCGCCGAAATCATTCTCCAACACGCCAATTTTACAGCCCTTATCCAAAAGATAACGGGCATATTTTTTTATAAAAGTGGTCTTCCCTGCTCCGAGAAACCCCGTCACAAGGTCTACCTTGGTTTTCTTTTTCTCTGTGTTCATAGTTAATGCCTCCTAATGGTCATATTATACCACATTGACAGTGCTTTGGCAATGACAGAAATAAAAAAACACGCCTTACACTAAGTAAAGCGTGTTTTGTACAGGGACTCGCCCTACATTGTAAAGTTGACAACAAAGCTTGGCAACAAAAAACGCACCCTGCAAGCCCGCAAAGTGCGTAAATACACTGGTGCGCCAGAAGGGACTCGAACCCCCGACCTACTGGTTCGTAGCCAGTCACTCTATCCAAAAATAAAACCACAAATTTTCTTTCAGTCAAATAAAATATCATGAAAATTGCTGCTAAGACTTTGGCAGCTTTTTTGATGATATTTACACATATCATCAAGCATAGACAGGGTAGCTCCCTGAGCGGCAGGACGTTCTCCCCTGCCGCTTTTTCTGTGCTTAATACGGAGAACTTAAACATTTTCAGAAAGGGTGTTTTTAATGGAGAACACAAAAACAAAGATCATATCCGTTGCAAATCAGAAAGGCGGAGTTGCCAAAACAACATCGGCATTCAATATTGCCGCTATTCTTGCACAGCGAGAGAAAAGAGTCCTTATGATAGACCTTGACCCTCAGAGCAGTTTGTCGGTATCGTGCATGAAGTACGAATATGACCCTGACGATATCACTATCACTGAGCTTATGTCATCTATCATAAATAAGAAAACCATTGATTTCAAGACGGCTGTACACCACAACGAGCCGAACAACATTGACTATATTCCTGCGACTATAACACTTTCAGGAATTGAAGTTGACCTGTGCAGAACACGCTGCTGCGAAATGGTGCTGAAGCGTGTCCTTAGTAATTACATCGGCTGCTATGACTATATCATCATAGATTGCCCTCCGTCACTGAGCAACTTGCTCTACAATGCGCTTTCCGCCGCAGATATGGTCTTGATACCTGTGCTTGCTCAGGAAATGGCATTGGGCGGAATACCGCTTCTTCTTGACAGCATTGACGATATCCATGAGTACGCTAACCCTGACCTTGAAATACTCGGAGTATTCGCAACATGGACAGAGAAAAACAACACAATGTCAGCTGAAGTAATTGAGTCAATAAAAGCCGCATTCAATGATAAATACCTTGGCAGCATAAGCAAGTCAAAAGCAGCTCAGGACAGCAGCCGTGAGGGCATCGCCCTTTGCAACTATAAAATCAGCAGCACAAATAAATACAAGAATATGCTCGCAGACGAGTATCGTGTTATAGCTGACAAAATAGAGTGTGTCACGGTGACACACTAAGGAGGTTTCAATATGATAGATATAAAACGCTCCGCAAATCGTCCAAGAGCTAACTTCTCAAATAACTTTGAGGAGCTTCTCATGGATAAGCAAAAGGTGGTTTCACTGCCTATGTCAAAAATTGAGCCATTCAGCTTTAATGGTGATCCACAGCCCTTTGCAATAGATGAAAATGAGATATCTGCACTTGCCGACTCTATTTCAAAGTGTGGACTTATCACACCGATAATAGTTCGCAGCATTAGCAGCAACAGCTATCAGATACTCAGCGGTCATAAAAGATACGCCGCCTGCAAAAAGCTTATGCACCTTGACATTGACGCCGTTGTTATCGAAGTCACTGATGATAACGTGGCTTTCGATATAGTCTGCCAGGCAAACATTCAACGAAAAGAGCCACGTCCAAGCGAGCTTTCAAAAATGTTCAATACATACTTAAGTCTAAGAAAAAACGTTTCAGCAGACCTGACAGTAAATGAGATAAGCAATATGTTTGGTATATCCAGAAAAACCATTTACCGCTATGCAAATATCTCAAATCTTGATAATGGGTTAGCAGAGCTTATAGACAGCAAATCTATTCAGATAAAGTTCATTGAGCCGCTTGCAAAGATCAGTCCTGAGCAGCAGAAAGCCATAGCAGACTATTACAATTATGACGAACGGCTCAGTTCAAAAGAGCTGACGTTGGTCATAGAGCAAATGGCAAACAGTGGAAGCAGTGATATCTATGATATCATGAAAGCTATAAGAAATCTGTCTGAAAAGAAAAAAGAGCCATACAAGAACAGCTTATACAATGAGATGTATATCAAAAAGCCGTTATGTATGCAGAACATGACCGAAAGTGAGCTTGACAAGATAGTGTATAAGCTGCTTGATAAATATCTTGAAAATAATTTCAAGAGTACAAAAAAAGTCACCACAAACGAAAAATAATATGATATAATCATAGTACAGGAGGAAAAGTAATGAACATGACGTTCAAAATAGACATAGACCGCAGAAAAGTTGAAGCTATCCGCTGCTATATGCCAGACGGAAACATCGAAGAGTTGCTCAATGAGGAGATAACCAAAGCCGCAGAAAATGTTGTGAACAGGCTTTACAGCAAGACCGTGCCGAAAAAGGTTCAGGAATATCTCAGAAAATCAGCGGAGATTAAAACTGATAGCAAGAAAAAGACGGAGCAAGTCAATGAGTAGCGGTGTCATAAAAACATTTGGCAGCAATCATCAAACCGCTTTATATATGGCTAAAGACAAACGGCTGTATGAGATAGTATCAATAGACAATGATTGTGCTGTGATGGCGGCATTTAATGATACGTTTGCGGTGGCTGCGAAGCCGTTTCTTGATGAAGTAAACAATGTAATAGACTATTCGAGCATTGAATACTTTGACCGCATATCACAGGCAAAAAGCTACAGTGATAGACTTCACAAGTGCTTTGACAGCTGCTCCAAAGCAGAAGAAAACATCAAAGAACAATGTGTCACGGTGACACACTCAGATAACATCACTCAAAAACATAAAAGTTTGTAATTGAAAGAGGAGGACCATTATGAACGAAAACAGGAATTTTAACGAAGATTTTGAAATCGAGCAGGCAGGACCAGAAGATGTTGGCTGCGATCTTTTTGAGTATGAGCTTACTCCAGAGGGTACATACGTCCCGAAGATAGCATACACAAGTGACCCCGAAGAAGAAAAGCTGCTTAAGAAGCCTATCCGCAGATGGGGACGTGCATGGATGAAATGGATGGAAGCAGAATACCCAGCAGACGTTGACATTCTCGTGTGCGAATGCCGTTGGCAGATCATTCCGAGAGAAATAGATATCGAAGCCGAGGAGAGGTTTAACGAGCTTGACGAGATCTACAGAAAAGATCACCCACGTCCTACAGAGTTCAATGCTATACGCAAGTGGGAAAAGGAAAGGCTCATGACGCTCGAACATCAGGTAATGGAGGAGATCGTTTATAAGCGCAGAGAATGAAAAATTCCTCCAGTGTGTCACCGTGACACAAAAATATATAAAAAAGATATACACTTTATTGACATTGGCTCAAAAATCTGATAAAATAAAGGTGAAAAGAGAATGATAATAACTGATGAAAAGCTAAAAGGGTCCATTGAGGATAAAATGGCTATCGCTGACAGCTTTAACCTTATGGACGATGACTTCTTTGCCGTGGTAATGCGTGACAAAGCTGCGTGTTCATATACACTGAGCAGACTGCTTGACAAAAAGCTCAATGTCATTAAAGTTGATACGCAATATGCCATAAGAAATTACAACGGACATTCGGTAGTGCTTGACGCACTTGCCGAGGACGAGGAGCATAAGCTATATAACATAGAAGTTCAGGTCAAAAACAAAGATTATCACCCCAAAAGGGTAAGATACTATCAGGCAAGTCTTGATACTCTGTTTCTTGAGAAAAATCAGAATTACAAAGAGCTGCCTGAGTTGTACCTGATATTTATTTCGGCTACTGACTGGCTGAAAGGCGGCAAGTGTAAATACACGGTTCGCCGCATGGTCGATGAAACACATCAGGAAATTGACAACGGCGTACACGAATATTACTTTAATGCAGCAGTTGATGACGGCAGCTCTCTTGCCAAGCTGCTGCAATATCTAAAGAACAGCAGTGCTGACAACAGCTCGTTCGGAGAGCTGTCAAAGGCAGTATACAACCACAAAAGAACAACGAAAGGAGCGGATAGTATGTGTGAGGCTGTTGAAAACTATGGATATAGGAAAGAGGCTGAGGGCAGAGTTGAAGGCAGAGCCTACGAAATAATCGCTCTTATGTTGGAAACTGGAGCAGACGATGAAGCGATAATTGCAAGGTTGATGTCACGGCTTGAGATTTCCAAAGAAAGAGCTATAGAATACTATAACGCTTACAAGAAGCAAGAGGGTAAAGCTGAAAAGTAATTTTGTCCGTGGACAAAGCAGAACAGAATATGATTATAAGGACACTTGAATTTCAGGTGTCCTTTTTTGTTGACAAATGTCACTTTAAATGATAAAATGGGAGAATGAGGAATGATTTGGTATACTATATTTATAATCATATTTCTGTTTGGAATATTGTACATTTCAAATAACAAGAAGAACAGCAGCGAATTAGTAACATCTATTATTGATAAGTTTTGCTTACTAGCATTATATGTTATATCAACAAAACTTACTAAGCGGCTTATTCCCCAACTGACGGTTACCTTATTAATGGATATATATATTGTTCTGAGGGAAAAATACTGCAGTCCTTTATCTAAGACACAGAAAATAATTTTATTGAGTATAACCAATTTTCTTTTAATTTTTCTATGTTGGAAGTGGATTTATGAACTTACTTAAAACTACATTCGAATACAAACGTAAGGACACTTGAATTTCAGGTGTCCTTTTTTGTTGACAAGATAAAGCGAAAATGATAGAATAAAGGTGAACAACATTGGATCTTTACACAGAACTCTTACACGAATGCAACGCTTGCATATGTTCAGGTATTCTGTCTGAACAAAAAAAGTTTTGTCGAAGACTCATGATCGTTGATATGCAATGTCTTACCAAGTCACAGTACGAATATCTTCTCATGAAAGTTGAAAATTGTATATCCGATTACTATAATAATTTATCAAATGCAAATTTTTATTCGGCACTTAACAATAACGAACGCATTGATAGAACGGTGATAGATCGTACAATGTTGTATCTCAAAAATATAAACAATGACAGAAATAAGGGTATGCTGCTCAAAGCTATGCTCAAAACTCTCAATCATAATAAAACAAAATTTGATACGATTGAGTATAACAGGCTGCTTGCAGAAATAATTACTTCTGCATTTAGAATATAGGTGTACACATGATCATAAAGAATTATAAAATCATACCAAATTTTGAATACAACTCTCTTGTTAAAAGCAGAGAGCAGCTTGCAAAGCTACAACATACCATGTCAAAACTATCAGACAGAGCAGATTTCCTCAATACAATAATGGATCATATAGGTGATCATCAAGAAACACTACTTGACATGTACGATGTTAATGGCTCACTATTTGGACTATTTGTATCACCTATATTAAATCGCAATAGACCAATATATGTTACAACACGATGTGCAGCTTATTGCAATCCAATATCTATGTCATCAAGTGATATTGTGGATGATGTAATGGAAATTGTTTCTGTTGATACAAAAGAACTGCACAGAGAAGGTCATGGCAGCAGAAATATTCAAGCAATGATAGCCATTGCAAGAATAATGAAGTTAAAAAAAATATGGGGGAGTATCTGGGTAGATACACCGATCGGTTTTGATAATCTTTGCTGTTTTTATCAAAAAAACGGGTTTGAAATAAAAGGCAAAAGATTTTACATGAATTTAGAGTAATAAACACAAACATAAGGACACTTGAAGTTTCAGGTGTCCTTTTTTTACAAAAAGGAGTGATTGGACAATGGAAAAAATATTTTATGGTTCACTGGGAATAGCTCTTTGTATAACAGGAATTTGGGGAATAATCAGAGAATTTATTCCTGAAAAATACAGACTTTTCAAGAAAGGCAGGAAAGAAAAATGATATTTTATGACGAAGAACATGAGGAACTGTTTAATAAGTTGTGCAAGAAAATGCCCTATCTTGACGGCTATCACTTGTCGCTTGCATATCTTTTGACAATGGATAACGTGCTTCGTGAACATATAAGTGCACTATATGATGAAAAAAAAGATGTTATTATTTTCGAGGGTTTGAACAAGCCTTTTCAGACAAGCACAAGCAGAAAAACAACACGCCTTGCATTCAACCTTTGGGACGGCTCAGTGTATGACTCAGATCCCCCTGAAACGTATATCGACAAGAGTGGAAAGAAAGCATATATACCAAGCGAGTATTATGCGCCTGACAGTATCTTTTCCTGCACCTATGCGCCGTATTATATCGAGGCTATCAAAATGCGGTTTGAGGTTTTCATGTAAGTAATGAAATGGGAGGTAATGATATGAAAGCTAAAAATTATTGTCCCGAATATGAAAAATACAAAACCATACGTCAGTGGGCGCTCTTAGGACAGCTACCGAAAAAGGACGCTAAAGGCGTTGAGCTTTGGGCAAATAGGAATTGTCAAGCTTCATATGTGTACTACAGCCCTGACGAGGTAGTGCCTGCAACAGAAAAAGAGTTGCAGGATTTTTTTCAGCCTGAGAGGGACAGAAAAAATAAGCTGGCAAGACTTAACCGCAAGTGGCGTAAAGAAGCCGAGGAAAAGAAACGCCAAGAGGAGCAGAAAAAGATTTTTGACGAAGCGGTTGAAGCTGCCTTATTGCCTTATAGAAAGTTGATATGGAGATTAACCGAGAAAACAAAAGAGCTTTATCCGAAAAAAGAGTATCCACAGGCAATTGTTATAGACACCGAAACCACAGGACTTGACCCTTTTCATGATGAGCTATTGCAGGTGTCTATCATTGACGAGGAAGGAAACGTTCTTTTTGACAGCTACTTCAAGCCGATCAGGCACAAAGAATGGTCAAAAGCAGAAAGTGTTAATCATATCTCGCCAAAAATGGTAGCTGACGCACCATATATAAACGAGAAAGCCGCTGAACTATATGCGATATTATCACAGGCACACTGGATAATCGGCTATAACGTTGATTTTGATTTGAATTTTCTTGTGGGAAGCGATATCATAACATCTGAGGAGTGCAACGCCTTTCGTACTGAAGATGTGATGGTACAATTTGCTGAAATTTACGGTGAATACAGTGTGTATCATGAGAATTATAAATGGCAAAAACTCACAACAGCGGCGGCGTACTATGATTATGATTGGAACGTGAAAGGAATTGAAGCACATAATAGCCTTGCGGATTGTTTTGCAACATTGTTTGTTTATCATAAAATACTCAGTGGAGAATAGCAGATAATTGACACATGATGAATAATATGGTAGAATGGAGTGTGTACGATGTTACTCAATACATCTCAGTTAAAAGAGCTGTATAACAGATATGACAAGAAAAATAGTTCACTCATATCGATACCATTCTCAGCAATATCTGATGAGCCGTTAAAATTTTATAAATGGTATGCAGCTCTATTTCAAATCGAACTAAACGTCAAAGCGTTTGCTGACGTTGACAGCAAACAGATCATAATATATAAAGGAACGAAAATGAAATACTATGCTACCATTTTAATACCCTACGAAAATCGAGAAGGCTACATTGACGCAGTGTCTGAAATAAACCAAATCGTATCTTCCAATGGCTGTATCATTTTATTTGTATGTAATATTCCATATAACCTTGTTTCTTATCTTTCAATTGAAGCGAAACAAAATGAGGGACAGCTCATTGAAAACATTATCAAGAAATATGATTTGAGGAAAGAGCCTTCACTGGGGCTTCACGAACTGATCATTGAATTTTGCAACAGAAAATTCAATATGGCGACTATACCACCTAGTTTCAGCAAAGCAGATATAACGCAAATGTTCAATGACGCTTATTTCTTCTGTTCAAAATCAGATCTCACCAAGAAGGGATACAACTTTAATACTCATATTAGGAGGAAAAAAGTATTTATATCATACTGCCACGCTAACAAGGAATTGGTCTATGAAATAACAGAAGCCCTTGAATACAGCGGCATTGATCTTTGGATAGACAAAAAAGACATAAGCGTAGGTTCTCACCTGCTGGAATCAATCCTTGCAGGTATAGAAGAAAGTGATTTTGCCATTCTCTTTCTTAGTCATGCAACACTGTCATCAAATTACGGACAGTTGGAACTTAAAACAATAATGTCAGCGCTAACAAACAAGAAAAAAGGCTGGTACATAGTTAAAATAGACGATGTAGATGTAAATAACATCATGCCGTCATTAGGCGATTATAAATACTATGACCTAAGCAATGGAAATAAAACAGAGCTCATCAAGGATATCATCAATGCGATAAACGCTCAGAATTAAACAGCAATATTTGACATCACAAATCAATTGTGATATAATCTAGTTTGGAAAAGGTAAACTTAAACGGTAGGCGGTGTCCTCCCACACGGAATGGTCTGAATATTGTCAGCCGAAAGGCTCAGGCAAAATAGGATATTCGGGAGGTGATAGAATGGACTTAGCTTTCTTTGTCTTGACTATCGTGCTGATTGTCGCTCTCAACGAGCTGATAAAAAGCATAAAAAAATAACCGCCCTCGACCAAAAGTTGCGGTTATTTTTTACATAATCAAAAACTGAGGACAACCGTCTATACGGTTTACCTTTTCTATATATAAGTATACATCACTTTAAGATATATGTCAAGTCTAAAAAAGGAGGAAAACCATATGAAGAACACAATGAAAGCCATAGCCGCCCTGCTCATCAGTGCGACAATGATAAGCATAACCGCCTGTGGCAACACAGACAACACATCATCAGCCCCTCCAAAGGCAACCACAACAGCTTCAAGCACAGAAGCTTCGGCAACTACCACAACGGAAGCCACACTGACCTCTCGGAGCGAGGAAACATCTCTTTCGGCTACCACAACATCATCAACAACGTCCGCAAGCACAAGCAGTGGTAAATCATCGACTACCACAAAGGGTGGCACAACCACAAAATCGAACAGCCCAGCTAGTAATGGCGGCACAGTGAATAATAATCAGAGCTACAGCCACAGCACTTCAAACAACGGCTCAGGCAACAACAGCTACAGCAATGACAATAACAACAGCTATCAGCCACAGCAGACGGAACGTCAGACAGAAAGACAGACAGAGCGTCAGACAACGACTAAAAGGCAGACCACAACAACGGCAAAGAAAACACAAGCTCCGAAGCCAAAGCCGACTACAACTACAACGGCTAAGCCAAAGGCAAACCTTACTCAGAGTGATATAGACAGACTTCAGAAAGAATTGCAGGCATACAGCAATGAATTGGCAAGACCAAGGGTTGAAAAGATATATGCACAGTTTGGTTATTCATCAGTAGATGAATTTTTAGCAGACACCGCAGATATTAACCTCGACACTGCTTCATGGATGACAGGAGATAATGTTTATGCACACGAAAAATATGCTGATGTATTGCAGAGCTTGAAAGAAGAAATACAAGACGAGTATAGTTATTATGACGAACACAACTTAACTCAGTCTATAATAATCATTCAAGCAGGAACAGATTATTATGGTCACTCCTGTTGGAACACATATTTGCTGAGAGCATAAAAACTGAATAAAGCGTTTAAGACGATTGATGAAAATTTCAATCGTCTTTTTTTATGCAAAAAAATAATATCCGCAAGGATTTGACATAGAGAAATAAATTGAAAGGGCGAGATAAAAATGAAGAAAAGTATCGTAAAAAGGATAGGCTCTTTACTCACAGTGCTTCTCCTTACAGCCTCAATCTTTTCAAATGGACTTGTTGCCTTTGCGGCTGACACAAAGCATACGCAGAGCAAGGTTCTTGATTGGAGCTACAACTTTGAAGGTTCAGGGCTTAAAAATGCCTATGACCCATTGACAGGCGGAAATACCAATGACGCATTCCGTTACAAGTGGGCGCAGGAGTTCTATTTCTGGAATGACGAAAGCGGAAACAATTGCTATTGTGTTCAGCTTGGTACTGAGCATGATAACAACATCGTAATGAGTTCATCAACATTCGATGATGAGGGCATAAAAAAATACTATAAAGATGTTGATCAAAGAAAGAATCTTAAAGTTGCTACAATTTTTGCGTATAAGGGTAAAACCAAATACGGTTACAACGCAGATACAGAGAGAGTAGCTTCTCAAGCTATGATATGGACAGTATCAGGCGGTTTTTTTGACAGTTCATCAGAAAATCTTTCTTCGGACGAAAATACGATTTTGAACCGCATATATGCTCCTTCATCAGCAGACCATAAAAACCTTGTGGATTGCTACAAGAAAATGAAAGGTGATATACTAAACTATTACAAAATCCCTGCTGGTGCAACAACTGCCGTAAGAACAGCCCCTACATACGAATTGAAGTATAACACTTCAACAAAGAAGTATGAGGGTACAATAAAGGCTGACAGCAGTATATCACAGTTCGATTTTTCAAAAGTTGACGGAGTTACATTCAAGAAAGACGGAAGCAACATTAAGGTTTCCGCCAATGAAAACATCAAGGCAGGAACAAAAACTGTTACTCTGACAAAGGCAAGAGCAAAGAATAGTGGCAAAATTGAGGAATGTGTTCCACTTTTCTACAAGGGCAAAAATGACTCAGGCTCTCAGGCGAAAGTTGGATATATGTCAGGCAAAGACCCTGTTCAGGCATATATCAAGCTGAAAATTGATATGCCTACAGGCAACGCTGACCTTGAAAAGAACTTCATTGATTTCTTCGGAAACGAGGAAACAAACGTTGCCGACAAGCTGAAAGCTGTTAAATTCAACCTTGTTATGAAGAACGGCGACAGCGATCTATTCATCAAGGCAACAGGCAGCGACGGCAAGTATACATTCAGCTCAACTGTTTCACAGGCTAACGCTACAGATATGACACTTGACGCTGACGGAAATATCCACGTTTCAGGTCTGCCGCAGGGCAGCTATTACTGGAAGGAAACAACTACAGCTAATGGCTATGCACTGAAAACCAAAACAGACGTAACTGTTAAGGCTGATAAAACAAGCAAAACAGTAGTAGATAATCAGAGAACATCTGTAGACAAGGGCGAGCTTGTTATCTACAAAACTGACGAAAGCGGCAAAAAATATCTCAGCGGAGCCAAGTTTGAGATAACAGCAGCCGAAGATATAGTAGTAAGCGGCGGCATAACGATACGCAAAAAGGGCGACATTATCGACACAGTTACAACCGATGAAAACGGAAAAGCTGTTATTACAAAGGACATCTATCAGGGCTATAGCTACACTGTTACAGAGATAGAAGCACCTAAAGGCTATTCGCTGAACAGCGAGCCTCAGACCGTGAAGATAGCAACAGATACGGCTGATTTCGGCACAAAAGTATCCGTTAAGAACTCACCTTGGACAGCACCTTTCATCATCACCAAGAAAAACCTCGGCGGTGAGCTGCTGCCGAACTGCGAGTTCGAGATACTTGACGAAAACAAGCGTCAGATAACAACAGGCATTACTGATGAAAACGGCATTGCAACGTTCTCACTTGGCTACGGTAAGTATTTCTACCACGAGATAGCAGCACCTGAAAAGTACATCATTGACGATACTCTCTATCCTTTTGAGATAACCGAAGAGGGCGTATCGGTATACGCTGAAATGACGAACTATCTCAAAGAGGGTTCTATCAAGGTCACAAAGACCACAACAGGCAACCTCAACGTTAAGGATATAGGGTTCATCGTTAAGGGTATCTCCGACACGAACAGCGACATAGAGCGTGAGCTTTTCACCGATGAAAACGGCGAAGCACTCTTTGAAAATCTCCCTATCGGCAAGTACACAGTAACAGAGGACGGCTCAACAGTTCCTGCGGCTTACCTTGTAGCTGACGAACAGGAAGTCACAGTTGAGTATAACACAACCGCAGAAGTCAAGGTCACTAATGAGGAAAAGACAGGCTCTATCAAGGTTCAGAAAAGGACTGAGGGTCAGAAGAATGTTGAGGGTATCACATTCTACCTCAAGGGTACATCAGACAGCGGCAGAGAGATAAACATTCCTGCGACTACCGATAAGGACGGCGTAGCGGTCTTTGAGAACGTACCGGTAGGCACATACATGGTTATCGAGGACGAGGAAACAGTACCTTACGGCTATCTTGTTGCCGATGAAAAAGAGGTCACTGTTATCTATGCCGAAACTGTTGACGCAGAAATACTCAACAACGAGCAGACAGGCTCTATCACAATTCACAAGACAACTGAGGGTCAGAAGAACGTTGAGGGTATCACTTTCTATCTGAGAGGTACATCTGACACAGGACGTGAAATTGATATCCCTGCGGTAACTGATGAGGACGGCATAGCAAAGTTCGAGAACGTACCGATAGGTACATACAAAGTTATCGAGGATAAGGAAACAGTTCCTTACGGATATCTTGTAGCTGACGAAAAGGAAGTCAAGGTTGAGTATGCTCAGACAATTGATGAAACAATTTTGAACGCTGAGCAGACAGGAACAATACAGATTCATAAGAAAACCGCCGATATGTCTAACGTTGAGGGTATCAGATTTATTCTTTCGGGCATTTCCGATACAGGTCGAGAGATAAACATTCCTGCGATCACCGACAAGGACGGACTTGCGAAGTTTGAGGGCGTTCCAGTTGGTACATACACTATCACAGAGGACGGCTCTACAGTGCCATACGGCTATTTGGTGGCTGACTCCAAACAGGTGACAGTGGCATATGCACAGACTGTTGACACAGATATGGTAAATGAGAAAGCTCCTGATACGCCGAACACAGGCGTAACGGACAATGACACAGACGGTAGAACAGCACTGTGCAGCGTGGCTATCATTCTCGCAGGAGCTGCGGTCCTGATGTTCAGCCGAAAGAAAAAGGAAAGATAATTGATGCTGTCTGAAAAAGATAGCTAAAGGGGATCAATTTATCTATACATGAAGAAAGCCCCTGCAACTGGGCAGGGGCTAGGGAGGTAGTAATATGAATAATGAAAATGAACTCCATGATGTAACTTTTAAAATCAGGTATCCTAGCAAAAAGGAAAAAATTTTATATGCGGTAAAGTCCATTTTAATAGATGAGTTGAATATTCTTGTTCAAAGTATTATCACAGCTGCAACATTATGCTTTCTTGCTGAAAACGGATGGTCTATATCTCAAAAAAACAATGTATTAATAGTACTTCTATTCGTTGTATTTTTCATTTCACAAATATTGATGTGTTTAAGAGTTTTAACAGGAAAATACACCTTAAAAGAAATTATAATTAGAGAAGTAAAAGAATGAGCATATTTAAAAGATTGGAAAATCACTATAAAAGTAAGAGCTACTTGACATATCATGCGGCTAATGAGCATGAACAACTGCTGTTATTTTATCCAAATTATAAAAGCACAAAGATATACGTCATACATAAAAGTGATGACTCTAAGTGGTTTGACCTTGGTTGCCTTGAAAGAGGCGATGATGAAAAGCTCGGTGTTTCATTTTATGACGGCTGCGATAACAATTTTAATAAAATGATAGCGAAAATGAAAGGCGTAGATAAGGCAGCTGAGGACTACAGGTTTACAATCTTTTATGACCCCGACTCAAATACTTATTGGATAGACAATTCATTGCAGTTGTTTTTTGAAAATCAAGAAGCTGTCATCACTACATATTTAAAAGAAAATGGATATCATTTAACAATAATATAACATATTTATTTTCAAAGCACAAGCAGTTTAAATAGAAAAAAGCCCCCGCAACGGGGCAGGCGTTGGGGAGGTAGAGTAATGTGAACACTCTTTTTTTGATTATATGCTATGTACTTGTAATAGGATCTTGGTCTTTGTTGTGGTCAATATACACTGGTGATCCTTTATATGCTTGGCGAAAACCGATCGAAATTATTAAGAAAATAGAAAAGCGTTTCAAGGTGAAATCATGAAGATACTGGATATCTTATTTGTTGTTTTTAATTTGTACAATTTTGTCTGCCTGTTTAAACTAAGAAAACGTGATAAAAAGGAAATAAAAATGATAAAAGAACAAAAAGTCATAGAATGCATAGCTGACGAGCTGAAAGAAAAAGGGTATAATGTAAGACTATTAAGACGTATTGATGATTGTGCCGCAAGGTACATAATGTTTTACACTGATAAAAGATATTTTGTGACAGAGATATCAGAAACAATTGATTTGAGAGATATGGTACGTGATATACCTGAATTAATGCTAAATGTTGGCGGTCTTGTGTACTGCGGTGGAGTAGTTTCACTTATGTTTCATATCTTTTTAGAATGGACCAAGGATATCACAAACAACATCTGCTCAGAGATTGATGAGAAAAAAGAGCATTATCCACAACTGACAGAGCAAGAGGTCATGACATGGATAAATAATAACAAAATTATAATAATAGGAGCTGATAAGAATGGTAAAAGTACGCATAGAGGGTTTGCCAGAAGAAGTTGAAAAGTTCACAAAACAGCTTGAAAAAGACGGATATGAGTTCTTACAGAAAAGCGAAAACTATCCGAACAGAAATTCAGTTTATGTCAGAAAATATGTGGAGATAATGGTTGATGATGAATAATATCATAAAGATTTTCAAAAAGCACCGCAGAAATCACTATAGTGGCATGGGACAGTGTTTTTCATTGATAGAGCAACAGCTCTGTACAGAGAACTTGATAATTCATGACCCTAAGTCTAATGTCATAGCTGTGACAAAGCGAGAAGATTTTGGAGGTAAAAATGAATGAGTATAGATACTTTATAGCAGACGATAACAAAACAGGAACTCTGATTTGCAGTAATGAAATAAAGGGCAAAGATATGCTGCTCCTTGTCGGACACATTATCTATTTGTATAATGCAGCATCTGTTGATGATATCGTAGACAAGCTTGTAACCATGTATGGCTTTAGTGTTATGAAGGAACATATTACAGCTCTTAACCTCAACACTAATCCTGATACGCCTTATACATACTATGACCTTATCGATGAGGGTGGCTATTGTGAAAGTGATGGATATATGTACACCGATATTGACAGAATAAAGAAACATTTTTCAGGAGAAAAATCGCAGAAGATGTTACGCACTATCGGTCGATTTAATGCTAAGAAAGGATGAGATTCTTGTCAAATTATAGACAATTAAGGTTTGTCATTTCAAGAAATGGTGGCACGGCAAAAACTGTTCTCAAGACTTCATACGATATTGTAAGTTTACCATACTTGCTAACATATGTTATGGGGCAATTCTTTGAGGAATATGCGGACGAAGGCGTTGGTTTTAGCTCAAGCGAGCTTACTGATATGCTTTTGACTATGTATCCAAACGATTTTGCGGTATCAATGGACAATACGGATCTTGTTATTGATGATTTAGAAACATGGGAAAGAAAGTGCAGTTCATATGATATCATAAGAACAATAGGAATTTTTAAGCCAAAGGAATTAAATCTTTCTGAAAAGCTATTTTGTAAATTAAAGAAACACTGTAAACAAAATGGGTTTCTTGCTGTGTACGCCGAAACAAACGAAGAAAGCCTGATTATTTTTTACAGACCCAAAAGTAATCAAAGAGTATTCGGAATACGAAGAAACTGTTATTCAAAAAATGGCAATAGTATAGAAATTGGTCTTTTAATAAATGAAAACACATTTTTGTGGTTTAAGACAGCAGCTATCGTTTCCTATAAAAATAATAATTTAAAATCGATATTCAATGATGTGATACAGGAAATAAATAAAATCACTATTGATGAAAAAGCATTGCCACAAGATAAATTTCGTAATCCTTATGTGGCGTGCTTGGAGTATCTAAGCAAATATGGGTATTCAATAAAAACTATAGAATGGGAGTAAAAGCAATGAAAAAACTCAAAAAATATTTCTTCTCAAAGCTTACAAAACTACATAAAAGGAATAGTGATAGACCACAGATGTATAACTTGAAGGGAATAACTTCTGACGGAAAAGTTGTGGATTTTCCGTATATTTCTGCTGATAAAGGTGGAGTTATCAATATAAAAGGACTTCCTGTTGGAACGTATAAGTTCACCGAAGTTATAAATGATACACAACATTAATAAGTGTAAACCTGAGCGTGTGAAGAATTTCATACGCTCTTTTTATCTCAATGATTATTAATTTCAAAGGAGTGAGAAAATGCAAAAAGAAATTGAAATAATTAAAGACGGTTTGTCATACAATGAGGAGCTTGAGTGCATTGCAAAACGTTTTGGTATGACGCAGGAGCAAACGCTTAAAGAGATAATTCATGAGATATACACAAGCTCAGTGACTTTTACAGGGCTACAAACAGCCATGGTATTGATAGGGGACTATGAGGAAAAAAGAAGTTTTGTTGAGTATGACGCTGACGGAAGAATTATATTTGATGATAACAGTTGCAGAGAGCTTGACTTATCTGATAGTGATACCGCTTTCTAAAATGCAGACAGAGGTATCTATGAAACAAAATCATGAATTTATTAATTTCAGACTATTAGTTTTTTGTTATGCATAAGTGTGTCACAGTGACACACAACTTAAAATTGCAAACACGAGCGTATGAACTTCTTCACACGCTCTTTTTTTATATAACCGAGAGGAGTAACCACAATGATTACTGAAACGCCAAAGAAATCTAAGTTTGATATCTTGGAAGAAATCATGATAGGATTTCAAGATGATTACGAAACAGACAATGCTCAGACCCATTGGGTGAAAACCTACAAAGGACGGCGAGAGCGATTAATTCAGCTGCAAGAGGAAGAATGTGAACTACAAGCGAATGTAATTGATGACGCTCACGATCTAGGATTTGTTGAGGGCGTAAGATATGCGCTCAACATCATGGATATGACAGATACAGGCAAGAATAAAGCGCTTTTGGAGCGGCTCTTAAATATTCTTGAAAAATAAAAGAGGGGAAACTTAAATGGATAAGCACGATAAGTATGAAGCTGTAAAACAAGCATGGTTTGAAATCAATGAGCAGCTGAGGAACAATAAGCAGGAATACATTGATTATCTCAAATTTTCTGCAAAAATGTATAAGCAGCCGTATTCAGACGCTGTGTTAGTATTCCAGCAGGATAGGAATGCAACAAAGATCGCTGAGTATAAGAAATGGGGACGTCTAGGGCGATATGTAAGACGTGGCTCTCACGGCGTTGCTGTTTTTGGCAAAAATCACACTTGCAGATATTTATATGACGTCACTCAGACAGGCGGCAAAGAGTTGCCTGAGATGTGGACACTTACTGACCGCAACACACCTGAGCTGCTCAATACGCTTAATAACCGATACAATATAAGCGCAGGATCGATCAAAGAATGTATCGAAGCAATGACAGCAAACAGTCTTAATTCTGCGCCTATAGCTGAGTCAGTACAAAATGCAATATCTCAAATGGGACTTGACACAAAACAGGCTGAGATATACCGCCATTCACTGGATTCTGTGGTGCAGTTCGTTGTTTCTCAAAGATGTAATCTTTCAGGTAAAATAGATCTGCACGCCGATGTTGATGTAAGCGCTCTTGACCTTATCAAAAATGCAAGAGATATGATTCTTTTCAGCAGAGCTGTTCAGCACGCTGCCAAAGACACTCTGTTTGAAATTGAAAAAGAAGTTATCGCCATTGACCGCAAAAACGAAGCTCTTGACAATGCCAAAACCGCAAAGCAAGAAAGCACGTCTGATAGGGTTGACGATATACTCCAAGACCTTATAAAGCTTAAGTTTTCGCAAGAACAGATACTTGCATTAAAACAGGCTGTGGTGGCAGCTGCACAAAATGGTGAACATAACATACGGCATTGGGTAAGCGTCCGATATTCGCCCGACGAACTGCGGCATATATCATCTTTATTATCTGATTACTATGCTCAGAGTGTCATTGAGCAAACACTCGATCCAAAGGGCATACTCAATGATTACTATACATATGTAAATGAGCTCAATGGTCGGCTGAAGCTGTCAGATATGTTCTCTCACCATGATTATAGTGATGAACAAAAAGCCATGCTGCAGCAGGGTTTTTCTGAGGGAATTTCTATTACTGTTCTTAACGAGGTCGATGAACGGCTAACTGTAGACGAGATAAAAACATTCTTTGAGATGTTTCATCAGGCAGTTGACGGACAGATAGATCCACATGATGTTCAGATATATCTTGATAAGGCTGTAATAGAGCATTCAAAGAAGAACGTTCAAGCGGTTGAAGCTCAGGATAACTCTGTTGACACAAATTCAATTGGAATTGTCAAGGGTGAAAAATCATTTGCTGAACAGGTCGATGATGTACTTGCAGGAAACGCGAACCGATACAATGACTTGAAAGTATGTGATACACCTCAAATATTGCTTGACGTTGGCTGTGAGCAACTTCCAATGTTTTATACGAAACGGCATTTGCATGACGCTCTCAAGCCGAAAGGAAATACAGGTGAAAGCATACATTACCACGGATTGAACGCAGAACAAATCAAAAAAATGCCCATGTTACTTGAAAATCCCGTGATTATATATGATTCCCTTTCGAGAAATGATAGCATAATAATCGTAACATCTGAACTTGACAACGAAAAAATGCCTATCATTGCTGCTATAAAGCCAAATGGCAAAGCTAAATATGATTTAGAATTGGTCGAATCCAACTTTGTAATGAGTTTTCATGGCAGAAACAATTTTGAAAATCAAATTAATCGTGCCGTAGAACAAAACAAAGTTCTTTATTACAACAAAGAAAAAAGCCAAGAACTGTTCAGTGTGCTTGGGCTACAATTGTCCAAGGGCTTAAACATTCTTGACTCTAATATTATTATACACCAAAGTCGCAATATTGTCAAGGGTACGCAGCAGGAAAATATTGAATACAAGAATAATTCTGTTACTCAACAGGACAAAAAAATAGAACCATCAAGAATTATAGGTTTGGCTGAAAACCAGCTACGCCCTGCTGTTCCTAATAGCTCTACAAGCAGTATAACAGACTCCTCTGGAGTTGTCAAGAGTGAAAAAACATTTGCCGAGCAGGTTGATGAAGCTTTAAGCGGAAAATTACCATTCTACACGAGTCTAAAAGTTTGTGACACACCGCAGATCTTAATTGATGTCGGTTGTGAACAGCTGCCTATGCTGTATACACAAAAGCATTTGAAAAATGCAATTTTACCGCCTGATGAAAGAAATCATCGGCATGGTCTTGAAATTGAGCAGATTAAAAGATTGCCAGAGCTTCTCTCTTATCCTGTAATGATTATTGATTCGCCAAATCGTAAAGACAGTATCATTGTTGTAACATCAGAAGTTGACAAGAGTGATAATCCGATAATTGCGAGCATAAAGCCAAACGGCAAGGGAAGATATGAAGTTGAAAATGTCAGCTCTAATTTCATTACAAGTGTGTATGGGAGGAACAATTTCCCTGAGTTTTTCAGAAGAATAGTTCAATCAGACAATCTCCTTTTTTGTGATAAACAAAAAAGCCAAGCAATGTTTGAGAGATGGGGAGAACAATACTCCGAATTAACAAACAATCTTGACTCTAATATTATTATACACCAAAGTCGCAATATTGTCAAGAGTAAAAAGCAAGAAAATAGTGCAGATATAAGTTCAAATGATGTCAAGACCTCTGCTGCATTATCCGAGCCTACGATAACCTGTGAATGGAGCGAAAGTAATTACTTTGAGGACGGCAAGACCTACAGTGTTGCAGAATTTGACACGCTCATGGAACAGGCTGACAGTGAAATGGTGGCAGGAGCAAAGGCTGCAATAGAGAAGTACGGTTCAGCAAAAGCATGGTATGAAGCAGGTGCTGATGACGAATTCTCACAGTTTATGGGCTATGATAAGGTCAAGTTTACTATCAATATGCCTGACGGACAAACGATCACCGAACGCCAGGACGCAGGGGACGGATACGGCGGCGTTATTGATTTTCTGAAAAGATACTCAATATACAACTCGATCGTACCTGAACTTGAAGCTGCAAAAGCCGCACATATGGCAGACCTGGTCAATGAAGTGCCTACACCTACAAATGAAACACAGCCTGAAATAGACAAGCTTTTGGGCAGGCTTAAGCTTGATTGTGATTACTATCTGAAAACAGGTGCAGAAAAGCACTTGTGGGCAGAAACAGTTGAAAAACAGATAGCTAAGATCAATGAGCTGTATGAGAAAATGCCTGAAAACGCCTACTTCACCAGAGAACAGATTGATGATTATGAAAAGAAAATGCTGGCAATCAAAAATGGCGAGGTCGAAAAACCTATACCATATGAAACGCCTACAATTGCTAATAATGTTCTGTCTGAAGAAAAAAAGACAACACCGCCTGTTTCTGAAAGCGTTCCTATATCTCCTACATCTGATGAACAGATTTCACTCTTTGAAACACCCCCTGCTTCTGAAACCGTCACTATACCTGATAAAGATGTCAAAACCGAAAAGGTAGAAAAGCCAAAGAAAAATGTCAAGGCAAGCACATACCACTTTGACCCTGACAATGTTGTTGTGGGCGGAGCTGCTGCTCGATGTGACGCAAATATAGCTGCTATTGAAACATTGCTGAAAATAGAGAGTGAAAAGCGGCTTGCGACACCTGAAGAACAGAAGATAATGGCTAGATACTCAGGTTGGGGCGGAACTGCTCAAGCTTTTGTTGCAGATAATGAGAATGTTTCTGCTGACAGTTGGGGAGCAAGGCAGACTCGTTTAAGAGAACTTCTGACCGCAGATGAATATACCGCAGCACGGTCATCTACACTTACAAGCTTCTATACACCGCCAGAAGTCATAGACAGCGTATATCTTGCTTTGGAAAGATTTCAATTTGAGGGTGGAAACATCCTAGAGCCTAGCATGGGCGTTGGAAACTTTTTTGCAAAAATGCCTGATGAAATGAGGGCAGATTCAAAACTTTACGGAGTTGAACTTGACAGCATTTCAGGACGAATAGCCAAGCAGCTCTATCCAGAGGATAATATCCAGATAAAAGGGTTTGAAAAAACAACATTCAAGAATAACAGCTTTGACGTGGTCATAGGTAATATACCTTTTGGAGATTATGGCATTGCAGACAAAGCCTATGACAAATACCACTTCAAAATTCATGACTATTTCGCCGCAAAAGCGGTAGATAAGGTAAAGCCTGGAGGAATTGTTGCCATTGTGACTTCAAAATTCACAATGGACAAGAAAAATGATAAAGCAAGAAAGTATCTTGCCGAACGCTGTGACCTTTTAGGCGCAGTAAGACTTCCCTCTGGAACATTTAAAGACGCAGACAGTGTTACAACAGATATTATCTTTCTGAAAAAAAGAACAACAATGACCTCTGTTATACCAGACTGGGTACACGTTTCAGAAACACACAACGGCATTCCTTGCAATCAATATTTTGTGGATAACCCTGATATGGTACTTGGTACTATGGCGTGGGACGAGCGTATGCGAGGAAAATATGGTGCAGACAGCAAGGTAACGACCTGCTATGCAAACAGTGACACTCCCCTTGCACAGCAGCTCATAAATGCCATTTCAAAAATAGACGGCGTTATTGATACTGTGGAAACTGAGCTTGACAATGGGACAGCTGAGATACTCCCTGCTGATCCAACTGTCAGGAACTTCACTCATACCATTGTTGACGGAGATCTTTATTTCCGTGAAAATGAAGTAATGGTCAAGGTCACAGAAACAGGCAAATCGCTTGAACGCATGAAAGGGCTTCATACTCTAAGGCAAGCAACTATGGAGCTTATCAATGCCCAGGCTGACGGCTGCACTGATGAACAGCTTGCAGAACTTCAGAAAAAGCTCAACAGCACATATGACAATTTCAGAACAAAGTTCGGAAACATCACTGACAGTGCCAATTCACGCTGCTTTTCTAATGACGATGACTACAACACTTTAGCAGCACTTGAAGTTGTCAACGTGGAAAATAAGACAGTTGAAAAGGCTGCAATATTCACAAAGAGAACGATACTTCCAGATATTCCAGTTTCAAAAGTTGATACAGCACTAGAAGCACTTCAAGTGTCAATGGACAGATTGGGAAAGGTCGATATTCTCTATATGTCACAGCTCACAGACACTACGCCTGAAAAGGTTATTGCTGACCTTGGTGATGAAATATTCAGAGATCCTGCCAAAGTTAAAGACAATGACCCATATTCAGGCTATACGGAGTCATCTGAATATCTGTCAGGCAATATCCGTGATAAGCTGAGAATAGCCAGAGATCATGCGGAACATATCGACAGCAGCTACAACAAAAACGTAGAAGCTCTGATGAAAGTTGTGCCAAAAGACCTTGAAGCCAGCGAGATATCCGTAAGGATTGGCGCTAACTGGATCGATGTCGCAGATTACAACAATTTTTTAAACGAGTATGCACACGCAAACACCTATTACTACCCTGTCACAAGAACAAAGCTTGGAGAATACAAAATAGAGGGTAAAACATCTGACCGCTCAGTTGCTGCCACTGAAACATTCGGAACATCAAGAATGAACAGCTATCAGATATTTGAAAATCTTCTTAATCAGCGTGATATTTTAGTTCGTGACAGACGAGAGGAGGGCGATAAGGTATGGTACGAGATAAACACTAAAGAAACACAGCTTGCAAAAGAGAAAGCTCGTTTAATGAAGGAGGCTTTTAAAAACTGGCTATGGAACGATATGGGCAGGCGTGAAAAATACGTTGCAAAGTACAACTACCTGTTCAATTCCATAAGGGGCAGAGAATATGACGGCTCACATCAAACCTTTCCAGGCATGAACGCATCAATAACGCTGCGGAAACATCAATCAAATGCTATAATGCGTGCAAAGCTTGGTGGAAACACGCTCTTTGCACATGAAGTTGGTGCAGGAAAAAGCTTTGAAATGGTTGCAACTGTAATGGAGAAGAAACGTCTTGGTCTTATAAACAAAGCCTGCGTAGTTGTACCAAAGCACCTTACGCTGCAAATGGCGAGTGAGTGGCTGCGGCTATATCCAAATGCAAAACTGCTTGTGGCAAAACCTGAAGACTTTACCAAAGCCAATAGAAAGCGTTTTATTGCAAGATGTGTTACTGGTGACTATGACGCCGTGATAATGTCATTTACTCAGTTTGAAAGAATACCTATGTCAGACGAGTACAAAGAGCAGTTCATGCAAAAAGAACTTCACGATATCATGAGTGCGATATCCGAAGCAGGGAGAAAGGATAAATCATCAGTAAAAGCCCTTGAACGTCAGAAGAAAAACATAGAGGAAAGGCTTGAAAAGCTGCTTTCTTCTCCAAAAGACTCGTCATTGTGTTTTGAAAAGCTCGGCTTTGACTATCTAGTATGCGATGAAGCACATAACTATAAGAACTGCTTTGTTTCTACAAAAATGTCAAATGTGGCAGGCGTACAAACAACAGCAGCACAAAAGTCAGAAGATATGCTGATGAAAACTCAGTACCTCAACAATAAGTACGGCTGCAACAATATACTTTTTGCTACAGGAACGCCTATAAGCAATTCAATGGTCGAGTTTTATGTTATGCAGCGTTATCTCAGACCAGATCTTCTTGAAAAATCAGGATTGCAGAACTTTGATGATTGGGCAAGCACATTTGGTGAAGTTGTATCACAATTAGAGATAAAGCCTGCAGGAAACGGCTTTCAAATGAAGAATCGTTTCAGCAAATTCGTAAACATACCTGAGCTTATGCAGATGTATAAGGAATTCGCTGATATTCAAACAGCGGATATGCTGAAACTTCCTGTGCCAAAGCTTGAAACAGGCAAGCCGATAGTAATAATATCAAAGCCAGACGAACGTCAAAAAGCATACATGAAAGAGCTTGCCACACGTTCTGAAACGATACACAGCGGCACAGTTGACCCACGGCAAGACAATATGCTGAAAATAACTCATGAAGCACGCTTGCTCGGTCTTGACACAAGATGTATTTTCAAAGATGCTCATCCTGCGCCTGACAGCAAAGTGATGAAGCTTATCGATAACCTTGAAAAGAATTACAGAAAAACCATGGCAGAAAAGGGCGTACAGATTGTTTTCTGTGATATAGCGATCAACGAGGACGAAACACACTTCTCTGTGTATAAAGCTATAAAACAGGCACTTATGGAGCGTGGAATACCAGAAAAAGAAATCTGCTTTGCAGGCGATGCAAAAACAGATAAGGCAAGGGACGAAATGTTCAAAAGCCTGCGCAAAGGCGAAAAACGTTTTATCATCGCAAGCACTTCAAAGCTTGGAACTGGCGCAAATATTCAGGATAGGATCTGCGCAATTCATCACCTTGATATACCATGGAAGCCCTCTGACCTCACTCAGCAGGACGGACGTGGCATAAGACAAGGCAACAGATTTTCGCAAGTCGGAATATATCACTATCTTACAGAGGAAACCTTTGACGCATATATGATGGGCATTATAACAAACAAGGCGAAATTTATAAATCAGATTTTGACCTCAAAAAGCCCTGCAAGAGTTTCAGAAGATGTTGACGAAATGGTACTTACATACTCTGAAATGCAAGCTATAGCGAGCGGTAATCCTATGATAAAAGAGAAAATACAGCTTGACAATGATGTTGCAATGCTGAAAACCCTTGAAGCAGAACACAAGAAGTCAATTTACAAAATGCAGGAGTTGGCAGAGAAAACTTTGCCGAAGCAGATAACACATTACTCTGAACTTCTCGCAAAATCCAAGAGTGATATGTCTAAATATCAGGAACAGCAGGCGCTGAACAAGGAGTTTGAAATGACAATAGGCGGCGTCAGATACGATAAGAGAGAAAATGCAGGAGAACAAATTGCCGTGGCAATGGCAAAATGTACTGCCACAGGTGAGCCTATAGAGCTTGGAACGTATCGTGGCTTTAAAGTCACAATAGAACGAAATCCGTCAGCAAATACATTTTTTGAGCTTGATACGCCTTGTATCGCTGTTCTCCACGGAGAGCTTACTTATTCATGTGACGTTGCCACAGATAATGGCGTGGGAAATGTCAGAAGAATTGAAAATCTTGCAGGAATACAGATAAATCAGAAGCTGTGTTCTCTTGAAGAACAGCTTGAAAAAGCAAACAAGGATCTTTCAGAAGCTCAGCAAAATATGCTCAAACCATTTGAGCATGGTCAAGAATTAGCCGAAAAGACAAAACGTCTTGAATATGTCAATGCACAGCTCAGTGGAAATTCGCAGAATAAAAACCACACTCCTGAAAGTGCTATAGAATTTAGGTTTCACAACAATAAATATCAGGCATTGATCGGCACTAATGAAAAATCAGAATGGTGTGATGTAGTATCAAAGGGTGGCAAGCTCATCGCTTCATCAGATACAAAGATCTATAATCTGTCTGAAAAAGAAAGCGATCAATTCCGCAGCTATGTGTTTAATGGCGGCAAAACTGACACAGGCAAGAATAATTCCTTACTGGAAAAACTTAAGCCAAAGGCTCTTAAATTATAAAACATTGAGAGGAGGTGAGGATATATGATAGACAGAAGATACGAATCAGGCAAAAGCTTTGTCATGTACTCTAAAGAGGAGTTTGAAGCCGCACGGCGAACAGATATGGTCACATTTCTCGAAAGCCACGAGGGTTTCAGCTTTAAATCGTCAGGCGGTTGGTATATAGGGATAGAGCATGACAGTCTTAAGATCAATCCAGACCGCTATACCTGGCACTGGTATTCAAGAGATCTTTACGGAAAAGGTGCTATCGACTGGCTCTGCAAGGTCGATGGATACGATTTTAAAGAAGCTGTTTCTCGTCTAATAGGCAACACCAGTATACGAGCTTCTCCTGAAATGAGAAAAGCAGTAATCAGCGAACAGCACTATCAGAAAAAAACTAAAAAGGCAGAATTTAAAGCTCCGCCGCCCATGCAGGGCAAATGGCGAGAGCTTTTCGCTTATCTTAACATAACGAGAAAGCTTCCAGCTGACATAATAAATTATTGTGTCAGCAATAAGCTCATATACCTCGATGTTAAAAAGCGAGCTATTTTCTGCGGCTACGATAAGTTTGGCTCAATGAAGTTTGCAGAAGCAAAGATCACAAACACATACAACAAATACTATCCGCAGAACATTGAAGGCAGCATGAAAGAATACAGCTTTTATATCCCTGCTAAACCAAATGCGTATGGTTATGACCCTACAAAGCTTTATGTGTTTGAAGCACCCATAGACCTTTTATCTCACGGCGCTTTAATGCAGCTTTCAATGAAAAAACAGTGTGCAGCAGTTGGAATGTCTGAAATGTATCGTTCTGATTGTTGGCTTGGAATAAACAGGGTATCACTATCAGGCTGCTCTGATATAGCACTTAAACAAAGACTATCTGATGATCCTCGGATCAAACAGATAGTCTTTTGTCTTGATAATGATGAAAGAGGACGTCAAGCAACAGAAAAGCTAATGTCTGACTATTCTGCAAATTACACTGTAAAAGTGAGCATACCGCCTTACGGCAAGGATTGGAACGATACGCTGAAATTTATTGTAACGTCAAAAAACAAAAAAACAAATACGGAGGAATAATTATGAGAAAAATAATTGAAAAGATCAAAGAAAAAGGTGTAAAGCTTAGCGCACGCATTTTCGGCGCAATGACGGCTTGTTTTTCAACCATTGTTGCAGCATATGCCGACGCTGAGGAAGCTGGCACAGGCGGTGTATGGTCATCGGCAGCAGCATGGATAACAAAAAACAAAGAAGGTCTTTCCGTGGTTGCACAAGCCCTTCTTGGTCTGTGCATTGTCGGTGTTGTAATATGCCTGGGCTTTGCAGGAAAGAACGGCATTTCTTCTGTAAAGAACTGGCTCATTGCAATTGGCGTAGCAGCTGCATTGTTGGTATTCGGCGATGCTTTCCTGCAATCGATCTATGTAGCATGACCCTATGGACACACGTTTGTGTGTGTCCGTAAAAACGTTTATTTATGACGTTCTTACGGGCATACACAAACAATATTGATACATGAAAGGAGCATAATTTTGAAGTACATGAAAACAAAAAAGGTGTGGTATCAACTAATATTTATAGCTGCCATAGTAACAAGTGGCTTTGGAAGCTTGGAGGTATGGGCAGCCGAACAATCAGGATATACTGGCTGTTCTTCTAGCATTCTTAAAATGGTAACTGTCCGAAATCAGTTTCGTGATCTGTTACGGAATATCGAATTTAATATTCTGAGTTTTCTTGCAGATGTAATAGACTATTTTGATAAAGCTATCAATGCCCTGCTCAAGCTCAACTTCTTTGATTACCTATCAGATGAATTCAGTTTTGGTCAAATGGGAACCGTCATAATAGCAGTAATGAGCCTTGCACTTGTTTTAGGGGCTTGTGCATTAGTAGTCTTTCATGACAAGATCCGTGTGTCTAGTTTTCTAATGAGCATACTCGTTTCATCTATACTTCTTGTGGCATTTCCTACCTTTATATCTTCCTGCAACTCTCTCCGCAGCAAAGGTGTTGATGTAGCTCAAAACATTAAGATAAACGATCAATCTGAGCAAGCAAGTGTAAACAGTGACGGAACAGTTGCTATAGGAACACTCGGAAAAGATCTTTTAGCTTCAGGAATATATGACGTCGAGAACAGCGTTGACCTGAAGAAAAAAATGAACTATCTTGACACTGTGGGAAGTTCTGGAAATATAAAAGATATCGAGATAACTGGTGGTATTGCGCCTGATGATGATAAACCATGGACTACCTATTATATCACTGATGTAAATGATGTATACCCTGCCCAGAAAAAATTCAATGACCTGACAACAGAAAACATGATGTCCCTGCTCGGTCTTGAAGATGAATATAATATTCTAAAAAATGCAAACGGCGAACTTATACTTAGCGCTGATTATGGCGCAAATATGCAAGTTTACTGTTCTGTATACAGCACATCAGGCTCAATATACGGAAGCGTTCTGTCTGAAAAAGATTATGAAACATTTTTATCAGCTTCTATTGGTGACGCCTGTCCTTATGGTGCTACACTTGGAGATCTGCATTATCCAGACGGCAGCAGGATAACAAATGTCATTAACTATAATACATATCTTCGTGACCTTATAGCAAACCACCCTGCTGTAGCTGCCGCAGGCAAAACGCAGGAAGTTGGAGCAAATGCACACACTGTTGAAGAAGCGCTTGATATCATAAAAAATGATGTCATAAGAAATCTTAACATAGCTGCAAACACAAGGACTGCTAAAGAAGCAGAGCCTGTTAATGCAACATATCAAGCTTTTCCGCTCTTTGATGAAGAAGAATATGACAATCTTAACTCTTTAGAACAAGTTATAAGAAGAAATATTACTAGCGGATACACATATGACAGCTTGTACTATTATCACATAGACTTCTGGTCAACATTCGTACTAATGATAGCAGTAGCTATTTGTCTTATTTTCAGCGGAATAAAAATAGCAACTACCCTTTTTGAGATAATGTTCTCACAGCTCATAACACCTTTTATAATAGCAACTGATCTTAATGGCTCAGGACGTGCAAAAAAAGCTATACAAAATATGCTTCTCTCAAATATTGTTCTTATGATAGTTGTCATTCTCATAAGGATATATATTTCCGTTATATGGGGCGTAAAATCTTCTGATTATGGAGATAATTTTGCCGTAATGCTTATAGTCATAATCGCAGGAGCAAAATTTGTTATAGATGGACCTGAGATACTAACAAAGCTGTTCGGCATTGACGCAGGTGTTAAGTCTGGCGCAGCCACAATGATGGCTATCAACCAATCAATGCAAATGGGCAGTTATGCCACAATGGGACTTGCTCGTGCAGGAAGCAGCGTTGTACATGGTGCAAGTAATATAGCAAAGCATACCGCAAGCAGCGCAGCAGGAGCAGTAAAAGGCTTTGCAGGCGGCGTATATGGCGGTATACACGGCGGTGATACTACCCCTGGAAAGATAGGAAAAGCTATAGGCGGAGCGGCTGTTGGAACTGTAACAGGCGCTGTCGGCGGAGCTTTCGGTCATACTAATGCAGGCGCAAAGGCAGCTTATGCAGCAACAAATCCAGGCTCAATAAAAGATACATTCTCAAATGCAAAAGACAACATTGCCAATAACGTAAAAGAGTCTGTAGGAGAGGGCTTTTCATCAGGCGGCGCAGGCAGCGCTTCAAAGGGTGCTGACGGAAAAGACGGCTTAAATGGCGCTAACGGCATGAATGGAGCTAAAGGCGACAGAGGTGCGCAAGGCGCAGCAGGCAAAGACGGCACAAATGGAACTGACGCAAGAGCCGATAACAACAGCGGAAACAGCAACAATAACAGCAATAATAGCGGCACATCTCAGCCTGCTCGTGGCAGTGGCTTTGACGCTCCAAAGGCTGCAGCAAGCAATAATAACAATAAGCCTGACACATCAAAAGGAAATGGATTTAAGGACAAGGGAGGCAAGTAACATATGGGAGTAGTACCTAAAAAGACAAAAGCGGAACAGCGTATCTTCCGCCATATCAACCTTACAAAAATAATCGGATTGATAGTAACGCTAATGGTGTCATCACAGTTAGCCAATATCATGGTAAGTCCCAAACTAGGCATTCCATTTATCATATTCTGTAGTGTGATATTTCTCATAATGAGCGGAAAAAGCCCCTCTGATCCATGCAAAAGCTTTGCTGAAGCATGGCTTGAGTGGCTCAGTTTCCTAATGACAAATAAAACTCTGCACAAGCACCAAGGAGGAGAGATCAATGATGAGGAGATCATCGACGCCGAAAAGCACGAATAACAAGGTCAATGGTAAAGGTTTTTCAAAAAGAAAAGCTCATAAGAAAGCTGCCGAAGACCAATCGAGTATAATGTCACGTCTTTCATTTGAAAGCATTGAAAATGGCATTGTGACGCTTAAGGTCAAAGGAAAATCACTTAAAATGGGTGTTCTTGCCGTATCAGGCATGGATATATTCGATCTTAACGATTATGACCGCAATACAGTTTTCAATAATTTTGCCAAGGCAACTTTATCTATAGGCACTGATCACAAATACGTTTTCACTTCAAAAACTCCGTATCTTGCTAATCAGAAAGCCTATATAAAGTATAAAATGCAGAAAAGCATTAACAGGTATTCAGAATATCTGCTCAACGAACAGCATGATATATTTGAAGATTTTGAGGTAAGCCATTATGACCGAATGGCTTACCTTTTTATTTACTCTGATGACGAGAAGAAAATATATACTGGCGCTCAGAGGTTTATAAGCCACATGAGAGATGTTGATGTATCATGGTGTTCAACCGAAGAAATAATCGTTACGCTCAATAAGCTTATCTGTCTGAATACAGAAAATCAGCAGTTGTCCGAAAATGGAGATCTTAATGAAACTATCCTGCCTGAAACAATAATATTTAAGCCAAACTATTACAAGATAAATGATGTGTTTGCTCAGACAGTGGTAGTGTACGATTATGCAGCTGAGATAGATGACCTTAGACTTGCTCAAATAGTTACACAGTCGAATGACACGATAGTATGGGACGTTAATGTGGCTGATAAAGAAACTGTATTAGATGAACTTAGTTCTTCCCTGCGAGAGTTAGAGTCACGAGGTGGTATAATTCAGGACGCCACAGAAAAGCTCGATACAAGCACTGAATATCAGAAGCTAGAAATGATATACCAGAACATAAAAAACGGCAATGAGCAGATATACTATGTAACGCTCAGATTTATTGTGAGTGATACCGATCTAAACTCATTGAATAAGCGAACAAAGGAACTGATCCACGAGCTTGAACTCAGCGGTTTGACAGCGTATGTTCCAACAAATATAATGCAGCATGAGTTTTTATCCACCATTGATAAGAGCAATACAATAAAAACTCCTTTCCCAGTGTTTGATACCTTGTCACGTCAGTTTCCGTTTTACTATCAATCACATATAGACGATACAGGGCTTTTCTTTGGCTTCACGGAAACAGGCGGTCTTAATATTCTCAATACCTTTAAACGGACTAAAAGTCGTAATTCCTTTGACCTTTTGGCAATAGGACTTAAAGGCGGCGGTAAGTCGGTAACGCTGAAATCCATGCTTGAAGATCAATTGCTTATAGGCAATAAAGTAATGGTGCTTGATATCGAAAGCGAGTATCAGCCTATGGCAAAGGTCTATGACGGTCAGACTATAAAGATAAACAGCAATTCAAGAATAAATCCTCTGCAAATATGTAAAGTTGTAGACTCACGAGTTGATGATGAGATATCCCCAGAGGACGAAGCAAGAGAAAATTTTGCTTCTGAAATGTCAAGAATACGCACATTTATGTCAATGTATATGCCAGAAATAGATATGTACACTATGGAAATCTTCATGGATCTTGTAACTGAATGTCTGTCGGACAAGGGTATTTTCCCTGAAACAGATGTTACATATCTTGATCCGAAACAGTTTCCGTCTTTTACAGATGTAAACAACAAGCTTCACAAAAAGCTCTGCAACAGGACAGGTATGCCAGAAAGAAAATACGAAGCGTACAGCAACATTCAGGTGTATATAAAACAGCTTTGCGGCAAAGGTGCATATGCAGGAATGTTTGACGGAGCGACTAATGTTGATGTAAAAAACAATGACCTGATAATCTTTGATGTTAAGAGCATAAGTGAAATGGCTGAGAATGTATACAACGCTCAGCTTTTTAATATTCTCACTATTATGTGGTCAACGATATGCAAAAACATAGGCTACAATCAAAACCTTATCAATCCTTGGGATAAAAGAAATGTTGTGTGTCTTATTGACGAAGCTCACAGATTTATCTCAGTGAAATATCCACAGGTAACAGAGTTTATTGAAAAACTTGTTCGCCGCACAAGAAAATATTTTGCAGGATTATGGTTTGCAACTCAATCAATATTAGACTTTATTCCTGACGGAAATATCACAGCAGCAGGCTCTATAAAGGTCATTTTCTCCCTAGTTCAATACCGATTGGTGCTTAAACAATCGCCTGAAAGCATTGAGATATTGCACCAAGCCTTTCCGCAATTCTCATATGCCGAGCTTAAAGAAAGCACAGCATTTGAGCCTGGTCAAATGCTGTTGTCATTAGGAGCAGGCAGGGACAAGCTGCATTGCAGAAGAATTGTTGGCGCAAGACAGCTCCTCTATATGGGCAATGCAGAGGACAGAATAGAGATAATCCACAACTGTTTTTCTCACTATTACAACGAATATTCTAAGCAGGAATATGGACTTATGTTAAGAAAAATGGATGCTGATTATTTCAGGAAATGCTTCCTTGCAGAAACATATTCCTACCTTAGAATGGAGCAAAACATAAGTCATTATATTGACGCAGTTATAGTTCAAATGGTGGATAATCTTATCAAAGAACTTCTTCAAGCTGCAGGAACGGAGGCGGCACGATGAAAGTAGTAAGTCCTAAAAGCAGCAGTAAAATATATATAATATTTACTGTTGTGACAGTGTTGTTAGCAGCATTTTTTCTTACGTCGAACAGATGGATGCAATCAATTACATACAAAAGCAAAAGCAATAATTATAACCAGTCGCTAACACTTAATTGCTACAATATAAAGATAACAGACGCTTCTTACCACGATAATATTTGCGAATTTGTTTTAAAATGCCGCCTTTCTGGCAGTGATACTGGGGCAACATATCCCGAAATTAAGACGATAAGATTTGATGATGATCTAACAGAGTATAAGTTCACACTCAGCGAAAAATATGATGATTATTCAAGAAAAGTAACAGTGAAAGACCCTCCGTCCGACTTCAAGATAATGCGTGTTGTTGTCAGATCTGCTCTGCCAGATACAAAATATGCAGACGCATATGATGAATTTGGAGAGAAGATCCCTGCACACACTGAGAAAGGAAAAGGGTACATTAGAACGATAACTATTGACCGAAAAGATATGCAGAAAAGTGCAATAAAAATCGTCCCAGGCAATACTGAAAGCCGTACACAAACGAGTACAGCAAGCAGTATTTCAAGCACAAAAAGTCCAATATCCACAACAGCACAAGCTGTCGCTGTGACTACAAAGGCTACATCACAAACAACACATAACGTCAGCGAAAAGGCGGCAGAAGAGTCACAAACAAGCACAACTACTTCAACCAAACATCAAGCTGCAACAGCAGAAAACAACACAAGACCGCAGGAAACAAGACGTTATGATGAGCCTGCATATGCCCCAGAACAGACTACTGGCGCAACACATAATGAGCCTGCTCAAACACTTGCGCCGTCTACACAACCGACAGAGCAGGTAACAACTACAACAACGCAGCCTAGAGTTTATTCCATAAAGCTTGCCACAGATTTTGAGTATAATGACGTTCAGCTTAAAGTGGGAGGACGCACTCAGCTTCGTGCAGAGATCGAGCCTGACAATGCCATTAATAAGAACGTAAAATGGGAGAGTAACCGTCCTGATATTGCAACAGTTGACAGCAACGGCAATGTAACAGCCGTATCAAAAGGCAAAGCTATCATAACCGCAACAACAGAAGATAAGGGCTTAAAGGCAAGCTGTATGATAACAGTTAGCCAATAATGAAAAGAGGTAATCAGAATGACTTTTAATAATTCTTCAAACAAAGTAAGAGTAATAGGTTTTATCGTTTCTGATATAAAAAACCTAAGTGCCTATGCTATCGAATTTCTTATCGCAGTGCCTAGAAAGGCTAAAAAAGGCGAGCAGAGCTTTAACGATGTTTTCACTGTATACGTTAATGAGGAAAGCACAATTTCCTTTACAAGAAATCATTTGCGCAAAGGCAGCGTGATAGTAGTTAAGGGAGAACTGAGGACTTTTAAAGATAATAACGTGAAAATATGCAGCAGTGATATAACTATTTCATCACAGAACAAGTGAGGTAAAGTGCTATGGAAAATATACTTTTTGAGTATCCTGTCAATAACGAAAACAGTTCTTTTGATGATGAATTTCAAGTTCTAAAAGCGAGAACTAACAAGATAAAATACACTGTTATAATCGCAGTTTTTTGTGCATTGGTAATGTATTTTTTATCTGCACTTTTTGCAAAAGCAGCACTGCTTTTTTATTTTCTGACAGCACTTTTTGTGTTTATCGCAATGATAACAGGAAAGATGTTTGTGAAATATCCAAGGCATTTTCTTTATATAAAGGCAACGGAAAATGAACTGCAGCTTGCTTACTATAAAGATAAAAAAAAGGATTACCACTTCCAATATAACAGCATTGAAGAGATAAGGTTTGCAGACAAAAATTTCACTGCTGTATATATAAAAGAAGAAGGACGTAAACCATATTACTTTGAATTAAATAAGTGGACACCTGAGCAAGGCTTTTTCCTTTACACCATACCGCAAATTCTCCCTAACGTGTTCAAGGGCAACAGCAAAGAGATAGCAAAAAAATATGGTGATGAAGCTGATTTCTACAATGAAGTATATAAGGAGAGTAATTGAAAATGGATATTAAAATTCGCAATGTTCCCACACAAGTGGCAAATGAAATTGACAAAATTGCAAAAGATGAAGGCATTTCTCAGAACACTCTTTACAACAAAATTATATCCGACTATGTAAAAAGCCGTGATGATTTTGTCGTAAATATTCTTCCGCCTATCGTTCGTGCGTTAGTAAATCAGGAGCTTGACCGCCTTTCAGAGGGTGCAAATTCCACTATAAATAATGTGTATATTGCAGCGCAAAAAATGATAAATACAACAGAAAAAATCGAAAATCTGCTTACAGAAACGATAACAAATTCTGAAGAAAACTCAATTACAAATGAAGAAATTCTCAGGATACTTGAAATTTCGGACAAAGAAAGTTCATAAACAAGCCCGTTTTGTTTACACAATAGAAATATATACAGATTATTACAGCATAAAAATTATATAATTCGTATATAAAGAGGTAAATAGAGGAAGTTTTCGTATATAAATCATATATAAATTTTGATTTGCAATATATATAAAATATATAAATTACAAATATATACAAAAAATCGTATATAAATCGTATATAGAAAAAGACCCGATGGGGGTCACTGTACCCCACTTGAAAGCTCGGTTCTACCGAGCTTTCCAAAAGGCGTGGGGGTCACGCCTTTATGCTCTTGACCCACACCTCTAACTTAAATATCACAAAATAAAATCAAACTACACGGAAAGGTTGGATGAAAAAATGAAAAGCAAACCTATCAATAAGCTGCTGTCTTTTTCAGAACTACATTATCAAAGGTTTTTAAAGATAATGGAGCTGAACGGAATTAAAACATACAGCAATTGTCTTGCGTTTCTGATAGACAGTGCCTACAATAACATCAAACAAACACCAAACGATGAATGTTTGAAAAACATTCAAGATAACATTGAAAAGCTGCTGACGATTGCAAAAGAAAATAACAGCATGATATATCAGGAACGTGACGGAATTAATACGCTCCTGCACTTCTACGAAGTGCAGGAATTCCACTCAGCCGACAAACGTCTGAGTGACAGCGAACCGCATGACGTCATGTCACGATCAAATGACAACTACAAGAGCATCGTACATCAGCGCTCAGTTGATAAGGGTGCAGACTCCCTGCAAGACGAACAGAGTGACTAATAATGACACCAGGAATATTTCACAAATGCAAATTCGTATACAAGTGGCGAATAAGCGGTGACGGTGGCACTGTGCTGTTTGACTTTCTCAGTTATATGCTGCGTCCAGAGGCGTTCGAGCCCAGCAAGCACGCTGATGAAATGGAATATGTATATTCGGAGTTCATACCAAACGAAAAGAGTCAGGCACAGGATATAAAAAAAGAACGATCCTATGGAGCGTTTACAAGCACTAAAGATAATTTGACTGCCGCTGATCTGGATAAGATACGGCAGCAGGAACGAGCAAGCCGTTCAGAGGGCTGCCCTAAGTATGCAGGTGTTATATCATTTGATAATGCATATCTGCGAAAAAATGATTTCATTGTAGGGAATATGCTTGACAGACAAGCACTTGTGGACGCTGCACGAAAAGGCATTAACGCTATGATAGATAAATCGCAAAAGCTTGACGCCAGCAACTGTTACTGGGTAGGTGCGATCCATGTTAACACAGGCAACGTACACATACACTATCAGCTTGTGGAATATCACCGGCTTGAAGACAGACGCATCACATACAAGAACAGAGGTCAGGACAATGTTGAGCTGGCAGTATTATACGAACTAAAAAGAGTAATGACACACTGCATTGACAAGAGCAAAGCAGCGCAAGAGCTTACAAAATTTCAAAGAGATGTACTTGCACCTCATATCAAGTCCGAGTTTGCAGGAAGTATTCAAAAAATAAACGCACTTATCGACAAGATACCTGAGGAGCTTAAAAACAGTGGCAATCAGTGGTGGTACGCAAAGCAAAGTGAACCCATAAAAAACGAAATTCAGAGCTGCATACGGTCTGTAATAGATGAAAACCCCACATTAAGTATTATGTTCGACACATATCTCCATAAGCTTGACGAAATACAGGCAGCGTTGTTTCGCAAAAGATACGGACAAAATTCAAAGTGGGCGAATTATAAAGAAACCCAGCTTTATGGCGAAAACAAAAACGGTAAAGACGGATTTTATTCACGAGTCGGCAATTCGTTTCTGAACATCTGCCGAGAATACTATATGACAAAGGACAAGAACATACAGATCAACAACATCCCAGAGTCGAAAATGTATCTGTCTGAAAAAGCAAGCGATCCTGTGTCTGAGAAGTTGTGGACTGACACCGGCATAAACAACATATCAGAAAAATCAGACGAGTATCTGCCTGAAAATGAAGATGAAGGTTTCTTAGAGTCTGCTGACATTTTGCAAGACAGCTATGATGAACCACAGGACACAAATATGTATCTGTTTGAAAATAAAAAAGATGATTTTGAGGATGCTATGCCTTATGACTCTTTAGAAAACTCTGATATCCCTGATGATTTGGAAATGTACCTATCTTCAAGAAATTATGATGAGTTGTATGAACCAAATGCTCCTGACTACAGCACGGATATTTTTCCACAAGAGCCTGAAGCGTATCTGTCTGAAAATGATAAAAGCGATCAGGCAGTGGAACGTCTACGCATAGATTGGAGCAAGAACTATAAGCTTGCCCTCGACTATATGTACGGAAATGAACAGAACAAATCAGCAGTCATAAAGAAAGACCCCGAAAAAGCTTTTGAAATACTCTCAATAGAAAGCAAAAGCGGAAATATTCTCGCAACATATGACATAGGCAAGCTTTATGACAGCCAAATGCTAAAATCCAATGACTGCGATACATTAAGTCAGCAATATTACAGCAAATCCTTTGAAGATTTTCACAAGCTGCTATCCATAGTAAGCATGAGTGATGATAAACGTGATAATTGGACAAAGTCCTATCTCAACTATCGTATAGGTAAAATGTATGAATATGGGCTTGGCGTTACTCAGGACTATAGCTCAGCCATAGAGCATTATAAGCTGTCTGAAAATAAATATGCTTATTTTGCTCTCGGAAACATATACAAATACGGCTCTGGTGTTGAAACAGACTATGCCAAAGCATTTGACTATTATATGCGCTCACTAAGCAGCAAAGGCGGAATGCCCTTCGCAAGTTATGCCGTAGGACAAGCTTATGAACTGGGTCAAGGAGTAGAAAAAGACCTAACGAGTGCGCATAATTTTTACGCTGAAGCTTTAACAGGTTTAGAGAAAGTATTCACTAAAAACCATGACGATAATATCAGCTACAAGATAGGTATGATGTATCTGAATGGCAAAGGAACGGATATAGACCTTGAATGTGCTGAAAAATATCTGCTGCTCTCGGCGGACTCCAATAACTATAAAGCACAATATATGCTCGGTAAGCTCTATCAGAGCGACAGCAAAAAAGATCTTCAAAAGGCTGAAAAAGTTCTGATAAAGGGTGCTGAAAACGCACAGGATAAAACAGGATTGTGTGAATATAGTCTTGGCAAGCTGTATCTTTCACAAGAGAGATACGACAAGGCGGTATCATACTTAGAACGTTCAGCAGCAAAAGATAATTACTATGCAGCATACACTCTCGGAAAACTCTATCAGGAGCAATTCAATGACAATGCTCTGGCAGAAAAGCACCTTATGCACGCTGCTGAGCATAAAGATGATGTTATGGGAACAGCAGCATACCGCCTTGGTAAATTGTATCTTTCATTTCAGGACAAAAGAAAAGCATTGCAGTATTTCATCAAAGCCGCAGACAAGGATAATGTTTACGGAATGTATGCTGCAGGAAAAATTCTTCTTGATAGCAGAAAATCAACAGAAGTTTCAAAAGGAATACGCTACCTTTCATCAGCCGCCGATAAGGACTTTGAGCCTGCGATATACACTCTGGGCAAATATTATAGCTCATTCAATAATACAAAAGCTAAAGAATACCTCAAGCGTTCTGCGTTTGAATACAACGATCCAAATGCACAGTATATTCTTGGAAAAGTGTATCTGTCTGAAAATAAAAACGAAATGGCTGAAAAGTGCTTCCGTCAGTGCGCTTTAAATGGCAACAACAGTGGACAGCTCGCTTATGGTTTAATGCTGCTTCGTGATGGTCAAAAGAAAGCAGCATATCAATGGCTGAGAAAGTCAGCACGCTCAGGCAATGACATTGCTAAAAAGATAATAAGCGGTAAAAAAGCGGATATACCATTTGAGTTCAGACTTGCAGGCTGTATGCAGGCGCAGAGGACACTTCTTCATAAATCATCAAGTATGCTGCGCAACGCCCTTAAATCTGAGGAAGCAAAAACCGCACGTCTTATGAGAGAATTTGAGATCGAGCAGGAAATGGCGAAAGCAAAAGAACAATATCATAGCATATAAAGGGGAACTAATATGGATCTTGAAAAACTTAAGCGCATAAAAAATCTTATCATCGCAAAAATACTTTTTGTATTTGGTTGGATCTATGATCTTGCTATGCGTATTTTAAATGCGGTGAATAAAACACCTATTGAAAAAGACAAAGACCGTCGAAATGTCAGAATAAAACAATTTGCAATAGCTACATCGATACTGTATGTGATCTTTAACAGCATTTTTATTTACATCTTTAAAAGTATGCGCAGGGTAAGCCTTAACGGACGCTCTGGTGAATACACAAGCACTCACTTTATGCCGTGGAACATCATTGTTCCGTCAGGATTTATGATGTTCATTTTTGAAATTATCCTGGCAATGGTAGTAGGCTTGTGTATAACAGTAAAGCTCCATACTCTGTGGCGTATGAAGAATGACAGCAAGGACATCAAGGGTGATAATAAATTTATGGAAGATAATGAGCTTCTTGAACACTTTCAGGCAGTCCCTATGGATAATATAAAGTCAGCGGAACAAGCTGGTATGCTCATTGGTGAAAGCAATGGTATGTACTATGTTGAAACTGGCACATACAACACTATGATAGTAGGCGCTCCTCGTTCAGGTAAAGGCGAATGCTATGTGCTGCCAAGTATGCGGCTTATGGCTAACTCAAAAAATAAGCCCTCGCTTATCATAAACGATATGAAAGGCGAGTTGCTTGAACTGACATATGAAGATTTTGCAAATAACGGATATAAGATAGTCACTCTTAATCTTATCGATACGGACCGATCTGATTGTTGGAATCCTCTACAACTTATCATTGACGAATATCTCGCTGCAAAACGGAGCGGAAGCAACGATCTTTCACAAACCTCTAAGCTTGTCAGCTCGTTTGCCCACTGTCTTACAGACGATGTACAAAGCGAAGCAATATGGACAGACTCTGCAAGGTCACTTTTAAGCGCCTTGATATACTATTTTCTTGATAAAGGCTATGAAAAAGGTGATATGTCAAACGTTAATATGTACAGCATAACAACATTCTTTACTGAATTTGGCGTATACAATACGGTGATCGAGGACGAAAGCGGCAATAAGAAAATGGTCAATGCTCTCGATGAGCTGTTCAATGCGCTTCCTGTGGGCTGTCTTGCAAGAACATCCTATTCAACGTCAAAGTTCTCCCAGGGCGATACACGTTCTTCAATATACACTGTTCTCTCCGCAGACCTTGAGATCTTCATGACGGATATGGGTGTTCAAAAGCTGACATCTAAAAATGAAATAAACTTTGCTGACCTTATCAATGAAGATCAGCCTTGCATTATATATATGCTCGTTCCATATGAAGAAAAATCACGTTATGTAATAGCTTCAATGTTTGCAGACCAATCCTTTATGTACCTTGCAAAGCAGGCAAGAAAATACCAGGGCGGCAAATTGCCACGAAAAATAGAGTATATCTACGATGAGTTTGGTCAAATGACAAAGCTTCCTGACCTCAGCAGCAAAATGAATGCTTCTCCAGGAGCTAACATTCTGTTCAATCTCTTTCTGCAGGACTATGGTCAGCTCAAAAAGTATGATAAAGAAGAGGACGGCATAAAGGGCGCTTGTAATATTCAGATATACATACTCTCTCTTAACGGAAACACTAACAAGGCGTTTTCCGAAATGATAGGAAACGAGACCATAAACTATCTTACATTCAGCGGAAGCCTATACGGCTTTATCGATCACCAAGGCGAACACGTTGACCGCAAGGCTCTGCTCGATACCACACAGCTGTCTAAGCTTCCTTTTGGCACTGCCATAGTTAAGAAAATGCGTTGTGAGCCAATACGGACTAATATCACGCCTTATCACCTTATCGAGAATAAGCCGCCAAGAATACCTGTCGAAAATCTGCCTATAAGAAACCATAACATAGACCTTTCTGCTGTGCTTTACCCATATGATGAGCTTTGGGACAGTTTGGGCGTTATAGGCAATCAGTATAGACTTGATAAGCTGAAAAATAATGTAGAAAGTGCCATGAACAAATACTATATGCAGCTTAATGATATTGAGAAAATAAAGGCTGCAGGCGGAGCGGTTTCTGAGCTTATGTATAAAGCTGCATTGGATCTTGAAAAACAGGCAAGTCAGGCGCAGCGCCAGGTCATAGAGTATCAGCAGCATATCCAACAGCTCAAAGAATTTCGTAAGAATGAAACACGAAAAATATTTGCCCAGGCTTATTCTGACAATGGCTTTCAGGATGACGAGGACGGCTTTGATGAAAGCACAGACGAGCTTTATCTCCCCGATGACTTCCCTGCTTCTCAAAGCGAACTCCCATATGTAGATATATCTGCACTGCTCTATAAGGTCAATGGACTTGCTGGCGATGAGCTTAGCAGCCTGCTTGAAAAGAAAAACTATGCCGCTGCAAGGGGCTACATAAAGAAAATACAGAAACGTCCTGATATACGCAGCAATTTTGTTGCCGATGAATGGGCGGCACTGGAACAATACATTAATAATGAGGAATTGAAAAATGCGAATACCTAACAGCTTTGTTACACGTTTTACACAGGCATCAGACTTGAAACTTGCCTGTGTATTCTATAGTCTTATCCACAAGAATACAAAAAGAAATCTGCTTGGCTATGAGATCACAGTCAAGCAGACAACTCTTGTGTCACTATGCGGCTTTTCGGTATCCACTGTTAAACGTGCGGCAAGTTCGCTGCTCAAGAGTGGATTTATCAAGTCCCAGAAGCGCCAAACAAATGCTCCTGGAAAGCTTGGCACATATACATACACTATTGAAGCCATATCTACAGCTTCTAAATATTTCACCATGGATAAAAAGCTTATGAGCAGATTGAATGGAAATGAATTCAGAGTTTATGCAATGTGCTGTAAGTTGGCTGACAGCTCGCACAAGAGCTTTTTCCAAAGCTATAATGATCTATCTAAGCTTCTTGGCATGAGCCGTCAGGACGTTCTCAGGACGATAGAAAAGCTTGTAAAAGGCAAATTCATTCGTAAGAAGAAAATCAGAACTCGTGCAGGTGATTTTACAGACAACACATATACTGTCTGCATATATGTTCATCACAGCAGAATAAAAAAAGCCTCCCGCCGCTCAAGCAGGAGGCAGAGCATTCATTGCTTTGCAATGAACACACCCATTAAAAACACAAGTTCATTGTATAACAAAAAATCGGGTTTGTCAATAGGTTTTAAGAAAAAAATGCGGCTTTTAGAGATTTTTTTCTTAAAAAGGGGTAGTGGGTAAAATGAACTGTCTATAACTGACCCATTCTTGATTATCTGTCTGAAATCAAATAATTGACTTTGGTTTATATACTTAGTTATTATCAAAGTTATTGAAGCGTATTTTTGTTTTTTATGTGAAATTCGCTTTTTTCTTTCAGACAGATATCAATTCAAGCTGTCAAAATGCCTGTTTTTGTAATATAATTAATTTATTATATCAAAAAAGGGGATCATTATGACTATCGAAGAACTAATTGACGAAAAAACAAAACTTGAAAAACTTGTGATACAGCTTGCAGGAGAAAACCAACAGCTTAAGGACAAGTTGTCGGCTAAAAAAGCTAGTGACACTCCGTTCGCCGATCTGCTTGAAACGTGGCTGCACAACAAAAAAATGTCTGTAAAAGCCAACACATATGAAGCTTACTGCACCCAGGTCAATCACCACCTTGTGCCGTATTTTCGCAACAAGGGTACAATGCTTTCTCAGCTCACGCCAGCAGTGCTTGAAGAATATTATTTCACAAAGCTTCAATCAGGCTTATCAGGCTCAACCATCAGGAAACATCATTCAAACATCAAGATGGCACTGAAATTTGCCATAAAGAACGGATTGACAGACCAAAATGCCGCACTTCTTGCAGAACTTCCCTCCTGTAACAAGTTCTGCGGAAATTTCCTTAGCACGGATCAATTTGATCTTGTTCTGAGCAAAATAAAACACACTGCAATTTACACACCTGTGTTTATAGCAGGAACAATGGGACTTAGGCGCAGTGAAGTTCTGGGGCTGCGTTGGTCGGATATCAATTTTGAGCTGCGCACGATGTGTATTCAACATACTGTGGTCAAATGCGTCAAAAACCATAAAACTACGCTTATATTTTCTGACGTGCCTAAAACAAGGTCAAGCCGCCGCACACTTCCGCTGCCTGACAGTGTATACAGCTACTTGAAATGGCTCAAACACAAGCAGTGCTTGTCTTATGCAGCTAACAGGAGCAGCTATTCACGGCAATATTTACAATACATATGCGTTGATAGCAAGGGCATTCTTATACAGCCTGATGAACTTTCTGTCCGTTACATCAGACTAATGAACGAAATGCACCTCAGATGCCGCTTTCACGATCTTCGCCACACTTGCGCTTCCCTGCTCGTTCAGCATGGCGTTCCCATGAAAGCCGTATCTGCATGGCTCGGACACAGCAGTTTGTCAGTGACGAGCGATATCTACACTCACTTAACATTTCAAGAGAAGCTTAACGTTGCTAACACTATTGAAGATTACATGAAAGATATGAATGTGTCACCGTGACACATTCATAATTTTTCACATTGTACATAACATAAATAAAAAGACCTCCCAGAGCATAAACGCCCTGAGAAGTCTTAACAATGTTGACAATCAACTCAAATTGTGCTATATTAAACATAGATGAGGCAACGCAACTTACTAAGTTGGTTGTCTGTGATTATTTAAAATAACCGTTTAGTTTGACAGGCTAGCACGGTTATTTTTTTTGCTCTTTTATAATGTTGCCCAAAACCCAAACAAGCAAAATGGTCAGTGCTAAAATTGGTACATCCACTTGGCAATTACCTCCTTTCCTTTAATATCTGAAAGCAGGTCTGCTTTTTATTTCCTCATCCAAGTAATATTATACCACAAAATTTTCTTGCCGTCAAACGCATATACGAACAAAAACCGATTTTTTTATTATTTTCAGAAAAAATGTAATAAATTGACCATTTTTCACTAAATTTCCACTTTGGGCGAAAATTTTATTATATCACACCAAAAAATAAAAGTCAAATTTTTCACTAACAATTCTAAAAATAGTTTTTTTCACTATAAAAAAGACAAAAAACATGTTATCTTTTATCTTTATTTCTATAAATATAAAATAAAAAATATGAGTTTAACACATAAATACTCAAAACTTAACTATTTTAGTAAAGAACGTCCTGGTGTGTCACCGTGACACATTAGGGCGTTCTATATCTTTATATCAATGCACTTGTTGACAAATATATGTTTTTGCGGTATAATATATAAAAATAGGATTATAAAGGAGAAGTTGTTTATGAAGAAATGTGTTTCTGTATTTTTGGCGGCATTAATGCTCTCATTGGTATCATGCAGTGAAAACCCTAATACTGAGGGCGGCACTGACGTGGGAACTGATACAGCCTATATTCAAGGCAAATCAGGCAACAAATACACTGTTGATGATGAATACACGCTTTCTGTTCCAACATACAAGTATGTTTTTTTCACAAATGATGATAAAGAAGAAACAGGCAAGAGTTACCTCATTGTTGACTTGGAGTATAAAAACCTTGAAACAAAATCTATCATTCTTAAAGACAGAATATCAAGTAAAGCTATATATCAGGATAAATATGAATATGATTTAGATATATATGACAATGGTGGCTATGATAGCGGCATTGCATTTGTTTTGGAGAACGATAATATTGTTAACTGTTATCATGAAATTCGTGAAGATTATGATTTAGAGCCACTTGAAAGCACCGAGTTTAGCTATGTTTATAGATTGCCAGAGGATTATGACGGATCAGACATAACAGTACACATGGATGTTGCCAATGATAAATATGATTTCACATTTGAGAAAAATGAAAATCATACTGCACTTGCACAAGAATATCTACGATAATATATTAGCCCCTAGTGTGTCACGGTGACACACTAGGGGTTCTTTTGCATTTATATATAAAATATATATTTTTCGCCATTAATTTCCGCAAAAGTATTGACAAATTGACAAAATGGTGGTATAATTAATGTATAGAGGAAATTAAGAGGGCATAAAAAAACGCACCCTCTAAGGCTTATAACCTCTTGCAGGAGATTATAAGCCCAGCAGCACAGATGTAAGAGGCAACTGTGAGCTTTCAGAGAATGCTATCCTCGTGCTCTATTATAGCACGTTGGAAATAGATTGTCAAGGGCTTTTCACGATGTCAAACATCTGGAAAGCTCTTTTTGCTTTTAGCTGCTGATTCAACTCATCAAAAATGCAGCTTGAAAATCGAATATCGTAAGTCCTCAAATAAGATTGAGATGAGGTCAACTGATGTGAAACACAAGCACAACAAGACATTGAGTTGTCTTTAAGTCGCTTAGAGCCATGACGTTCGTTACTGTTCAATCACGCCGATCAGGCATTCTTAACATTTCAGAACATGAACACGAGCCAGCCAGTAACAGTTAAGCTAACTGCAAGCCTATGTGCCGACGCCACTATGGATTAACATCAGATGATTCGCCCAAGCTCCACAATGAGCAGCTGCCTTGACAAGGTCTAAGAGCGAAACGAAACAAATGTCACAAAACATATCCTAGCTTGTTACTACAAGCTTTCATATATGCTCAGCAAGGATACTTAAAGATACTTGCTGAGGAAAGTCCACACTTTTATATCCTGTGGATTTTCCTTTGTGAGTATCGAAAATGATTGGTGCGCCAGAAGGGACTCGAACCCCCGACCTACTGGTTCGTAGCCAGTCACTCTATCCAGCTGAGCTACTGGCGCATTCAACTCTAATATTATATCATATGCAAGCACCCTTGTCAACAAGTTAATTGAATTTTACCACTTATTTTACAAAACATTCACATCAACTCTTGCCGCTTCACACCTTTATCATCCCTTTAAATGCCATTGTTTTTCACACTTTTTGTCAATCAAGTGTTTGTAATCATTTGTAATACTTTTTCGGCAAACTGCTCTGTTTTTAACCGGAATTTTTGTAGATTATTTATCATTCTATACCCTTGACTTATATTCTGATTGTGGTATAATAGTAAATGTTCAATATTATGTTATGATAAAAGCAGTCAACCACAATATATAGTGGTTGAGCAGGATGGAATGAAAGGAAGAGTATAGGTGAAGATAATAAAAAGAAGCGGCGCTGAGAATACGTTCGATAAGGAAAAGATAGAAAATGCCGTTGCAAAAGCTAATATCACTGTGGAGGAAAAGGATAGGCTCTCTGAGGGAGAAATAGGAGAGATAGCACAGAATATAGAGGACAAATGCTCTGAAATGAATAGGGCTATGGACGTTGAAACTATTCAGGACTGGGTGGAAGCCGATATCATGCGCCACGGCAAGTATACGGTGGCAAAGCATTATATCACCTACCGCTATGAGCGTTCTATCGTCAGACAGGCTAATACTACTGACAAGCAGATACTTTCTCTTCTTAACTTCGAGAACGAGGAAGTCAAGCAGGAAAATTCCAATAAGAACCCTACTGTCAATTCAGTTCAGAGGGATTATATGGCAGGTGAAGTGAGCAAGGATATCACAAGAAGATTTTTGCTTCCTGACGATATAGTCGAGGCTCACGAAAAAGGTCTGATACATTTCCACGACGCCGATTATTTCGCTCAACATATGCACAACTGCTGTCTTGTAAATCTTGAGGATATGCTCCAGAACGGCACCGTCATAAGCGAGGTCATGATAGAAAAGCCACACAGCTTCTCTACAGCCTGCAATATCGCTACACAATCAATCGCTCAGATAGCTTCTTCACAGTATGGCGGACAGAGCATCACACTTTCCCACCTTGCTCCGTTCGTTCAGATATCCCGTGATAAATACCGCCGTGAGGTAAAAAAAGAGTTCGCAGAGCTTAATATCCCTGCCGACGAGGATACTATAAATAAGGTAGCCGAAATGAGAGTAAAGGCTGAGATAGTTCAGGGCGTTCAGATGATACAGTATCAGGTCATCACTCTTATGACAACAAACGGCCAAGCACCTTTCGTTACTGTTTTCATGTACCTTGACGAAGTCCCTGAGGGTCAGACAAGAGATGACCTTGCGGCTATCATAGAGGAAATGCTCAGACAGCGTATCCAAGGCGTAAAGAACGAAAAGGGCGTCTATATAACACCTGCGTTCCCTAAGCTAATATATGTCCTTGAAGAGGACAACATAAGAGAAGGCTCAAAATATTGGGAGCTTACAAAGCTTGCTGCAAAGTGTACCGCAAAGAGAATGGTGCCTGACTATATAAGCGAAAAGAAAATGAAGGAGCTTAAGGTAGACAAGAATGGCAATGGTCAGTGCTACCCTTGCATGGGCTGCAGAAGCTTCCTTACAACATATCTTGACGAAAACGGCAAGCCTAAGTATTACGGCAGATTCAATCAGGGCGTTGTTACAATAAACCTTGTGGACGTTGCCTGCTCGTCATATAAGGATATGGATAAGTTCTGGAAGATATTTGATGAAAGACTTGAGCTTTGCAGACGTGCGCTTATGCTCCGTCACGAAAGACTTAAAGGCACTCCGTCAGACGTTGCGCCTATCCTTTGGCAGAACGGTGCATTGGCAAGACTTAAAAAGGGCGAAACTATCGACAAGCTCCTGTTCGGCGGATATTCCACCATATCACTTGGCTATGCAGGTCTTTGCGAATGTGTAAGATACATGACGGGCAAGTCACACACAGACCCTTCAGCAACGCCTTTTGCACTTGAAGTTATGCAGCACCTTAATGACGCCTGCGCAAAGTGGAGAGCAGAAACAAACATAGATTTCAGCCTTTACGGCACGCCATTGGAGTCCACAACATACAAATTTGCAAGATGTTTGCAGAAGCGTTTCGGTGTTATCGAGGGTGTAACAGACAGAAACTACATCACAAACAGCTATCATATCCATGTTACCGAGAACATCGACGCATTTGACAAGCTCACATTTGAGTCACAGTTCCAGGCTCTCTCACCAGGAGGAGCTATCAGCTATGTGGAAGTGCCGAATATGCAGAACAACATAGAGGCTGTTCTTGCAGTTATGCAGCATATTTACGACAACATCATGTATGCCGAGCTTAACACAAAGAGCGACTACTGTCAGAAGTGCGGTTTTGATGGTGAGATAAAGATAGTAGAAGATGACGGCAAGCTTGTATGGGAGTGTCCGAACTGCGGCAACAGAGATCAGAACACTCTGAACGTTGCAAGGCGCACCTGCGGCTACATCGGCACGCAGTTCTGGAATCAGGGCAGGACTCAGGAGATAAAGGAGAGAGTTTTGCATTTGTGATTTCTTTGAAAACCCAAAAATTTTTTTGAACGATTTTCAAAAAAAGTGAACATTATAGCCGTTACCCAAAAAAACCCAAAAAATTTTTTGCGATTAAAACCCAAAAATTTTTTGAGCGATTTTCAAAAAAAGTGAACATTATAGCCGTTAAAACCCAAAAGTTCAAAAATCAAAACTCGTCAAAAAAATGAACATTATAGCAAGGAAAACTCAAAAACTCAAAATTGCAAAATCCGAAAATAATGAACATTATTATTGACATAAAACAGCAAACAGCATATAACTATCGGGGCAATACAAAATCGTATTGCCCTGCGTTGTATATACGAAAGGAGCGGAAAATGAATTATTGTGAGATAAAGAAAACCGATATCGCCAATGGCTCAGGTGTAAGGGTCACGCTGTTCGTATCAGGCTGCAGACACCACTGCAAGGGCTGTTTTCAACCTGACACTTGGAACTTTGACTACGGCAATCCTTTCACAGATACCACTGCAGACGAGATAATTGACGCCCTCTCAAAGGGCTATATAAAAGGGCTTACGCTCCTTGGCGGCGAGCCTATGGAGCCTGAGAACCAGCCTGAGCTTACAAAGCTCCTCCGCCGTGTGAAAACTGAACTTCCCGACAAGGACGTGTGGTGCTACACAGGCTGTACTCTGGAAACAGACCTGCTTGCAGGCTCAAAGTCCCCATACAGAACACAGTACACAGACGAAATGCTGAGCCTTATCGACTACCTCGTTGACGGCGAATTTGTTCTCGAAAAGAAAAACATCTCCCTGAAATTCAGAGGGTCTGAAAATCAGAGGATACTCCATAAAAAAGACGGCATTTGGCTGCCTTACGAAGATATGTAAAACAAAACCGCTCCCCGTGTTATCACGAAGAGCGGTTATTTTTATTGCGTAGGTGCGACCTAAGGTCGCCCGCCTATGAAACTTTTATAAGATAACTCAACAGCCTTACTTTTCAGACTTTGTAAAGAATATCGCCTTTATAAGCTGGATAACGAGCATAGAGCCAAAGCTTAGAATGTATATCCATGCAAACTGCATACCTGTCATGTCTGCTATCTTGAAAAGTCCCTTGAGTTGTGGAACGAGCAGAACTGAGTTTAAAAATACCATTCCAAGACCGAACGCCATAAGACCGAACTTGTTGTTGAAAAAGTCCTTTGAGAAGATAACAGGACCTTTTTTCTTGCAGGAGAAGCCGTGGAACAATCTTGCAGAGCAAAGCACTGCGAATGCCATCGTCATACCAAGAGCTGCGCTTGTCTTGTTTCCCATAAGAAAAGCCGAAGCTACTGCTATCGCTATAACTACGCCATACAATGCTATCTCGCCCAGGAAAGGACGTGTGAGTATAGATTCATTTGCGTTTCTTGGCTTGCGTTTCATGACCTCTTCGGAGTGAGGTTCAAGACCCAAACCGATAGCAGGAAGCGAGTCTGTAAGCAGATTAATAAACAGCAAATGTATTGCCGCAAACGGAACAGGAAGTCCAAGCAGTGAGTTGAAAAGCACCACAAGAATTGCCGCAAAGTTGCCCGAAAGCAGGAAGAGTATAGCCTTTTTAATGTTCTCGTAAATGTTTCTGCCGTTTCTTATGGCCTTGACTATAGTTGCAAAGTTATCGTCTGCAAGCACCATTGAGGCAGCGTCCTTTGAAACCTCAGTTCCTGTGATGCCCATTGCAACGCCCACATCAGCCTGCTTTAACGCAGGTGCGTCGTTCACACCGTCGCCTGTCATGGAAACTATACAGCCGTTTGCCTGCCAAGCCTTTACGATCCTTATTTTATGCTCAGGTGTAACACGAGCGTAAACAGCCTTGTCCTTTACAAAGTCAACAAGCTCTTCGTCTGAATAAGCGTCAAGCTCGTGACCCTCGACAGCCTTTGAGTTGTCGTCAAGAATACCTATCTCACGGGCAATAGCCGAAGCCGTAACGATATGGTCGCCTGTTATCATGACTGGCTTTATGCCTGCCTTGCGGCATTCCGCAACAGCCGCCTTTGATTCCTCTCTCGGAGGATCCATCATAGCAATAAGACCGACAAACTCCAATCCGTCCTCGTCCTCTGGACATACGGTATCTTTGTCGAATTTTTTCTCTGCAAATGCAAGTATACGCAGACCTTTTTCCGAAAGCTCTGCCACACGCTGGGTTATAACAGCCTTTTCCTCGTCGCTTGAAGTTATTCTGTTTATAAGAACGTCAGCCGCACCCTTTACATATAGCACCTTCTCGCCGTCGATAACGTGCAGAGTTGACATAAGTTTTCTGTCTGAATCAAATGGTATCTCAGAAATTCTAGGGAGATCTTCCCTCACCTTGTCAGTGTCGATGCCAAGCTTTGTGCCAAAATTGATAAGAGCCGTTTCAGTCGGGTCGCCTATCTCAACGCCGTCCTTACAGCTTGAATCGTTGCAAAGGATCATGGCTCTTGTCATAGTCTTGACCTTTTCATCATCAAGATCAACAGCGTCAGTGTCGATTATCCTGCCGTCTACCATTATTTTTCTAACTGTCATCTTGTTCTGTGTCAGTGTACCGGTCTTGTCAGAGCATATTACAGAAACACTGCCCAAGCCCTCAACAGCTTGAAGCTTTCTTATGATAGCGTTTTCCTTTGACATTTTCTGTGTGCCGAAAGAAAGCACAATAGTAACGATAGAGCTGAGAGCCTCAGGAATAGCCGCAACAGCAAGTGCGATAGCGAACATGAACGAATCCATAAGCTTGCCGCCACGAAGCACACTAAGTCCGAACACTACTGCACAAACGATAAGGATAGCTATAGAAAGCTTTTTGCCGAACTCGTCAAGAGTGTTCTGGAGAGGCGTTTTTCTCTCTGATGCGTTTTGGATAAGCGAGGCTATCTTGCCCACCTCAGTGTCCATACCAACCTCAGTGACAAGCATTTTTCCTCTGCCGTATGTGACAAAAGAGCCTGAATAAACCATGTTAGCACGCTCAGCAAGAGGCTTTTCGCCCTCTATATCGCTCATATCCTTGTCGATATTAACGCTCTCGCCTGTGAGCGCAGACTCGTTCACCTGAACAGACGCACATTCTATCAGCCTGCCGTCTGCACATATCTGGTCGCCTGCTTCGATAAGAAGAATGTCGCCCACTGCGATCTCCTCAGATGGGATAATGACCTTTTCGCCGTTACGAAGCGCCTTAGCTGTTGGTGCAGAAAGCTTTTTAAGGTTCGTCAGTGACTTTTCAGCCTTGACGGTCTGAACTGTACCCAAAATAGCGTTCATTGTGATAACAACGAGAATTACCGCACAGCTCTCAACGTCTTTCATGAAAGCTGAAACTATCGCAGCAATAATGAGTATAAGCACAAGAAAGTCCTTATACTGCTCTAAAAAAATCACTGGAATGGACTTTTTCTTGCCCTCCGTGATAACATTTCGTCCGAACTTTTCGCAGTTTTTCACTGCCTGCTCAGTTGAAAGACCATTTTCACCTGATGAAAACTCAGTGTAAAGCTGGTCAAGCTTTTTCTGATACTGCTTCATAAAATACCACCTTTTTTTATTTTTTCCTGTAGTCGCTGCCGATATACCCTTCAAAGCCTCCTTTTCTCATAGGCTCAGAAAAATAAACGCATAAAAAATCGGCAAGACGTTTATTGGGTAAACTGCGCCTATGGCAATTTAATCAATAAAAGTCTCGCCGTTTAGATATGCAGCGGTCCCTCATCGGAACGTATTGACGCAAACATAAACGGATCTCTCCGCCAGCTACTCTCTTTTACTATGAGGTTATTATAACCTATATTTTTGATTTTGTCAATAGTTTTTTATATATTTTATTGTACATTTGCAACGCTTCATATCATCAAAAAAGTGGGTCTTTGAGACCTGACTTTTGTATAAAAAGTCCTTGGACATATGAAAAAATATATGGTATAATAATTATAACAATGAGCAGCGACAGCGTAAGTCCGATTGTATTCGGACTTGTGCTGTTTTTTTATGCGCAAAAAACGGGAGGTAATAAAATATGAGCGAAGAAGTTCTGAAAGAAAACAAGATGGGCGTTATGCCCATGCCGAAACTCATGCTGAGCATGGGTCTGCCTATGATAATTTCAATGATAGTTCAGGCGTTTTACAATATCGTTGACAGCTATTTCGTAAGCAGGATAACAGATGATACAGTTGAGCACATGGGCGAATATGCCGTAAACGCCCTCACCCTTGCATACCCTGTCCAGCTTTTGATAATCGCTGTAGGCGTAGGCACAGGCGTTGGAATAAACGCCTTGCTCTCCAGAAGCCTTGGAGAAAAGAATTTTGAGCGTGCAGGCAAAATAGCAGGCAACGCCATTTTCATAGGTCTTTGCACCTACATCGTGTTCATGCTGTTCGGATTTTTCGGCACTGACGCATTTTTGAAAACACAGACCCATGATAGTCTTGCTCTAAAGCTTGGGGGCGAATATCTAGGCATATGCTGTGTGTTGTCATTCGGTGCAGTAGGTTCAATGATATTTGAAAAGCTTTTGCAGGCGACAGGCAAAACTATCCATTCCACCATTGCTCAGCTTGTAGGCGCAATAGCCAACATCGTCCTTGACCCTGTTTTGATTTTCGGGCTTGGCCCTTTCCCAGAGCTTGGAGTAAAAGGTGCCGCATATGCCACTGTCATCGGTCAGGTACTCACAATGGTCATAGGCGGCGTGCTTCATTTTGTGTGCAACAAAGAGATACCAAGCGGCATGAGGTATTTTATACCCCAGCGCAAAATGATAGCAAACATTTATAGAATAGGCATTCCTGCCATAATAATACAGGCTCTTATGTCCGTCATGACCTACGGTCTTAATGTCATACTCAACAGGATAGGTCAATCCGCCGTAACAGCCTATGGTATCTATTATAAAATACAGCAGTTCGTATTCTTTGCGTCATTCGGCATGAACAACACTATCATTCCGGTCGTATCATACAACTACGGCAAAGGGGACAAAACAAGAGTTCGTTCAGGCATAAAATACGGTATGCTCTACACGTTGGGACTCATGCTCCTTGGCATTATAGGCTTGCAGCTTTTTGCTTCTCAGATATGCCATGTATTCTCACTGTCAGCGGATACGGAGATATTCGCCACCTACGCCATAAGGATAATCACTTTAGGCTATCTTTTTGCAGGTGCAAACATAGCCTATCAGGGAATTTTTCAGGCGCTCGACCATGGCATAGCTTCCCTTGTGCTTTCCCTTATCAGACTTTTAGTTATCCCTCTCCCCGCGGCTTATCTTCTCACCCTTACCTCCTCAGCAGGCAAGATAGTATGGGCAGCCGTTCCGTTCGGCGAGCTTGTAGGAACTGTCGCCGCCATTGTGATAATGGACAGGATAAAACGTGAGATAAAGCTCAAAGACTAAAACACTGCCCTTGATTATTATTCCAAAAGGTGCTATAATAGCATTGGTGATAATAATGAAAAGGAAAATACTTGTAGGCCTGCTTACCGCCGTTATCTTTTTGGCTTGCGCCCTTGTGATAAATATAACCCCAAAGGTGGAGAAAGGTTCAGTTGTGCTGACTTGTGACGGAAGCAAATATGAGCTTCCCGGCACTGAAAAGACACGATACTGCAACGGCAAGAGCGAAAGCCTTTCCGCCGAAGAGAGCTTTGAAGATCTGCTCTCCTCTATACCGTCATTTAATGTAAAGGCGGATGTAGATAAGGACGGCAATGTTACCCTTAAAACCCCTATGTCCGTAGAAGTCACAGGGGACAGGCTCGGTGACGTGCTTTACACTGTCTACAGCTATGACGGAAAGGTGCTTGCCAAGGAGTCCAAAAAGCTGGAGCTTCCAAAAGAGGATATTGACGGCTGTCTTGTGAAAATAAAAATTACATGGGGCAAGAAAGACACAAGCTATCTTGAAGAAGATTACTGGTTTGCCGCAATGTACAATACCGAAAGATAACAAAAAACGTCGGACGAATTGAAACGCCCGACGTTTTATTTTTAACAAACCTGAAATCCTATTATGCCCACCATACAAATAACGCTGCCGATAAATCTCAGCTTTGTGATAGGCTCTTTTCTTATGAGCGCTATAACAAACAGCGAACACAGTATCATAGGCTGGATAAATGACGCACTCGCAAGGCTCACAGCAATAACAGCGTTCTCCGCAAGCAGACCTGCCACATTCGGAATCTTTGTAAGCACAACCACCCATGCGCCCTTTTGATTTTTCTTGAATATCTCCAAAGGCTTCGCCCTTGGCAGAAGTATGATAGCCATAAGTATAAGCGCAAAGAACAGCGCCATGGTCGAGGATATGTAATTCTCCGACGCTCTTACAACTATGCCGTAGCCGTATCTTGCCAAAAGATAGAACGCCAGAGGAACAACTATCCTGCGGTAATTTATATTTCCGCTGTCCATTCTGCCTGATTTTGCGATAAAAACAAGTCCTGCAACAGTAAGCACGATAAAAAGAAACTTGAAAATGCTCGGCTTTTCACCAAGGAAAATATCCGTTGCATAGGACATGAAAAGGGTGATACCAAGCCAAGCCTTAAGCTCAAAGGCTGATATTTCATCAAGGATAATAGCCGAAAGCTTAAATTCAAGGATCTTCGACAAGCACAGCAGACCTATCGCCGCAAAGGATTGCCAGCTAAGCGTAATAGTCCTGTCGAGGAATGGCAGACAGCAAGCCATGAAAACAGCCGTTGCCGCCGCCATTAAGAATCCAAGCTCGTCGCCGTTGAATTTTGCCGTTGAAACAGCGTACTTGTCACTAAGGGAACATATTGTGTAGCATACAACTACAAGTATAAGCAAAAACATTATTTTTCTTCTTCCTTACTCTATGATTTTCTAAGACCTGTATGCTGTGAAACATACGAAATAATGGGCGACCCAAGGTCGCCCCTACGCAAAGCCGATTTATCAGTTCTTTTTATTTTTCACAAGCCATACTACCGCCAAAATACCAAGTATCACTGAGAACAGAGTAGCAATGGCTAGGCATATCCAGCTTGCATACTGACTTTGTATAAATTCGTTCTGCGATTGGCTTCCTATAAGGGTATCTACCCCCGATTGCGAGCCTAACGCTGAGAACAGTATTATAAATGCCATTCTCACATTCATTACGCAGGCTATAACGCTGTAAATATGCACTATACCCTGAAAAAGGCACACTCCGCAGTCGTCCTTTACATAGCTTTTCACTCCAAGCACCGCACATACCACCGACACTGCCGTGTAGATAATGAACGCCGCAAAAAGCACTATCGTTGGCACTTTTGCTCCCTCGGTTTTCACTATCATGCTCATAAGCCCAGCCATACACCCCATGAACACAGCCGCTGCCGCAAGTCCTGCAACAGACCATTTTCTGTATAAAAGCTCTGACTTTTTTATCTGCTCTTTCTTTATCTGCTTAGGCATTTTCTTCCTCCGCCTTCTTGCTTTCAAGCTCCTCTTCGGATATCTTGAAGCGTATCCTGTCTATTTTCTGCTCGTCCTCCATTTTCACTGTCATCTCAAAAGGCGGACAGCTTATAACTTCATTCTGCTCAGGAAGTCTGTCAAGCATATCCATTATCCAGCCACCGAGAGATGTTCTTTCGGTTTCGATAGTGTCCTCCGGCAGTCCTGTCCTCTCAAGAAAATCCGATACCGAAAGCTCCGCCGACGCTTCGTAAACACCGTCGCTTATTTTCACAAGGGAGGTATCCTCCTCGTCGCTTTCATCATAGATCTCGCCCACAAGCTCCTCTATGATATCCTCAAGGGTACAAATGCCCTCCGTACCGCCGTATTGGTCTAGCACCACCGCCATATGCACCTTTTTGCGCTGCATCTGCTTCAGGATCTCAGAGATCTTGCGGTTTTCGGTTATGTAAAGTGGCTTGTTCATTATAAGGCTTATGTCCGTCTTGCCCTTGAGATACATTTCAAAAAAGTCAGACTGGTGGATAAGTCCAACAATGTGGTCTAAGTCCTTGTCATACACGGGGAGCCTTGAAAACTTTGTCTGCACAAAGCGTTTTTTTATGCTCTCCATATCCTCATGAAGCTCAACACCCTCGATATTTACTCTCGGCACAAGTATCTCGCTTATGGTTATCTCGTCAAAATCAAGTGCCGAACGCACAAGCTCCGACTCCTGCTCTTCAAGTACGCCCTCGTCCTGAATCTCGTCTATGATATATTTAAGCTCTTCCTCAGTAACAGACGGCTCGCTGTTCTTGTTGCCCACAAGCTTTGAAACGCCGCTTTTTATGCCCATAAAGATAGCCGTTATAGGCGTGATGATGAACATGAATGCGGAGAGCGGAGCCGCCATAAGAATAGAAAACCGCTCAGAATTTTCCTTTGCAAGGCTCTTAGGCAAGATCTCACCAAAAATAAGCACAAGCACCGTCATGACTACAGTAGCCAGACCCACGCTTCCCTTGCCGAACTTCTCCGTAAAAAGCACCGTTGCAATAGAAGATGAAGAAATGTTCACCACGTTGTTTCCCACAAGTATAGCAGTGAGTGCCTTATCAAAATTATCGCATATGTTCATTGCCTTCTTTGCAGACTTGTTTCCGTCGTCTGCAAGTTTTTTAAGCCTTATCCTGTTGCACGAAGAAAACGCTGTCTCCGTTGCAGAACAAATAGCAGACAGCATAAGAAGCACAGCGATGATAACAACTTTCATAAAATAAAATTATCCTTTCAGGTCAGAATATAAATTTGCTGCCCTAGTTATAAAAATAGCACTAAAGGCAGTCATGAAAACTGACTACATATAGTTATCATAACATATTTTTTAACCAATTGCAACAGTATTGTTGAAAAAACGATGTAAAAGAGTTATAATATTCTTTGTGTTCATAATATTCATATGCACAAAAGGAGATAATAGAAATGGCAAAGAAAGATAAAGACATTTTCGACAAAATAATGGACTGGAAGATATTCAGCTGGTTCAGACCCTTTTACGTCAAAAACAAAGAAATGCTTTTGTATCTGTTTTTCGGCGTACTCACCACCGCAGTCAGCTTTGTGACCGCAGGCATCTCAAAAGTGCTTTTGGAGCAGGCAGGCATAGGCAAGGGCGGTGTTTCCACCACAAGCACCGTCATATCATGGATATGTGCAGTTACTTTCGCATACATAACCAACAGGATATGGGTTTTCGAGTCTGAAGCAGAGGGCAAAAAGGCAATAATCTCCGAAGCGGCTTCATTTTACGGCGGCAGGATATTCACTCTTCTCGTAGAAATGTTCATGATGTGGCTCGGCTACTCACTTCTCAGCTTCAACTATTGGGTAACAAAAATAGTGGCAAACGTTGTTGTGCTGATACTTAACTATGTCATCAGCAAGCTTGTGGTATTCAGAAAGAAATAAGCATACAAAAAAAGCTGTCGGCAAAAAATGCTGACAGCTTTTCTTTTTCATCAGTTGCCACGTTGCAACCGACTAATCTCTGTACATAAGCGTGACCGCCATGCCGTTTATCACGCCCACTACAACCCCGCACACAATGAAAAACACCTTTATAGGCAGGTCAAGCAGAAGCGAGATAAGTCCGAACACGATAACGAACGCCATTGCTCCGCCTATCTGCACAAGAAGCTTTCTTTTCACAAGCACAGGAAAACGCTCCGCAAGCTTTGCGGTCTTGTTACCCTTGTGGTCAATTATCCTGTAAATAAGCTGCGTCAGTGCCATTGGTATTCCGATAAATAAAATTGCTGTTATAAGTTTGTCCATTTTAAATTCCTCCATTTTTCACTTAAATTATAGCTTTTTTGTATCAAAAAAGGCTGCCCAAGACGCAGTTCGTCCGTGGGCAGCCTCATTGCTGCATATAAAATTTCTTTTATCAACAATTAAAGAACTCTTACGCCAACAACGCCCTCGATAGACTTGAAAGCGTCAGCGTCAACGTCGCCTGTAACATCGAGCATTGTGTAAGCCCAGTCTTTCTTAGACTTGTTTACAAGGTTCTCGATATTTGCGCCCTTGTCAGATACAACAGATGTGATCTGTGCAATAAGAGCAGGAACGTTCTTGTGAAGCACGCAAACAAGGTGGTCGCCTGTTTTAGCAAGCTCTGCATTAGGGAAGTTTACAGAATTCTTGATAGTTCCCTTCTCAATATAGTCGATAAGCTCGTGAGCCGCCATTGTTGCGCAGTTGTCCTCAGACTCAGGTGTGGAAGCGCCAAGGTGTGGCAGAACGATAACATTCTCCTCGCCAAGAACAACATCATCTGCAAAGTCTGTTACATACTTTGCAACCTTGCCGTCCTTGATAGCCTTTACAACAGCCGCACTGTTGATAAGCTCGCCTCTTGCAAGGTTGATAAGACGAACGCCGTCCTTCATCATTGCTATCTGAGCTTCGTCGATAGTGTTCTTTGTGTCAGGTGTATAAGGAACGTGGATAGTGATATAGTCACTGTTCTTGTAAATATCGTTGATATCAGCAGTTACCTTTACAGCAGGATCAAGCTGGATAGCTGCGTTTACTGAAAGGAATGGGTCATAGCCGATAACGTCCATGCCAAGTGCAACGGCTGCGTTTGCGATCTTTCCGCCGATAGCACCAAGACCGATTACGCCAAGAGTCTTGCCCAATATCTCAGGACCTGCGAACTTAGACTTGCCGCCCTCAACTGTCTTTGGAGCGTCAGGAGTGCCCTTGAGTGATGCAGCCCATGCAGCAGCCTCAGTTATCTTTCTTGAAGAAAGAAGAAGTGCACAAATAGCAAGCTCCTTAACAGCGTTTGAGTTTGCGCCAGGTGTGTTGAATACAACGATTCCCTGCTCTGCGCACTTCTCAACTGGAATATTGTTTACGCCAGCACCTGCTCTTGCAATAGCAAGCAGGCTCTCAGGCATTTCCATATCGTGCATCTTTGCTGAACGTACCATTATAGCGGTAGGATTTTCAGCATTGTCGCTTACTGTGTACTTAGCCTTGTCAAAGATATCAGTACCGCAGGTAGCGATCTTATTTAATGTCTTTATCTCATACATTGTAAATTACCCTCTCTTATAATAAGGTTACGCTTATGCGTTCTCAGCCTCGAACTTCTTCATGAACTCAACAAGCTTTTCAACGCCCTCGATAGGCATTGCGTTGTAGATAGAAGCTCTCATACCGCCAACAGTTCTGTGACCCTTGAGGTTTACAAAGCCTGCTGCTGTAGCCTCAGCAACGAACTTCTTGTCAAGCTCAGCGTCGCCTGTTACGAATGGAACGTTCATAAGAGATCTGTCCTCAGGAACAACAGTGCCCTTGAAGAGCTTGCTCTGGTCAAGATAATCATAAAGGATCTTGGCTTTCTTTTCGTTGTGAGCCTTCATAGCTTCGAGTCCGCCCATCTTCTTTATCCATTTGAATACCTTGCCGCAGATGTAGATGCCATAGCAAGGAGGTGTATTGTAAAGGGAGTCAGCATCAGCCTGTGTTTTCCATTTGAGCATTGTAGGTGTTCCTTCAAGAACATCATCTGTGATAAGGTCTTCTCTGATGATAGCAATAACAACACCGGCAGGGCCAACGTTTTTCTGAACGCCGCCGTAGATAACACCATACTTTGTAACGTCAACAGGTTCTGACAGGAAGCATGAAGAAACATCAGCTACGAGTGTCTTGCCCTTTGTATCAGGGAGCTTCTTGTACTTTGTACCGTAGATTGTGTTGTTTTCGCAGATGTAAACATAGTCTGCGTCCTCAGGAATATCGAGGTCGGAACAGTCAGGAATATATGAGAAAGTCTTGTCAGCTGAAGATGCAACTGCAACAGCATCGCCATACTTCTGAGCTTCCTGATAAGCCTTCTTTGCCCACTGACCTGTGATTATGTAAGCAGCCTTCTTATTCTTCATAAGGTTCATAGGAACTGCCGCAAACTGCTGTGAAGCACCGCCCTGAAGGAAAAGAACCTTGTAGTTGTCAGGGATATTCATAAGTTCACGGATATCCTTTTCAGCTTCCTTGATGATATCGTCAAAAGCTTTTGAACGGTGGCTCATCTCCATTACGGACATACCTGTTCCTCTGTAATCAAGCATTTCCTCTGCGGCTTCCCTGAGTACTTCTTCAGGAAGTACAGCAGGACCGGCACTAAAATTATATACTCTGCTCATTTGAAAAACCTCCAAATATATTTAATTTAAACAATTACTTAAAAACGACTGAATCGTATACCTTTATATTATACTATTTCAGCTGATATAAGTCAATAAGAAATTTGAAAGATTATGCAAATACGCCGTTTATTTTGTGATATTCTGACAAATCGGACGCATATTTTTTCCACCGGATTGTCCGCTCTTCGTCCTGTTTTGAAAAAAGCTGGACAAATCAGGAATATTGAGTTATAATAAGAGAGTATGAAACTTTTAAGGAGGAACAATTATGTCAAAAAAACCTTTTTATATCACGACCCCGATTTATTATCCTTCGGGCAACCCGCATATCGGTCACTGCTACACAACGGTAGCCTGCGATTCAATCGCCCGTTACAGACGAATGCAGGGCTATGACGTAATGTTTCTTACCGGTACTGACGAACACGGTCTGAAAATCGAGCAGAAAGCTGCTGAAGCCGGCATCACACCGAAAGAATATGTTGACAATGTAGTTGCAATATTCAAGAAGCTCTGGAGCTATATGAATATCAGCTATGACAGATATATAAGAACAACTGACGATTATCATGTTGAAACCGTTCAGAAGATATTCAAGGAACTTTACGACAAAGGATACATCTATAAGGGTGAATACTCAGGAAAATACTGCACACCTTGTGAAAGTTTCTGGACAGATTCACAGCTTGTTGACGGCAAATGCCCTGAATGCGGCCGTGACGTTATCGAGGCAAAGGAGGAAGCTTACTTCTTTAAAATGTCACCTTTTGCCGACAGAATCGAAAAACTGCTGACAGAAACAGATTATCTCCAGCCTAAAACCCGTGCTGTTGAGCTTGTCAACAACTTTATCAAACCGGGACTTGAAGACCTCTGTGTTTCAAGAACAAGCTTTACATGGGGAATTCCTGTAACATTTGACGAAAAGCACATTGTCTATGTATGGATAGACGCTCTTTCAAACTATATTTCCGCTCTCGGCTACAAGAACGAAGCGTTTGACGAATTCGACAAATTCTGGCCTGCTGACGTTCACATGGTTGCAAAGGACATCATGCGTTTCCACGCTATCATCTGGCCTGCCATGCTTATGGCTCTTGACCTTCCTCTGCCGAAGCATCTTGCTGTTCATGGCTGGATTACATTCAACGGTCAGAAGATGAGCAAGTCAATCGGAAACGTTGTTGACCCGTTTGTTCTTGGCGAACGCTACGGCGCAGACGCTATCCGTTACCACATTCTTCGTGAAATGGCTCTCGGTGCGGATAGTTCATTCTCAAACGAAATAATGATTAACAGAATCAATTCCGACCTTGCCAACGGTTTCGGAAACCTTGTTTCAAGAACAGTTGCAATGGTTATCAAATATTTTGACGGAACACTTCCTGCTGAAAAGACAGCCGGTGAATTTGATGACGACCTCATCGCACAGGCAACTGCTCTTACAGAAAAGGTTGATGATTTCATGGACAAGACTCAGCTTCAGAATGCTCTTGCTGAAATCTTCAAGGTAGTTTCCCGTGCAAACAAGTACATTGACGAAACAGCTCCATGGGTACTCGCAAAGGACGAAGCAAACAAGCCAAGGCTTGCTGCTGTTCTTTACAATCTGCTCGAAACAATCAGAATAACTTCATCACTTCTGAGTGCATTCATGCCGACAGTTATGCCGGAAGTCTGGGAACAGATCGGTGCATCAGAAGGTGATGTAACATATGAAAATTCAAAGAAGTTCGGCGTTCTTCCTGCTGATGTAACAGTAAAGAAGGGTCGTGTTCTCTTCCCGAGAATTGATGCTGAAAAAGAAATTGACGAACTCAACAAGCTCCTTGAAGAACAGATGGCAAAGGCTGAACGGGCTCAGCAGAAGATTGAGCTTGCACCGGAAATATCCATTGATGATTTCTTCAAAACCGAACTCAGAGCTGCAAAAGTCAAATCCTGTGAAAAAGTAAAGAAATCCAAGAAACTGCTCAAACTCCAGCTTGATGACGGCATGGGCGGCAGACAGGTTGTTTCCGGAATTGCACAGTCCTATGAACCGGAAGACCTCATCGGCAAAACAGTTATTCTTGTTGCCAACCTCAAGCCGGCAAAGCTCTGCGGCGAAGAAAGCCAGGGCATGATCTGTGCAAGCGATATGCCTGGCGGAAAAATCAAGGTAGTGTTCCTTGACGATGATGTTCCGGCCGGTACAAAAATCCGCTAAACACGCTTTCTGAAGAAAGCTTAGCAAAGACTTTTAGACGTGACCCATTTTAGAGATTAGCCTGCATTAGGCTCGACCATTTACTAAACTGTTTAAGATAATATAACGCTTGTAGAACGGAAAAGGGATGCCCTGCACGAGAGGGCGTCCCTTTTATTTTATATCTTTACTTCAAATCATCTTTTTCTGCACAATATCCACCTTTACCGCATCTTCTTTTCTCAGAGCGATAACTGCTCCCCTTATAAGATATGCAACAGGGTCGCCTGAGGGACTCTTTCTGATGCACAGCACCTCTGTCCCCTCAATCAGTCCGATATCCTGCAACCTCCGCCTCATCGCCCCTTCATTTCTGAGTGATGAAACACGCCCGTAACTCCCCTCGCTCAGCGAGTACAATGTATTTATATGATCTTCCATAAGAAAACTCCGTTTAGATAAGTATATGGCTTTTCACCTGTTACTATACTATGTCTGAAACGGAGTTTTTGTTAATTCAGGTTAATACTATATTCTCAATAAGGCAGTGAAAAGCTTTCTGTTTTCCACACGCCGTCTTCAAGAACCATTGAAAACGTCTTTGTTCTTTCAGGGGTATTGTCATCAGAATAATGTGAAACTGCATTGAACACAAGTTCAGTATCACTCTGCGAAACGAGTTCAAGGTCTGTTCCGGTATAATAAATATTTGCACCTCTGCCGCCGTCGTAACAGTAAACCTTGTCGCCGTCATCATAATACTTGCTGTAAACAGGGTCAGCAGTTTCAAAAACTGTACGGTAAGTATCCGCAACATCTTCAACGCTTGTGATGTTTGAATCATCTATCGGAACAGCTCCGCTTCCTGTCATGTTGTCATAATCCATGTTATAAGGACAGTCCACTATAAGATTCCACTGCATCTGACAGCTTTTTTCAAACTGTGCCTGTGCAACTGACATTATATCGCTGCTGTATCCGCCCTGTCCGTTGCTGTCTGAATCCGTACTGCTGTCATCACTGCCTGCTGATGCTGACGAACTGTCATACGATGATGAATCATCTGTGCTGTCGCTGTCACTGTCCGATACGGGCTGTGTCTGACTAACCGGAGCGGTTATCAGTATTCTTGTTTTGGAAGTTTTTGTATGTGTTGTTTCAACTGTTGATGCAGAAGCTTCCGTTTCTGATACTGAACTGCTCTGGATATTTTCCAATACGTCTTTTGCATTCTCATCATCTTTTTTGCATCCTGCAAAAAGTACGCAAAGTGATAAAACAACAACCGGTAAAATATATCTTTTCATTTTGTTTCCCCCGTTTTAAAATCTGTTCTTATTCATCAATCTCAAAGTCTACGTTTCCACTGTTTACATCTGCTCTTGAACAGATAACCTGAACCTTGTCACCAACAGTGAAAGACCTGCTGCTGTATTCATCTACCAGACTGAAAAATCCGTCATATGTGTAATATCCCTCCGGAAGGGTATTTACATGAACAAGTCCCTCGACAGTGTTCGGAAGTTCCACATAAAAACCGAATTCCGTAACGCTTGAGATAATACCCTCAAAACTGTCACCGATATGCTGCTGCATATATTCCGCCTTGTAGCAGTCTTCGCAGTCACGTTCAATATTCATAGCCCTTATTTCCATAGCCGTTGAATGTTCAGAAGCTTTTGCGGCAAATCCGCTGTATCTCTTTTCAAGCCATTCCTTATCCGCACCGCTTACAAGGTCTGAAAGAATCCTGTGTATCGCAAGGTCAGGATAACGTCTTATCGGCGAAGTGAAGTGTGCATAATCATCAAGAGCAAGCCCGAAGTGTCCGACAGGTTCTGTATGATATTTTGCCTTTGCCATTGAACGAAGCGTCATCATATTGACAACCGGATAACAAGGCTTATCCTTTGCGTTTATGAGTATCTGTGCAAGATGTGCAGGTTTGACCTCTGAAAATACAGGGATCTCAACATTCAGCCTTCTCAGACCCTCTTTAAGGTCGTCTATTCTCTCAGGAGACGGCATTTCATGAATTCTGTAAACAAACGGTATCTGCTTTTCCTTTGCAAGTCTTGCAGCGGATTCATTTGCCAGAAGCATGAATTCCTCGATTATCATTTCTGACTTTCCCCTCGTCCTTGCAACAACATCCTCACAGACATTATTATTTATAATGAGTTTGCTCTCGGAGGTTTCGATGTCAGGAGCACCTCTCTTTTTGCGGTTTGCAATCAGGATATCAGCCAGTTCGTCCATTATTTTTATCTCAGGAATCAACAGTTGGTATTTTGAAAGTATCTCATCTTCTGCATTTCCTGCAAGAATACTGTTTATCTCCGAATAAACGCCTTTTACCCTTGAACGGATAACCGTCTTTGCAAATCTGAATGATTTCAGCACACCGTCAGCAGAAATATTCATCAGTGCGGAAAATGTCAGTCTGTCCTCATCGGGATTCAGCGAACAGATTCCGTTTGAAAGTTCCTTCGGCAGCATAGGTATTACCTTATCCGCATAATAGATGCTCGTTCCCCTTTCAAGGGCCTCCTTATCAAGCGGACTGTTTCCCCTTACATAATGCGAAACATCAGCTATATGAACGCCGAGCTTATAACCCTCCGGCGTCTTTTCAATCGAAACAGCATCATCAAGGTCTTTTGATTCCGCACTGTCTATCGTAAATATCGGAACATCTCTCAGATCAAGACGGTCTTTATAATCGTCCTCCCAGATTCCTGCCGCCTGAATTTTTTTAGCGTCCTTCTGAACATTTTCAGGAAAATCCTTTTCAACACCGTTTACCGCCAGCAGGGATTCCGCACAGCTTGCGGCATTCATTGCGCTTCCGAAAGTAAACAGAATCTCGGCTTCATGGTCTCTGTGGCGGTTGCCCTTGCGGCAGAGTTTCGCCATAACCTTATCGCCTGTTTTATAATTCACGTCTGAATTCTGTATCTTTATCGGAGTTTTCGACATGGTATCTGCAAGGAAATACTGTCTGCCTTCGTCCTCTGTGATAATGCCGGTAAGCTTTGCTTCACATGGTTTAAGAACGTCCAGCACTTCGCCCTCCGGACTTCCCGAACGTGATTCTATATATCTTGCCAGTACAACATCCCCCGGCATTGAACCGCACAGGAATTTACCCGGCACAAAAATTTCTTCATCTCTGTCACAGCGTTTTATAAAGCCGAAAGTCTTGTTAAGTCTTAAAACCTCCGCTGTAAAGAATCCCAGCATTTCCGAAAGTGAAATACCACGTCTTCTGCGGCAGATAACGCCCTCCATAAGCAGTGAATCCAGAGCCTCACGATAATTTCTTTCGTTTCCTCTTACGCTTCTGCATTTAGCGGCAAGTTCCTTTTCAGCAACAGGTTTTTTACCGCTCTTTTTGACAAATGTCATAATCTTGTTGCGGTAGTTTTCCACAGTATATTTTTCTTTTGCGTCAAAATTCTTTTCGGATTTTTTTATATTTCTTTTTCCTGTATTTTTCTTTGATTTATTTTTTTCTTTACTCATATTCTGCTCTCCTTTCGCTTTCTGAAGAAAGCTTAGCAAAGACTTTTAATTCGCCGTTCATTTAATTGATACATTTTGATAAGGCCCGACAGGCAGTTAAATGTTTAAGATACAGCTTGAAAAAAAGCTTGGCAAAGACTTTTAATTCGCCGTTCATTTAATTGATACATTTTGATAAGGCTCGACAGGCTGCTACACTGATTAAGATACAGCTTGAAAAAGGCTTGGCAAAGACTTTTAATTCGCTGTTCATTTAATTGATACATTTTGATAAGACCTGACGGGCAGTTAAATGTTTAAGATACAGCGTTTGCAGAATGAAACACATATCTGTTGAACACGATAACCTCCTGCCACGTCAAAAAAATCCCTGTGAACAACTTCTTACGATATTGTCACAGGGAATTTATCATTATTTTATAAAGTTTGCAATGGCATTTACCGCAATTGTAAGAACGAAAAGAGCAATCAGCAAAACTCTTGTGATTTTTCTCAGAATAGCTTCCTTTGTTCTTCCTTCATTTTTCTCATAGAATGAATCATTCGCTCCGCCTGTGATGGCAGCTGTCATATTCTGCTGCTGTTTGGAATCCTGGAACAAGCACAGGATAATTGCCAACACGCAAGTTATTATCAGCAGTACACCGCCGATGATTTCGAGTACACTCATTATTATTCCTCCATATTACAACAATATTTCATATTATTTAATCTAAGTATAGCATATCATTCAGAAAATTGCAACAGCTTTTCATAAAAAAATTCACCAAAAAGAGTTATAAAATCTGTACACATTAAATATACATAAAATATAAAAGCAAAGGAGAACAAAAAATGATTAACGAAGAAAAAAAGCAGAGAACTATTCACAATGTTATTATGGAAAACCGCAAAACCCTCACAATTTCGGGTGTTACAGACGTTGACAGCTTTGACGAACGCTGTATCTCCCTTTACACCCAGATGGGCGAACTTGTAATAAAGGGTCGTGAACTTCACATAAATTCCGTAAGCGTTGAAACGGGCGACATGAGTATCGAAGGAGATATATGGGCACTCTGCTACGGCGACAAGGACAAAAACGGTGCTTTGTCGTTTCTCGGAAAGCTTTTCCGCTAAGGAGGGACTTTTGCTATGGAAGGACTTGAAAGCTTTTTCACCTGGTCGCAGCAGCTGCATCTTTTTCTGCTTTCCTGTCTGTTCGGAATTCCGCTCGGAATTCTCTTTGATATTTTTCGTGTTTTCAGGAGCATTATTCCTCATGGAAAGATTGCTGTTGCCCTTGAAGACCTTCTTTTTTTTGGAATATACGGTATTTTTCTTATGTGCTTTACCGTTACTGAGGCAAGGAGCGAATTCCGCTTTTTCTATTCTCTCGGAAATCTGCTCGGTTTCGTTTTGTATTATGTAACAGTCGGCTCGGCTGTCATTAAGATAATAAGGAAAATAATGTTCATTATAAAAAAGATATTATGCAGGATTTTTTCACCGTTTATAAAGAAATCAGCATCTGTCAGAAGAAAAATCAGGGATTTTTTCATTGCAGAACTTAAAAATATAAAATTTAATAAAAAAAATATCAAAAAACCCTTGATTGATAATGGTGATTTGTTGTATAATAAGAATAAGACCGCAGAAACCCAAAAGAGCAAAAGAAAGAACGTGAAAGGCATTGGCAGCAAAGGCATTAAGAAAGAAAAAGAAAAAAGGAATGTTCAGCCTTTTAAGTAAACTTATAATAATTGCCGTTATAATCGGCTGCATAGTTTCCATTATTGTAACACAGGCGGATATTTCGCAGATGCAGAAAAAGCTTGATTCAATTGTCAGCAGGACTGAAGAAGTCGAGGCGGATAACGCTGAGCTTCAGAGAACTCTTGATGAAGACGATATAAACGCTTATATGGAAAAACTGGCTATTGAAAAAATGAATTATGCATATCCGAATGAACGCAGATATTATGACACGTCAAGAAATTAGCTTTAAAGCTTTTAATTATTTTTATTTAAATTTAACAGGGGGATTTGACAGGCTATGCAGCTGGAAATCGGTAAAGTATATGACGGTAAAGTAAAAGGAATTGCCCAGTATGGCGCATTTGTTGAAATAGAGGGCGCAGGAACGGGAATGGTACATATTTCGGAGATTGCCAATACATTCGTCAAGGATGTAAAGGATTATCTCAAGGAAAATCAGGAAGTCAAGGTAAAGGTATTGTCGATAAGCGATGACGGAAAAATCGGACTTTCCATAAAGAAAGCCGCTGAAAATCAGAATGAACAGCAGCAGCCGAGAGTTCCGAAGCCACGTCCGGAACGCAAACCGAACGTCTGGGAGCCAAAGAAAAAGCCGCCTATGTCTGAGCTTGGCTTTGAAGAAATGCTCACAAGATTCAAACAGAACAGCGAAGAAAAAATCTGTGCACTCAAAAGAAACACCGAACGCAAGAACGGTTCAAGAAGAAAATAATAACATAGAATACCCGATGCTTAAAAGCATCGGGTATTTTTCGTTCTGCAAGCATTGTATTATCTTAAACAGTTTAATATATGGTCGAGCCTTATCTTTCTTAATCCCTAAAATGGGTCACGTCTAAAAGTTTTTGCCAAGCTTTTTTCAAAAAGCGTCGTCTAAAAGAAACATTGCAAGCATATAATGGTTAATGAAAATTTCTTATGGGAGTGATAAGATTGAGCGACAAGAATTTCAGAGAAACCGCTGAAAAATACAGAAACGAAATGATGAAAATCTACGGCAGTAAAAATACAAGGACTGCTAAAGAAAAAGCTGAGGACACTCAGCCGCCTGTGGAAGCGGATATGGAAATACTTATTGAAAAGGAAGATGAGGACGTTTCGCCGTCCGTCACTGACGATATTGAAGAAAGATTTCCGCCGCCGGAAATACCTGCATTCATGAAAATGGACAGCAATAATACACGCCCTCATCCTGATGCCGAAGTGAGTTACGAAAGCGGTCAGACAGAAAGCGTTTCAAAGATTCGTGAAACGCAGTGGCAGGATTACAACACACCCGAAAATCCAGATGAACCGAGAACTGCCGAAAGTGAAATAAAACAGCCCGAATGCACAAAATGGGGATATCTGAAAATAAATGTAAGAACAGGCAGTGGCGGAATCCCCGTGCCGAATGCCTCAGTAACCCTCACAAAGCTTGCAGACGGAAGGGAAGAACTCCTTGCACTTACCGTAACCGATATAAACGGTGAAACCGAGGTTTTCAGACTTCCTGCTCCTGATTCAGGCGGAACAAATCCTGAAGATTATGATAAATATTCAGTATATATTGCAGAGGTTTATTCAAAGGGATATTACCGGGAAGTCAGCAGGAATATACCGATATTTGCAAATATAACATCTGTCCAGACGTTCAACCTTATCCCCGAACCTTATTCTTTTGATTCGGGAAAGAATTTTATAGCCTATGACAATACTGAACCAGAAATTTAAGGAGGAGCAGAATGCCGGAATTACCTTTCATTCCCGACCAGATAATCGTGCATCTCGGAACGCCTGATTCAAACGCTGAAAACGTAAGCGTGACGTTTCCGGACTATGTCAAAAATGTTGCAAGCAGCGAGATTTTCCCAAACTGGCCCGAAAATTCACTCAGAGCGAACATCTACGCTATCGTGACATTTGCCCTGAACAGAATATATACTCAGTGGTATCGTGTAAAGGGATATGATTTTGACATAACAAGCACGACGCAGTATGACCAGAAATTTATAAACGGACGTGAAATTTTTGAGAATGTAAGCCGTCTTGCAGATGAGCTTTTCAGCAACTATGTAAGGCGTCAGGGATATGTAGAGCCTCTTTTCACGCAGTTCTGCAACGGAACAACTGTAACATGTGATGGTCTTTCCCAGTGGGGAACGGTTGATCTTGCCAAACAGGGATACACGCCTTACGAGATACTCCAGTATTATTATGGTAATGACATTGAAATTGTACAAAATGCAGAAGTCATGACAAACACGCCTTCCTATCCGGGAGTTGAACTGCGACTCGGAACATTCGGCAATGACGTGAGAACCATACAGGTTCAGCTCAACCGTATTTCAAGAAACTACCCCGCAATTGAAAAGATAAGCACTGTTGACGGAGCCTTCGGCGTTCCGACAGAAAATGCCGTAAAAACCTTTCAGGGGATATTTGGTCTTGAACAGACAGGAGTTGTAGACAAAGCAACATGGTACAAAATAGCCTACATATTTATAAGCATTAAAAAGCTTGCGGAACTCAATTCCGAAGGGTTGAGGCTTGACGAGGTCAGCCGGCAGTACAAGGAAGAGCTTTCTGTCGGTATGCAGGATCCGCAGGTAAAGAATCTCCAGTATTTTCTTGCAGTTATCGGCGCATACTATGATGCGGTAATGCCTGTTGAGATAACAGGGTATTTCGGCGAACAGACCGAGAATTCTGTAAAGTCATTCCAGAAAGTCTATGGTCTTGAACCTACGGGAGTTGTAAACCGTGCAACATGGATAGATATTTACAGAGCCTATGACGGTATAATACAGTCCATTCCGATAGATGACGGCGATGATGTGATACTCTTTCAGGAAAGCATTCTCAAAGAGGGCACGACAAGCAATGAAGTAAAACTGTTGCAGCAGTATCTTACATATATAAACCAGTCTTACCCGAACATTCCTGCGGTAAATGACACAGGCTATTTCGGCCCTGTCACCCGTTCTTCCGTACTCGCCTTTCAGCGGCAGTTTGGTCTTAATCCGAACGGAATAGTCGGTGCTGTTACATGGAATGAGATAGCAGGACTTTATTCAGACTTGAAATATGGTTTTGACAAACGTCCGTATCAGAATCCGGGATACACCATAAAACAGGAGGCATAAGATATGGCATACACAGATGACCAGCAAACAAGGCACATTTCCGAACTGCAAAGATATCTTTACAGCATATCACATTACAATGAAAATATACCAAGAGTCATGCCCGACGGCATTTACGGGCTGGAAACGCAGGAAGCGGTCAGAGCATTCCAGAAGGAATACGGCCTTCCGCCGACAGGTGAAATGAATCATGCCACATGGAACAAGCTTTCGCAGATATATCTTGACTTCAACAAAACAGCAATCCCGCTCAATGTCTTTCCCTCAACATACATTCTCCAGCCGGGCAGTGAGGGAGCGATTGTTTACATAATCCAGATAATAATAAATACTCTCGGCGAATGCTACGGCGGTATCACTCCGATATCAGTAACAGGCATCTACAACAAGGAAACACAGCTTGCAATTGAAAATTTCAAAAATATAGCCGGAACATCCAACGGAAAATCCGGTGTAGATACAGATACATGGAATAAACTTGCCTCCTGCTTCAACCAAATCTTTTAAACGTGGCTCATTTTAGGGATTAGCCTGCATTAGGCTCGACCGCTCACTAAACTGTTTAAGATAATACAACGCTGATAGAATAAAAATCAATCGCACCAAAAAAAGGACGCCTTTTACAGACGTCCTTACTTTTATATCACATATTACTGTTTTGCTCTTGTCTTTGCTCTTAAAGTATTGCTCAGGATTCTCTTTCTGATTCTTATATTCTCAGGAGTTACTTCAAGAAGTTCATCATCTGCAAGGAATTCAAGGCTGTCCTCAAGGCTGAGTCTTCTCGGCGGAACAAGTCTGAGAGCATCATCAGAACCGCTTGCACGGGTGTTTGTCAGATGCTTTTTCTTGCATACGTTTACAACAAGGTCTTCTGCCTTTGGTGATGCGCCGACAATCATTCCCTCATAAACCGGAGTACCTGCCGGAATAAACAGCTGTCCTCTTTCCTGTGCATTGTAAAGACCGTATGTTACAGCCTCACCTGTTTCAAATGATACAAGAGAACCTGTATTTCTTCTTGGGATTTCGCCCTTGTATGGCTGGTAGCTGTCGAATACGCTTGACATGATTCCCTCACCCTTTGTATCTGTAAGAAATTCACTCTTGTATCCGAAAAGTCCTCTTGAAGGAATAAGGAATTCAAGTTTCATTCTTGAACCCTGCGGATGCATTTCGAGCATTTCTGCCTTTCTTGTACCCATTTTTTCCATAACTGAACCAACACATTCTTCCGGAACATCAATAACAAGTCTTTCAACAGGTTCAAGCTTGTTGCCGTTTTCGTCCTCATGGAAAAGTACTCTCGGAGTTGAAACAGAAAGTTCATAGCCTTCTCTTCTCATGTTTTCAATAAGGATAGAAAGGTGCATTTCTCCTCGTCCTGCAACTCTGAAAGCATCAGTATTTTCAGTTTCCTCAACACGGAGTGAAACATCTCTGAGTGTTTCCTTGAAAAGTCTTTCACGAAGCTGTCTTGAAGTTACGAACTTACCTTCCTTACCGGCGAAAGGAGAATCATTAACAGCAAATGTCATTTCAACTGTCGGTTCACTTATCTTTGTAAACGGAATTGATTCAACCTTTTCAGGGTCGCATATTGTATCACCGATTGTAATACCCTCAATACCGCTTACCCATACGATATCACCTGCTTCAGCCTCATCAACAGGAACTCTCTGAAGCCCTTCTATCTGTAAAAGTGAAACAAGCTTTGCATTTGTATTTTTCTTGTCAGGATGCTGATGATTGCATACAACGACATTCTGGTTTACCTTAGCCTTGCCTCTTGCAATACGTCCGATACCGATACGGCCTACATATTCGTTATAGTCAATAGAGGAAATAAGCATCTGGAACGGGCCGTCCTCCTCAACCTTCGGAGGTTCTATATAATCAAGTATAGTATCAAACAGCGGAATAAGGTCTTTTCCTTCTTCATACTGGCTGAGCGATGCAGTACCTGCACGGCCTGAACAGAAAAGGATAGGGCTTTCAAGCTGTTCCTCATTTGCATCAAGGTCAAGCAGAAGTTCAAGCACTTCATCGCCTATCTCGTCAAGACGTGCGTCAGGACGGTCAATCTTGTTTACGACAATGATTATCTTGTGGTTCATTTCAAGTGCTTTGGAAAGAACGAATCTTGTCTGCGGCATAGCACCCTCAGCAGCGTCAACGAGCAGCAGAACACCGTCAACCATGCTAAGAACACGTTCAACCTCTCCGCCGAAGTCAGCATGTCCCGGAGTATCAATAATATTTATCTTTGTGCCCTTATAGCATACAGATGTATTTTTTGCAAGGATAGTAATTCCTCTTTCACGTTCGATATCGTTGTTATCCATAACTCTTTCTGCAACGACCTGATTTTCTCTGAACGCACCGCCCTGTTTGAGCATCTCATCAACCAGTGTTGTTTTACCATGGTCAACGTGGGCAATAATAGCAATGTTTCTCAAATCTTCTCTAACCATTTTTATTTCCTCCCTGGTACTTCTATTAAAAAGTACACATTTTTAGATCATCATTTTATTTTCCCTTTACTCTGCAAGTATATTTCATTCCCATTTCCCGGGAAATTATACTTCTTATATCCTCAGAAGAACCCTCGGTAATGCCGCCCTTTTTAAGGATATAAGCCTCATTGCGTCTGAAATTTATAAAGAAATAATTGTCTGTTTCAGTTATTTTAAAGATGTCACTGTAATTTTTGCGGATATCAAATGAGCTTTCGCCGCAGTCTGCTGAAACGGACATATTCTGCTGATAAAAAGTAAATTTCACAGGAGAACTGCCGTAATTTTTTCTGAACCGGTTATACAATATTCTTGGATTCAAAACAAAAATGTACGCATACACGACCAGACACCATATAAGACCTGCAATTCCAAGATGAAGATTTCTTCCGGAATTCCCAGTAAAAACAGATATTATCACGAGAACGAGCATAGCCGCCGAAAAAATACAGAGCATAATCTTAACGGACGCCGAACTTGTTCTGCAAAGCTCCTTTATATCATCGTAACCAACGGTATTTTCCGCTTTTACAGTCATATTTACTCCTTTGTTTTTATCCTATTGAACTAAATTAGTCCACATACAGGAAAACATTTTGTTTAAACAGCGTTTTTTTTACTGCATAAAAAATGTCCTGCATAAAATGCAGGACATTTTGGTGGGAGAAGATGGATTCGAACCATCGAAGCGTAAAAGCAACAGATTTACAGTCTGCCCCCTTTGGCCACTCGGGAATTCTCCCATAAAAATTCCGCCGACTATTGTCGGCAGAATTGGAGCTGGTGGACGGACTCGAACCCCCGACCTGCTGATTACAAATCAGCTG
>ERZ826613.279-NODE-279-length-78084-cov-7.246729_pt1 | contig 78084 bp, 67 predicted proteins | sample MGYA00519925_ERZ826613 | MGnify/ENA primary metagenome ERZ826613 (study PRJEB31778, sample SAMEA3449236) | human gut metagenome | biome: human gut; feature: human-associated habitat; material: faeces | place: United Kingdom | collected 2010/2012 ... | reverse complement strand
ACATCTGAAAACAAGCAGTCTTATGATCCGGAATAAGCAATGTTATGAATGATTACATTGCTTGTTCTCATCCACAACAAGCTATGTAATTTCAGGCAAGTCCGATTCCGTGACAGAATACGTAAGAGGTATGTAAGGAAACAAAGTAATATATGTATATAAACGCCTTTTTGTATAAGTGATTTTTATCATTGATTATCAAGATGCTACAAAGTATCAATTTCTTGTCGACAAGAAATTAAGAGTTTGTCGACAGGAAGTTAACTTCTTGCTGGCAAACTCTTGACTTCCTGTAAAAAGGAGAAATAGTAAATCTTCCGGTTTCCTTACACTGCATGAACAGCATGATTGATAGGACGAATCGTATTAGAAGGCTAAACGCCCTTCTTCATCCTGTTCCTTTAGCGTCTATATATCGGTGGTGTTGGATATATAGATACGACACATCCGACATATAGATGCAACACGTCCGACATATACTTCCAACAGACTACAAGTATATAAAAAGAGAAAAGACTTTTTAGTTTCAAAAAATAGTTGTTCTTTTGCAGCCTCAAAAGAAAAAAGAGTATGAATAAGAATGTACAAGGGCACATATTCGCCCTGACTGCCAATATTTTATGGGGACTGATGGCGCCCATCGGCAAATCCGCACTTATGGAGTTTTCAGCCTTATCGGTAACTACGTTCCGCATGGTAGGTGCAGCCGCCTGTTTCTGGCTACTGTCTGCATTCTGTAAGCACGAACACGTGGATCACCGCGATATGCTGAAGATTTTCTTTGCTTCACTTTTTGCACTGGTGTTCAATCAAGGAGTGTATATCTTCGGGCTTTCAATGACTTCACCCATCGATGCCTCCATCGTGACAACCACACTTCCTATCGTAACCATGATTATCGCTGCCATTTATCTGAAGGAACCTATCACGAACCTGAAAGTACTGGGTATTTTTGTAGGGGCCATGGGAGCGCTGACACTTATATTAAGCAGTCAGGCCACAAGCAACGGTAACAGCAGTATTATCGGGGACTTGCTTTGCCTGGTAGCGCAAATCAGCTTTTCTATTTATCTGACTGTGTTCAAGGGCTTATCGCAGAAATATTCTCCCATCACATTGAATAAATGGATGTTTATCTATGCCTCCATGTGCTATATTCCATTCTCTTATCATGATGTGGCAGGTATTCAGTGGACGGAAATTTCTACCGCGGCATACGTACAAGTGGGCTACGTAGTAATAGGTGGTAGCTTCCTTGCCTATATCTTCATTATGACCGCCCAAAGGTTGCTGCGGCCCACAGTGGTGAGCATGTACAACTATATGCAACCCATCGTAGCTTCTATTGCCGCCATTATCATGGGACTGGGTGTATTCGGTTGGGAAAAAGGTGTAGCTATCGCCCTGGTATTCCTTGGCGTATATATCGTAACGAAGAGTAAATCGAAGGCGGACTTTGAGAAGGAAGGGAAAAAAGCGTGAATTAGTTACGAGTTACAGAGCTACAAGCTACAAGTGCCTTGAGGGGCATGATAGCGCAGCTACTTGTAGCTTGTAGCTCTGTAGCCCGTAACTAATTCTTCTTCAATTCTCCGAAATAGGTATCTAGCAAGCTCTTTGCTGCAACAAAGGAAGTGAGTTTGCCTTGCAGTACTTGCTGTTCTTTATCACTTAACATGGCTTCTATGGCCGGATTGTGGTAGAAACTATCGCGCAGACGTTCATTGATGCTTTCGTACATCCAGTATTTGCTTTGCTCGTTACGTCGATATTCAAAATAACCGTTATCTTTCACAAAAGCAATATAGTCGTAAATCATCTTCCAAATCTCTTTCACACCCAGGTTATAGAAACCGGAATAGGTCATCACCTGTGGCGTCCATCCTGACTCGGGAGCAGGAAACAGATGCAGAGCATTGCGGAATTGCGATGCGGCCAGTTTAGCACGCTCCAGGTTATCACCATCTGCCTTATTGATAACAATACCGTCCGCCATTTCCATAATACCACGCTTGATGCCTTGCAGTTCGTCGCCTGTTCCGGCCAACTGGATAAGCAGGAAGAAGTCGACCATAGAGTGTACAGCCGTCTCACTTTGTCCCACACCTACCGTCTCTACAAAGATCTTATCGAAACCGGCAGCTTCACAAAGAATAATCGTTTCACGCGTCTTACGGGCTACCCCACCCAAAGAACCTGCCGACGGACTGGGGCGGATGAAGGATTTTGGATGAACGGAGAGTTGCTCCATACGCGTCTTATCACCCAAGATACTGCCCTTACTGCGCTCGCTACTGGGGTCGATGGCAAGCACTGCCAGCTTACCTTCGTATTTTTCCAACACATGCAAGCCGAAGACATCAATCGAGGTACTTTTTCCGGCTCCAGGCACGCCACTGATCCCCACACGGATAGAGTTCCCTGAGTAAGGCAGGCATCTCTCAATAACTTCCTGTGCTAATGCCTGGTGTTCGGGCTTCACACTTTCCACTAAAGTAACCGCCTGACTCAGCACAGTGACGTCTCCTTTTACAATACCTTCTACAAACTCCGCTACGGAACGCTGACGCTTTTTAGGTTTCGGGCGGCGATAGGGATTGACAGACGAAGGTTGTTCAATGCCTGCATTGACAACCAATCCTTTATAGGATTCATCGTTTTCAGGATGTTCCATGATAAGATTTATGATTTCTAATTTATGATTTATGATAAGATTTATGATTTATGAAATCATAAATCTTTAACTCGCTTTGATATTCATCTCAACCTTAGGCTGCATCGGATCATTCGTAATCATCAGAATGCGCAGGTGGCGTTTCTTCTTGGCGATATTCCTCTTATCTATCGTCACACGCAAGCGGGTGGTTTCGCCCGGCTGCAACACGCTCTTCTTCAGACTTACTCCTAAAGCAGGATTGAACACCTGCAATTTACTGATTTGCAACGGAGAGCGTCCGGTATTGGTGATCTGTATATCATGTTTCACCTTATTCTTCTTAGCCAGTTGTGCGCTCAGGTCTATATCTGTCTCCGAAAGACGGATTACCGGAGCATTCGCCTTGTCCGTATCGGTCATACCGGAGAAATCAGGCAGGAGAATAGCAGAAAGAGGTATCTCGTTTTCATCACTCACCTTGTCACCTGTGAAGCGTGACAGGTAAACTGATGCCTGTGTCAGTCCCAGGTCTGTCAGTTTCTCTGTGTTGAGAGTTAATGTGATAAGCCCTTTCTCACCTTTCTGAAGCACGTTCGGTTCTACTTTCATATCCAGATAGGAAGGCAGGTGCATCAATACCGGTTCATACGAACGATCCGACAGATTCACTACGCCAATCCGTATGACAGGCTTTTCGCCACGGTGCGTATCAGGGAAATCAATCTCATTTTTGTCAATGCGTATCTGTCCGATAAGATAAGGATAGGTTTTCGTAAAGTCTTTTATCTCGCGCACCACCTCACCTGTAAAGTGCAGATAAGCCAGATTGGGCTGCGCATTGGAATAAACAGCTATGGACTTATCAAAATGCCCCAATGCCTTAGCATCAAAATCGACGACGATCTTCCCCTTTTCACCGGGAGCAATGGGAGTTTGTGTCCACTGGGCTACGGAACAGGCACAGGAAGGGTCTACATCAGTAAGCACCAGAGGTTGATCGCCCGTATTGGTAATGACATACTGCACGCTAACGGGATGTTTCCATTCGATCTGTCCGAAGTTGTGAGTTTCTTTATTGGATGAAAAACGCGGTTGCGCCGTAGCAGTCAGTGCTACGGCGGCAAGCGCATATATACATATCAAGGTTCGTTTCATTCGTTTTCATTTTAGGATGCACAAAAGTAGGTGTTTTAAATGAGAGTTCCTAAAAGCAAGTTTTAAAATTTCTACTCCACCTCGACCTTCACTGATGCTGAATGAGCTGCATACTCGGGAGCATAGGCACATTGAATTGTTGCCAGCCCGGCTTCATACTGCCCGCTACGGGCAACGCGGTAACTGTATTCCAACACATATACACCCTTGCTCAGACTATCGAAAAAGAAATTAGTGGAAGCATCTTCTATCTCCACATAATAACCTATTCCACCGTTCCAGCGATAACCGGAAAGTGAATTCATCGGTTCGAAGCAGGCACCACGCTGATCTTTCAGTTGAACGAAATCCATGGCACGGTCCAGACGTATCGTCAGACGGGAAACCACTTTATCACCTACCGCCAGTTGCGTGGAAGCGGTGATGGGTTGCAATTCTTTCTTTCCACCTGTCAAAGTACGCTCTACATAGAGTTTCTTTTCTACAGCCAGTTCACCACCTTGCTGTTTTACATCGGAAATAGGTGACAGATATTGTGCATAGACTGCCCCCCAGGCAATGCCTGCATCCCTCTTTTCCACAGTAATGGACTTGGCACGCAATTCAGGACTACCTTCTGCAAAGCTTTCCTTGATATATCCCAATCCGGGAACTGTGGTCTTGGCAGGTGAGAATGTTTCCAGCACTTTACGGCCAAGAACAATGCGTACATCACCACGTGATGCCAACAAGTCACTCCCTTGGCAAAGCAATGCATAAATAGCGTCTGCCGTTGCAACAGGTGAATTCCAACTTGTAGTTTGTTTCTGCTTCAGTAACCAAAGTTTCATTTCTTCCACCAATGCATCATTGCCTCCTGCCATCCTCAGGGCTTCCATTACCTCCACATGAACGGAAATAGGTTGTGTTCCCCAAAGGAAAGGTCTTTCATAGAAAGCAAAGTATGCACCCCGTTCATCGGTTTGCACCAGATGCTCTTTAATAGAAGCGATAAATTCGTTAGCCTCAGCCGTGCGACCTGCCTTTTGCAGAATGATAGCTGATTGCGCCTTGACTCCCATTGCATTCGAACTCAGGTTCTTGCCGACCATAGAGAGGAAATAGCGATAAGCGGCTTCATTGGCAGAAGGCACTCTTTCACCGGAGATAGCTATCAGATAGAGATACGTCATTGCCGGATATGAAAGATTATCGATCTTCGTCCCGTTTTTCTCTGCTTTACGGATATTCTGATATTCCTGCAATGCCTGGCTATGCAAATAGTTGAAAGCTCTTTGCTGCATGGAAAGGGCATCAGCGGAGTTCTGTTGTCCGGTAAGCAGCGGCAAGCGGACAAGGAGTTCGGTGATGTATCCCGTCATACTGCGACTACCCGGCATACCTTTGTACCAACTCCAGGCGCCATCGGCATTTTGTAATTCCTGTAGTTTAATAAGGGTGGTCATATTATTGTTCGACAGATTATTGAGATCGAACAAAGTAGCAATACGCGCTTGCTGTTCGGCTTCAGTAGTAGCTTCCAGCAACCACGGGCTTTCTTCGAGAAGGATATTCTTCACCTCTTGGTTCTTCTGTAACTGGCTGAGGAAGTTTTCTTTCTTACCGCCTTGCATGCGCCAACTGTCGAATACAGCTTTAATGCGCGGCTGACTGTTGGCAATGTAAGAAGCAAGGGAATTAGCATAATAAGCGGCTGCCCATGCTGTAGCATTATCTGTACGGGGCTGACTCAATACGGGTAATGCCTGTACGGCATACCAGGCAGGATTACCTGTAAATTCTACTGTCAGTCGGCGGTCGGTGGCCGTGCGGCTGTTGTAATTGAACAGGCTGTCCAAAGAGAACGTACGGGTTTCTTCACCACGTACCGGCATGGCAAGGGTTTCAGTAATGTATTCCTTATTGCTCAATACAGGCAACAAGTGCTGTTCGCCATCACTGAATGTGCCACCGTCAGCAATCATACGTACCCCCAACATATCCTGTTTATCCGTCACTGTGAAACGGAAGCTTACAGGAACCGTCTTCCCGGCTTCTACCGTGAAAGCTTGGCGTTGAGTGGAAATCACTTTATCCGTCATCGGATCAAAGAGAATAAATTTCGTAGTTCCCTTCAAAGATTTACCTGTCAGATTAGTAATGGTTGCAGCAATACTGGTCTTATCCCCTACCCGTACAAAACGCGGCATATTGGGAGACAGCATGAAGTCCTTCGCCGTAACAGCAGAAGCATCCAACTGACCGGTCAACATTCCCTTTGTATGGGAATATCCGCGGAAATTCCAACGCGTCAGACTTTGTGGCATCGTAAAGGAGAAGGAAATCTCACCTTGTTCATTGGTGCGCAGTTGCGGATAGAAGAACGCCGTTTCAGCGAAGTTTGTACGTAGTTCGGGGGTATTGCCCGACTCTACATCATCAGCCGTCTGCCCGATTTCCTGCGACATATTTTTTTCAAAGATTAAACCTGCCTCTTCTTCTACCAGCATATTTGTCAAATCAGCAGAAGCATTATCCGCCATAGCCATCATTTTTGTCTGCGGAGATGCTATGTCCCTCACCTGTACGCTTCCTGTTACATCCGTTCTCTTCACAGAACGATATCCGATTATCATTGCTTCATTTATGCCTTCTTCCGAATAAAAAGTATCGTAGATAAATGCTGGAATTTTCCACTCCTTCATCGAGAAATGACAAGAATAGAAAGCTCCACCTGTATATCCATAAGACCAATATATCTGAGGATTGAAACGGGGATAGTTCACATTAAAATTCTGACGATTGGGATACAGCTTATCCAAAGAAGCATCGTACATAGTAGCAAGCATCTCAGCATCAGCCGGTGTACCTTGCGGTGTCTTTATCGTCAGACGCCACTCCTCTTCTTGTCCGGGACGCAACTTATCACGGAATACATCCCATTTCATTGTCAGTGCTTTATCCGGCATACGCTTTTGCAAGTTGACCTTTTCAGAATAGAATTCACCACCCTTGACAAAAGCAAACAGGTACTCTATCCCGTCTCCATACTCTTCTTTATAAGGAATATCAAAACGAACAATAGAGTCGGATAATTGAAGCACCGTACTGCTTAAACGCTTTTTACCGCTGAATACATCCAGCATGACATAAGCATCCTTATAAGAAGTCCCCAAACAGAATTGGGCAGGATGTCCGGCATCAAACTCCGCATTGCGTGCATAAAACCAGACTGGTGAATCTACCGGAGGGCGATTGTCGTCATAGGAGAAGAGTACGATATTTTGCTTGTAATCAACATCCCTACCCTGATCGTCCTTGGCTGCTAATTGTAGTTCGTAAGCACCTGAAGGCAAATTCTTCCATTCCGGCAACAATACTTCCACATTCGAGGTAAACTGTCCGCTGAAACGGACTTCCTGTTTTCCATCTACAGTTTGTACCAGGCGATAATCACCCTTCACGGCAACGGGTTGCATATTCAGGTTCCGCGCCACGAATGTCAGGCGGATACTGTCATCCTTACAAATGCGCTCTTCCGTTTCGACAGACAAAACAAGCGAACGGTTGCCTGCTGACAGCGTGGTCACACTACTTTGTGTTTCACCGGCCTGGTTGGTCACAGAGGCTTCTATCTGATAGGTATAAAAACCGGCATTCTCCCCTTTCACACCTTGCAGGCGGACAGGAATAGAGAACATTCCGTCATCTCCTATCGTCACTGTGCCGGAAGCCAGTGAAGTGGAACTCTGCCCATAAGATCTCCACCACGAAAACAGACTACGGGTTACGGTATAGTTCAGTTCCAACCCTTGCAAAGGCACACCATTAAAGGAACTCACCGTACCTTTCACCTGTACGCTGTCTCCTACTTGATAGGAATCCTTCTGAGGATCAAAAACTATATCGAATGTAGGACGCTTATATTCTTCCACTTGTATAAATGCCCGGCCATCAGTTTCCTCAACTTCAATCGTGTAAGATCCATTCAGGCAGGCAGCAGGCAGTATAAACTCTGTGGTAAACGAACCAAATTCATTGGTACGGACTTTTTTCTCTCCAATATCATTACCATTCACATCCGAGAGCTCCACCGTATAAGTTTCATTTGGAAGAACCTTGGCGGTATCTCCCTCTTGGGCATAAGCTATACCTTTTATATAGACAGTCTGTCCCGGACGATATATGGAACGGTCCGTTAAAATCTTCACTTCATCAAACTCTTCATCTGTGCCATTCCAGACCCCATTAGAGCTATTGTAAATACGCTGCAATGGCATTGCCGTATCAGTGCCTTTCGTAGCACTCAACGCACGGAATTGCTTAACCCACGGCATTACCACTTTGCCCGAAGCATCTGTAGTTTTCTGCTCCAGCACCTCATTGTTCTTTGTTCCGTAACTGGAATAGAAAGTAATCTGAGCATCTGCAATAGGCTTTCCAGTATCAGCATCCAAAGCTACAACCTCAAAATCCTTATTCGATAAAGGTAAGGTCAACACCTTGAAGCGAGTAAGATAGAGATAGTTTTCAGAAGTTTTTCCTTTCTTGTCATCAGGTACAATCTGCATAACATAAACACCTGGTTCGCCGGGCATCAGCATGCTGTATGTACTATCTGCCGACTGGTAATTATCCGGGCGCAACAAAGAGAAGTGTTCTGCCTTCACTTTACGGGCATATTTCTTATAAAAAGAGGTATTGATCTGTGGCATATCAGTTTCCTCTTTCAATAAAGTAGTATGAAACAGGTTCACTGTAAATCCATCCAGATTACGATGGGTCACTCTCAATTTCAAAGAGTCACCGGGGTAAGTAGCCCTGCTTGCAGTCAGGTTAAGTTGAGGTTGCAATATGCTTTCTTTCAGTTCACGCAATGCGGATATGCGTTTGTAGTCAGGGTAAAGACTAATAGCCTCATCACAGGTTTGCAATGCTTCCGGGTATTTACGCATATTGCGGTAATAACGGGCCTTAGCCAGATACGCCTCTGCACATACATCACGTTTACCATAGTCTTTAATGATACGGTCTAATGCACGTAGATATTGGTTCGGTGCTTCGCTCTCACCTTCTTTTACAGCACGGGGACGAAGCAAGACATCTCCTTCACGGTTACGCCAAGCCATATAATCCAGCATAGTCAGTACGGCAGCATCTTCCCGATCAGGCATTTTCCGATAGGTATTTATCATCTGCCCATAAATGCCCATAATGTCTTTCTTCACCAAAGAATCCGTATCAAACCACGAGACTTTCTGTAAAGCATCGATAGCACGTGATGCCAGCAAATGATACATTTCATGATGGTAGTATTCACTTGCATCTCCTAAAATCACAAAAGGAATATAAGTACGTGAAGATGTCTTCAGTAACTCAGTAGAGTCTTTCAAGGCTTCACCGGTATATTTTATTACCTGATTCACAAACAAATTGGCACTCCATTCGCGGATATCCGCCGGTAGAGCCATCTCTCCCAGATTAAGCGAAGTACGATTCCGCAATTCCCAGCGGTTATTATCTGCATAATTGGCATAGATACTCGCTACCAGTGAATTCAACACTGCACGGCTGACCGGATTTTGCTCACGCAACGCCCATTGTTCCAATCCTTTCAGATTGACATAGAAACTATCGGGCGTCAGTATATTCTGATACGTATTCCGGCACATATAGGCTTTAAGCATCTGCGGGGTATTCTTTTCGCGTTCCCCCTTCCGGAATATCTCATCCGTCAGCTTAATCACAGTTTGCGGCAAACTCTTTTCCTGTGCTTGCTCCACTTGCTTCCACAACTTATCAAACGACTGCGCATGCAGCACAGGCACACAGCCCCAAAACGCTGCCAGCAACACCAAACTACAAATTCTTTGAATTTTTTCCATGGATACTATTCTGTTAGTCTTTGTACTAACAACAAAGAAAGGGAATAAAGTTTAAACAAAAGCTGTTTTTTATATAAAAAAGCTTTCAAAGGGATATAAAAAGAAGCGAGAAATACGTTTTCAAGACGTACTCCTCGCTTCATAAAGTTTAGTTCAAATGCTTTTTTACTTCTTCAGGGTATAACCCATCATCAACATCTCATTCCGACCTACTTCGGCGAGAATGTTTCTCCATGTTTTAAAAATCTTTTTTTTCATAACCTTAAAAATTAAACTAATACCTAAAAATCAAATACACACTCATAAAAAGGGGGTTAATAAATTGTAGAGTAACCCCAAACGTGCTTATCAGCTTCACTGATGTGCTTAAAAATTTTCTTTAACATTTTCATTTTGTTATCCTCCTTAAAAATCTTGTTATCCTATTGAAATCATGTTTTATAACACAAAAATAATACCTTTGTTCGAAACTTCGAGCGATATATTACATAAAAGTATGTTTTATAACATATTTCTTGATCTACATCAAAAATAAGAAGATTAGACAAGGAGAAAATAAGCAAGAATGGCAGGAAATGAAACGAATGACAAGACAGGAGACAAGATGGCAGAAAAAGAGTGAGGCCGCTTCCCACTGGAAACAGCCTCACACAACAACATTTTACTTTTCACGATGGTGAAAAAAAGGACTAGTCTTCACAGAGTAGTTGTATCAATTCTATTAACTTTGATTATTTACCAATCAAATTAACCGGAATATTGCATGCTACTATAGACAGGTTTTCAAATGTAACAGTAGCTATTACAGTCAACTTGTGAGTACCTTGCAAAGTTGTACCCAAGTTTTCCCAAGTAACAACACCAGTAGAAGGATCAACACTCAAAGTAGCTTTAGTACCCATCTGACTAACTACATTCTTATATGCATCATCATTCTTGAAGCTATAAACCACGGTCGGTACAGCCACCTTATAAGTATCGGTTGCCTTCGATGACAGAACCAATGTCTTTGATGTAGCATTGTAAGAATAGATAGCAGCACCATCATTATCTTTAACGTTAACCTGCGGCATAGTCTCAACAGTATTTTTACCAATGCCATCATTTACAGAAACAGCATTTGAAGTACCAGCAACAAACGGATTCTGGAATACGATGTTATAGTTGAAATCACAATATTCACCGTTAGCCAATGTGGTTCTATAAGTCATATTCTTCACTTCATACGGTTTAGTCATTTCAGCGTTCAATTTCACTTCCTGTGCATTAGCATCATAAGTCACGCCAGTAGTACCTGTAGCCCAAGCAAAGTTGAGACCAGTTACATTGTTGATTGTATTATAATACTGGAAGATATTCTTGTTATCGATCATCTTGAAGTGTTCACTTACATTAGAAGACATCTCCCAAGTAGACTTCAATTGTCCCTTAACAATTACACAGTTATCGTAACCCTGATAAGATGCTACATAATACAACGGATTATAATCGAAGCTCTTGCAATCTTCTTTCACATAAATCTTTTGTGTAAGAACGATATCGCCCTTCGCCTTAACGTTATCAGACTTGATAGTAAGGGTAACAATATATTCAGCACCCAAACCATTTACATCCATATAGCGATTTTCTGTATTGATTCCATTGTATACACCAATCTTGATATTAGAAGTCTGAGTATCACCTTGATTCAGCAGAACCTGGAAATCAAAACCGTAACCGCTATAAGCCCAGACATCACCCATCAGACCATAGCCGCTAACAACAGGAATCTCACGACCAGTATTCTGCTCTTTCGTCGTCACTTTCACCTCATACGTATTAGCGTCACCACCATAGTAGTTCCAGAAAGTTTGTGAAGTTAAGCCTGTTTTACCGTAAAGCACATTATTAACTGCTCTCCAATCCATTTCTCCGGCTACAGTACTCATTGTACCAGATTTCAGAGCATGATATTCATACTGTTTAGTAGAACTGATATCTGCAGTAATAGGATCTGCATCTTTACCTGGTCCGGGATCATTTGCTGTAATTGATAGTTTAATATAAGAAGAAGCAACCAATTTACGGGCACCTGTATTAGAGGTCATATAAGCATCCACACGAACAACCGGAGTACGTCCGATAGCTGGTGTCAAACCATTCTCAAGGTTTGTTGCATTAGCTTTAACAACACCATTATTCAGTTCAACATACCATTGCTGATTTGTCTTCTGCGTATCATCTGATTTATACTCGGCAGGAAGGCTGAATACGTAGCTCATGCCATAAAAACCAAGGTCGGTCAAGAACTTATTTATACCTTTAGTTGAAGAGTAAAGACCTACATAGTCTTTCAAATCAATCTCACCATCAAATTTGAATGAAAGATTAGCAGTTGCATTCAAAGGAACGAGATCCTTAACAAAAGCATCATTTTCACCGGTACCCTTAAAACTCTTTGTACGAGAATAAAATTCTGTCAGAGTTCCGCCCTTCGTAGCCATACTATCTACCAACAATACATTAATAGCAGTTGATTTCACATGGATATAGTCGGAAGTTACCGCATTTTGCCCTACCCACACTTGCATAGCTGCAATATCATTTTTGCCACTGCTTTGCTTTGATGCATTAATAGTAGCATTTACTGCAGCAACTCCATTAGCAAATGTCGGTTCACCAGTTATATTCAATAAATCAGCCTTATCACTGGCAACCGCACGTGTAGTAACACCACGATTCACAAAACTTGCAATTGCATCTTTCACATAAGCATCATCAGGATTCAAACGATAGAGCATGGCTACAACATTCGATTTATCCCAATTAGTTTGAGCTATCAGTTGCTTTGTAGTAGTATTATATTTATTTTCGTCCCAATAAGTTGCTAAATGATAGAAAGGATTAGTTGTAGTAGGATAAGCAACTTCTGAACTCATTACTTCTGGTATGAATGCCACAGATCCCAGCTGTTTACCAACATAGATCACTACTGTTTGCGCATCACCATCTACTCCTGACAAAGTCAGTGTGTTTCCACTCAATACGGCACTGACTCCCGCAGCTTTCCAGCTAATCTGAGTAGCTTCAACCAATTCGCCATCTTGATAAATATCAAAGCATCCGGTTTCAATATTAGGATAATAGTATTTACCGTCTTTGCCGTCAATACCATCTTTACCATCCTCGCCATCTTTACCGTCTTCGCCGTTGACGCCATCCTTGCCATCTTCGCCGTCAACACCATCCTTGCCGTCTTCACCGTTAATGCCATCCTTGCCGTCAGCACCGTCTTTACCGTCAACACCGATAGCTTTATATTCTGTCTTTACGCCATCTTCATACCAATAGCCATCAGCACCAATAGTCCATGCCACAGCATTCTTACCGTCAACACCGTCTTTACCATCTGTACCATTTGCACCATCTTTACCATCTTTACCATTGGTCAATTTGTATGACTTTCCATCGCTCAACACAATAGAAATTCCATCATTTGTGCTACTTACAGACGTAATAACGGCTCCCGACTTTATCAACGCTTGTAATTCGCCTAACGTCACATTGGTTGCATCAATCTGTTTTTGCAGACTGTCAATGTCATCATCGTAATCCTTACAAGACGTAAATGTCCCCGCAGAGCCAACCATTAAAGCCCCGAACAGGATTGCACTTAGAAATTTTTTGTTCATAATAAAAAACTTTAAATTTATAAATTTAAAAAAATAAAGAATAATAATAGTCTGATCAATAATCCTCATCTCATTATATACCGTTACTTTATAGGTAACGGAGTTGTTGAATAAAAAGAGAAAAAGTATGAAAAAGCTCCAGGAAAAGTCTTTTATTAGTCAAATAATATGTCGAAACATGGGAGAAATTACCGATCAAACTGATTTATAAGAAAAAAATACATAGAATGGAGTGAAAAAGAAGAGGCTTCAATGAAACTCATCAAAAAAATAATGATATCACACTGACAATCAAAAATATACCCGCAACACATAAGCTAAAAGAAAAGAAACAAGAAAAACCGCCGGAGAAAATATCCCAGGAAATTAGCTGATTATTTGCATTTCTACAATAGTCAAATATCAGGTTTTATAATGAAATTCTATAAAATCCGCCCCACTCTTTAGAAGACAGCAGCATACCCTTTCACAAAGGAGATAACTTCTTGATTAGCTTGATCTATCCTTTGATTTTGAAAAGGCTTCAAATAAGTTTCCGTAACCTTGATAGATGAATGTCCCATCGCTTCTGATATGATACCCGGATGTATTTCACAATGATAAGCCATTGTCGCCCACGTATGGCGAATAGTATACGTACTTAGATGAGCATGACTTCCCATCCATTTCTTCAACACAGACAATTTATAATTGAAAGCCCTCAATGCCGATTGATATTCATGATAGGCCGTTTCTGTGCCTTCAGGACTGGATAGGAAAGAGAATAGGTAAGGAGAATTTTTATCTGTATTAGCCACCATTCGAATCAATCTCATAGCCTCAGGTGTCAACGCCACTGTCAATGATCGACCGGTTTTCCGACGACGGTATTTCAGAATATTATCCTGGATATCCGTTTTACGCAAATACACCAGATCAACAAATGGGATTCCCCGCAGCAAAAACATAAGCGCAAATAGTATCTTTGTTTTTTGTACGTCTAAAGGTAAAGTACCATTAATAGGTACTTTCTCTGTTTCATAAAGTAAATTTCCAATATCAGAAGCATCTAAAGATCTTCTCTGATCAGCACATACACTTGTATGTACGTGCCTGAAAAGCCTTGGTATGTACAAGGCATAACCATTATCTACTGCCCGGTTATAAACCGCCCGGAGCACCTTCATATAAGTAGATACCGTATTCCAACTACATCTTCGCTGGCGCAAATAAATTTCGAAGCGTTTCAAAAGGTTCGGATTCAATTTGCAGAACGGTACATCCTTATCATCATTAAATGCAGAGAAAGAATTCCGTGCGCTCCGGTATACATGTGCAGTGCCCCACTGACCATTGGCACGAAGTTCCAGAATAGTAGAGGATAGCATCTCCAATAATAATTTTTGTTTCATAATTGAATGTTTTTTGAATACAATTACTCTTTTTTTTAAGAATTATAGAAAAAAGAACAGCTTTATTTGCACATTTATGGAAAAACACTTATGTTTGCACCATATTTTGTGCCGTTACCTATAAAGTAACGGCATTTTTTTTAATAAAAATATCAAATAAAAAAAGCGGGGAGAATGTTCAAAAAACATTCTCCCCGCTTTTAAAATCTATAGATATTTCTCTACTTTTCAGGTGTTTGTTCCAGTGTTGCTACCAGAAAATCGTAAAATTTAGGAACTGTAGGAATTAATGCACGTTCATCCGGTGAATGCGGAGAACGCAGTGTAGGTCCGAAGGAAATCATATCCAATCCCGGACAATTGGCACCAATAATACCACATTCCAAACCTGCATGGATTACTTTTACAGCAGGTTCTACTCCAAACTGCTGTTTATACGACAGCTTCATAGCATGTAAAATCGGAGAATCCACATTAGGCTGCCAGCCGGAATATCCTCCACTTAGTTCTACCTTCATACCTGCCATGGCAAAACAAGCCGTCAAACTGTCTGCCAGGAATTCTTTCATCGTATCGCAAGAACTGCGTGCCAGAATACGTACTTCCGCTTTACCACCACCAATGATAACAATTGCCAGATTAGATGAAGTTTCCACGGTATCGGGCACTGTAGGAATCATGCGCATCACGCCATCCTGACAAGCCATCAGCACATTAATCATATTGTCCTGAATTTCAGCAGGTACAATAGCTGTAGGAAGTTCAACCGACTCTATCGTCAAAGTAATGCCACTTTCAATTGGAGCATATTCCGCGTTGATTTGCGCCTCATATTCTTTAATATAGTCTTCCAGCCCTTCCGTATCTTCCGGATTGAACACCAATACAGCACACGCTTCGCGAGGAATGGCATTACGCATATTTCCACCTTCGAAACTTGCCAGCTGAGAATCAAATTCAATCAGCACATCATGTGCCACGCGAGCCAAAAGTTTATTGGCATTACCACGTCCCTGATTTATTTCCAGACCGGAATGTCCGCCACGCAAACCTTTCAAGGTAATCTTACGGGCCACAGAATCAGCAGCGGGCGCTTCTTCCTTATATTCCAGTGTAGCCGTCAGGTCAATACCTCCGGCACAACCGATATAAAGTTCGCCTTCATCTTCCGAGTCAAGATTCAGCAAAATTTCCCCCTTCAGTGTCCCCGGTTTCAAACCGAAAGCACCATACATGCCTGTTTCTTCATCCTTCGTAATCAAAGCTTCCAGCGGACCGTGCTTCAAGCTATTATCTTCCAGCACTGCCATGATAGCAGCAACACCCAGACCATTATCAGCTCCCAGCGTTGTACCTTTAGCTTTTACCCAATCACCATCGATATAGGTTTCAATAGGATCTTTTGTAAAATCGTGAACAGTATCATTGTTCTTCTGAGGCACCATATCCATGTGTGCCTGAAGAATGACGCCTTTGCGGTTTTCCATACCCGGAGTAGCTGCCTTACGAATGATAACATTGCCTATTTCATCGACAAATGATTCCAAGCCCAAGCCTTTTCCAAAGTTTACAAGGAACTCTGTTATTTTCTCCATGTGTCCGGACGGACGGGGAATTTGAGTCAGCGAATAAAAATGCTTCCACACATTCTGTGGAGCTAATTGCAAAATTGTACTCATAACGTTTAAAAGTTAGTTTTCGCAAATATACATTTTTATTCTTAAACCATGCAATAAATACTGTACGAATTAAATCTATCAAAAAGCATACTTACATTCAACTTTTTATTTTTTCTTTCTGCAATGCCTCTTTCAACATTACTTTATCCAGCAGTTTCTTCTTTGACTGGATCATGCGCAATGCACACCGCCTCACCACATTCGTAATAGCCCCACCGGACAACTCCGTTTCCGCCGCCATAGTTATCAATTCTTCCGCATCCTTTCCCAACCATTCCCCAGGAAGCATGTTCCGCCATAACTCAGCCCGTTGTTCCTCCGTCGGCATCGGAAAATAAACTACCGACTGGAAACGGCGGGAGAATGCCTCGTCTATGTTCGAGCGTAGGTTTGTCGCCAGAATGACCATGCCGGGAAAATCTTCAATCCGTTGCAACAGGTAAGCCACTTCCTGGTTAGCATGTCGGTCATTGGATGTATTGGTGGATGTACGTTTGCCAAACAAAGCATCCGCTTCATCAAAAAACAGAATCCAGTTCCGGTTCTCGGCAAGGTCGAATACTTTTGCCAAGTTCTTTTCCGTTTCGCCGATATACTTGGATACAATCATGGACAAGTCTATCCGGTACACATCCATCTCATTCTTCTTGCCCAAAAGAGTCGCAGCCAATGTTTTTCCCGTACCCGGAGGCCCATAAAACAGCGAACGGTATCCAGCTTTCAGAATACGGGACAGTCCCCAATCCTCCATGACAGTCTTACCGGAGGAAATCCATACATTGATTTCTTCCAATTCGGTAGCTACCTGATAGTCCAGTACCATATCTTCCCATTCCAACTGCGTGGTAATGCGTTTGGCGGGAAAGCCGATGTTATAATCAGGTTTATATTCCTTGTCCAGCAAGACACGGCTTAAGAATTCTTCCGATACACGCAATTGCCCACTGAGAAAGGGTTCACCTTCTCCGGCGCCTTCCAGACGGAGGATATTCTTTGTGTAGAACCAGTGATCCTTCTGGAAGAACCGGATCACCCCTTTCCGTTTTTCCGTATCTTCTCCGGCAAGGATAAAAGAGGCAGTCTCACCAGTTGGCAGAAAACCTCCATGTGACAAGCCTTTCCAACCACCGAATTCCGTATATTGCCGGTCGAAGTTCTTGTTTTGTACAAAAAAGATGTCCAGTATCTGCGGACAGACATGCGGCATCAACGCCAACATGACCACCATCCGTTCGTCAAATGTCAAGTCGGGAACGCCAGTCACCTTTTCCAACCATCCGTTTACAGGTGGTTTTACTTCTTCCAGCGAGGAGTATTCACACTCCTGTTGGAAATAAAGCTGGATAGAAATAGTCAAAACTTGATTGAACCATCCGATAAATTCATTCATAGACTATTCTTTTACAAGCTATTCGCTCTGGCACCCATTACGTCCGCCTCATGTTCTAAATCTATATTGTCGTTGACCGGCATACCACCCACTTCCGTAGTAGGTTCAACACGTCCTGCCAGCTGTTGGACTACATGCCATGCCTCATGGGGCAGATGCATCTCTTGGCCGGGTGCCACATGGATGTCCGTTCCTTGCGTATAAGCTAGTGCCTGGACAGTGGCAGGCTGTGAAGAATTATAATGTACTTTTACATCATCCATTGAAAACCCCGAAAGACTTTCGACCCCAGCTTTCAGATTATCAGGCAAACCGGTATTATTCGGTTTCTGTTGGCATACAGTATCCGATTTCATTTGCACGCCCTCTGCATCATCTTCCACACGCTGAACAGTAGGTTCAAATTTACCCTGCAAGGTATCTTCTTCCTCGTCAGACTGTAACTGGGCAGTTTTCATCTGAAATCCTTCTTCATCCTCTAAGCCAACACGTTGCAAAAGTGTGTTCACCATACGGTTATCAACAAATTGTAATGCACCGCCGCCATCCTGCTTTTGCTGTATGGTACGTGCTACTTTTTCCTGATGTACTTTCTCTGCTTCCATACGATTTCTTTATTTAATATTTAATATCAGAATTCCTGCTTATCGTGCCATTTTACTTGTATGTATTTCTTCAGCCACGGTAAACGTATTTGCCGGAATCCCCAGGGAACGGAATCGAGTAGAATGTCATGCGTCTTGTCGTCCACGGTAAGTAGCCATTTTTCGTCCTGTTCCTCCAAGCGACCTGTACGGGTAACAAAGCTTTGCAGAAATCCTTTCAGCGACGTTCCGTTCATCTTGGACCAATGCGCTTTTACTGCCGACAGTAAGCTATCAGCGATTTGTTTTTCCTCGGCAGTCAGTTCCAGCCGTTTTGGCAACGGGATATGCATCGGCAACCCAACAAGCAGACGATTGAACACCAATTCTGTTTCCCGGTATTCCTTTTCTTCTTGACAAGTGAGGTATTGTAACAAGAACATGGCACGAATTCTTGATTTCGTATCTTTGATATCCTTCCTTGCCTCGTTCAGATAATCGAGCATGCTCAGCAATCGGAGAAACCATGCAGACAGCAGACAGAGACCTGCATTATTAACAAAGAACATTTTAGAATCAGACACCGGTTCGCCGGTTAGCCAATTCTTGTCCTCTTTCGGCATTAATTTTTCACTTATCATATTCACTATGTCTTTAAGTTCATTTTCTGTTTTTTCTTGCAGGATAGGAAGTGATTTCACAAATGAGCGAATATTCTCTTCCCTGCTATTGTACGCCCATTCTTCCGAAGGATTTTCAATGATATAGGTTACCAGAGCAGTCTCTAAATGTTCCTTTTGAACCGGATAACTTATCAATATGTAATCCATAACTTGCTGCAACAGTTCTGCTTGCGAAAGAGACAGACTTGCAACCAGCCGCAGCCATTCTCCGGTACTCATCCATTCCAACCATTTATCTGTATGCAATGTATTCCGTACCACAGACTGACGAATGTAGGCCAACAGTTCTTTCGGTCGGAAGAAGATATGGTTATAGAGCATTCTTTTTCGTACACTTTCCGGCAAAATATCATCTTCAATCCACTCTATCGGTAATCGGACTACGTTTTTACCGAACAGGCGGGAAATGAAATAATCTTCCATTTGTTCCGGCGTTTGTTTTTTCCAATTTGTTTCCCTTACCCATAACAGCAATATTCTGGTTATATCTGAAGCAAATACCCGATCATTAGCGAATCGGCTGAGCCAGCTTGTCAACTGCCTGAAATCATCAGGATATTCAAATCCTGCAACGGCAGACAAAAACAGACTCAATTGTTCCAGTATGGTTATATCCGATACATCGACAATCCGTTTTATTAAAACCAGATCAGCATCCTTCTCCAGCCATGCCAAAAATTTCTCCGGATACTTTTCCAGAACGGAAACAATATGATGACTAAATATGGCATTGCTTATATTCTTTTGTAACAATACATCAGCAAACTCGTCCTCCCGTACATCTTGCCATGCCTCCATTTCCAAGTCAACAGCCAGATTGACCGATAAATTCGTCCATTCCGCATCGCTTTGGAAATCAGTCTTCCCGGTATAGACAAAATACAAATGAGCCAGGAACTTTTTTACCACCTCTTTTTCCGTTAAGGATCTTCCACCTAATGTATCTCTATCTTGCATAAAGAACAGCAATGCTTCTGAAAGAGCCGTTGAAAAAAGCCTGTCATTTCCGGTAAGGAATGGAATCCCATCAGCTTTGCATTGCAGCCATTCAATCGTTTCCGACAATACCGCTGCTTGACGGAAGTCCGCTTGTGCCACGCTTTGCAGAAGAAGAGGCGCTGACAAATAGGTTGCAACAAATATTACAGCCTTGCTTTCTTCGGGTTGCCTACGTAGCAGCCCCACCCATTCATGTACTTTTTCGACAACCATTCTCTGTAACAACTCACGCTTATCATCTGTAAAGGTGGTAGCGTCTTCCAGCCAATCGGTAAAGCCATTTCCAGCGTTCCAGCGGTTTTCCAACAGTATGGGAAGGATGTCGGAGTCTTTTTGGGTTTGCCGTACCCATTCCTCAAACCTTACTTTTGCAGGATTCCCGTTACCTGCCTCGATAGTCATCAGCAGATCCAGTACTGCTTCCATATCATCATATTCCTCATTCCTGGTTTCTGTCTCCCTAATGCTTCCTTGAAATACCAGTTTAATGACAATCGGTATATTTTCCTTGCCAAACAATGTCATAAGAAGTAAATAAAGAATTTCTCTCGCAGTGCCCTCCATCTTCATTGACGATTGGGAAACTTTTGCCAGCCATAAAATCATCTGTACCTTCAGTCCGAATGTCCTATCCTTCAAATATGCTGAGAGGGCCTGTTCGTTAGTTACCAGCCAATCAAACAGGGATAACAATTCCGCAATATAAGATATACCGTTCATCCGCACAACCGACCGCCTGATAATTTCTTCTAAAACCGGCTGACTTATTAAAGTAAGTGTATACTCCAATACTTCATGCTCGTGTAACAGCCATATGGCATTCTCTTCATTTTCTATGGATTGTTCCAAGAACAATGCCGTCATTCTACGTTTTACAAGTTCCGGTATACTCTTGTCTGCTAATATCTGTCGAAGTTTCAGAATGTCGACACGTATTTTACCATTTCCTGCATCTTGCTTCCAAACATCTTCCGACAAGTACAATTTTTCAGATAATATTTTGATAGAAGGCTCATTACTACCACTTGAAAACTCCTGATAGAACTGATGTAGAAGTTGTTCGATACGTTCCGACTCCGAAAGACCGCAGTGTTTGTTTTCTATCCAAAGCAACACTGCTTTGCAAAAAATAAAGTTAAACTGAGTTTCAGAAATCCCTTTTAGACATTCTGTTTTCGATATATGGTTCAGTAGATAGGTTCTTACCTGGTCAACCACTTCCATCGCCATGAAAGAAACGGAAGAAAGCAGACGGTTGAGAAGATCAGTATCAACCATATTAGCTATAACACTAAGTAGAGCGTTGTCTTTGGCAGCCTCCGATTGTAACCAATCCATCAGTATTTCCGGCTTTTCCTTTATCAGTAGCCTAAATAAGCTTCGTTTGTCCGCCATATTTTTCTGCGTATCATTTAGATATTCTGCCACCATTTCCATATCTGTAGGATATGCCGTTTGCTTCCACCCGGAATCCAGATTCTCTTTCGGACTTTCTCCCGCCATCGGCAGACGAAGTAGAGAAAGTTGTAAAAAGATACGATACAATTCCCGGTTTAAATATCCGTCATACACAGGTGAACCGTCTGCATAGTGCGGTTGGAGCTCATAGATAGCATTTAATACATCCCTATAATAATCAGGCCCGAAAACCTCAAGCAGGAAGTTGACTGTCAGTTCCATTTTGGAGAGGTAGAAAGAGTAGTTTCGCTTACGGATGAATGTGAGCAACCGATGGTGCAGATGGCGGATAAAATCTCCTTTACCCCCAAAGATAGCAATCCCGTTAAAGGGATAATAATTGATAAGCCATTCATACAAATAATGCCAGTATGGGGGCAGATCGACTTCGGCATGTTCTTCCGTTTCTGTTTCCATTATCCGACGGACAGACAGCGTATCGAGTAGTTCCGCCATATTTTGCAGCCTGTTGTCATCATTATCCTCGTGAATAAAACGCACGGGTATACCGGGTTTCATCTCCAGAAGTATTGCAAGGAAACGACGTTTCTCGTACAAGCCAAACGATGACATGGAAAGTAAGTCGGTATAGAGTCGGATAAGAGTATTGTCATCATTTGTCTGCCATAGCAAACGACACAAAGCGTGATCTTTTCTCATACAGAGAGATACTACACCCTCTGCATGAAGCGCCTGTTGCAAAACGGCCCAATCCAATTCTTCCGTCAGGTTAAAAGCACTATTGTCCCATTCCACCTTCTGATAACCATGTTCCAGATAGAACAGTAGATTTTCCAGACGTGAAGCATCCGTCTTTTTCCGTTCGCTCTCCGTCGGTATGCTCCATGAAGGCAACACTTTCAGCAGTTCCGCTTTGAGGCGCCGGGGAAACTCACAGTAGAAGTTTTCCTCGGGGATACTCCCCAAATCCAATTCCAACAGTTCTATTTCATGCAACACCTTGTCTTTATCCAAAGGAGAAAGGCATTCATCCACCGTTTTTTCAAAATAGTTACGGCAAAAGCCATCCCAGTCCGCATACAAGTCGTGTACGAACCGTTCGTCCGCAGCAGCGAACTCAAACGATATATGTTCAATTCGTATCATCTAATATCTGTATTTCCACGGCTTTGCCCAGCAACTCGTATATGACTTCCAGCAATTGGGCGCTGTAATCCGCCAAGTCATTGTTGGTCAAAGCCCTCATTAATAATTTGTAACAATGTTCAAAACCTTGCATACTTATCTCATCCATCCAGTATATCCGGCCTGCCAGGTGGGCGGGAATAATAGAGCGCAATAATTCCCTGCACATCTCCCTGAAGCGCGGCGAGTGGAAACGAAGCGTCCACATCGGAAGCACAATCAGTAGCCGGAAAGGTTCCGTTTTTCTCACCAATACCGGTTCCAATACGTAAACCGTTTCACACTCCCGGTTCAATTCCAGTAAATATCTCCGCAGGATGTTCGCCAGCGTATTCAACCTCTTTTTGTTATCGGTACGTCCAAGATTGGTCCATCCGCCTTTCTCCTTATTGTGGACCACCAACAGATACTCACCCTTTTTAGCTTCTACAATCCGGTAGTTACCAAGAGAAATGCCGTGGCGGAATAAGTCGCCGCTTATCCTGTTCCGGTTGAATATCGGCAGTTCCGCTCTTAACTGACTATATTCTTTACGCTTTCCTTCCTCATCCGTTGCCAGTTGCTCATAAGTTACGGCCGTCACGTGCTCCGGTTCCAGCATACGTTCATCAATAAGCAGAGCATCCAGTCGGTCCGCCAGGGGACGGTCGGGTTTCTTCTCTATCAGTTGTAGATTATGCCCGGGAAGAACATTGCCCACGGTATGTTCCTCGTTCCCGTTAATGCCCAACAACCTGCAAAACCACTCCTTCACTATGGGAGCGTTATGCTCTCCCTCCGACATCGTAATATCCCGCGCCTTTGCTCTATTTTTTATCAGATAGGCAACATGACGCAAGAATGACATTCGCCGCCCAATCGTCTCACTCTCCATTTCACCATAACAGTTTGACTCTTCCAACCATTCGGGCTGGCTCTCTACTCCGTACAGGTGATCAAGAAAATCCAGATAACGACTTTTCAGTGCATAGATATTCCGAAAGGAAGAATGACGCCCCATGTCTTTCTCTTCAATGGAAAGCACGTTCGGAAGTTCTTTCACTTCCTCCAATCCTTGTTGTATTGTCCGATCATACAGTTTCAAGTATGCCTCAAAGGAAGCATGAGTTTCCTGTCCGAGTGAGAGACGGTAACATGCGGGGAACTCTCCGGCTATGGGGGAATAGGTGAAAATGTTGCGGTACGTTCCTACCATATTTCCCCAACCAATTCCTTTTACGTCGCTTTCATTCGTGCTGATACGCTTCTGAGCATAATAAAAGGTTTTCAGATATCTTGTGAACTTTTCCATATCGACTCCCATAACAGAGCGCCCCTGACGGATACGTACTTTCAGTTCTTTCTCCATACATGGAATTTTCAAGCTGAACCCTTCGGAGAAATCGGTCTGTGGCTTTCCATCCTTCATCAGGTAACAAGTACTGAACGACCGGATGCCTTCCACCTGACAAAGTTTCTTATATAACTCATATTCAGTGTTCTTTTGCATAGGAATTACCACACGCACAATGCCTTCCGCCCCCTCCAACCACTCTTCGGGTGACAAGCCGGAGGTTTCCAGCTCTTCCGGCGCACAGATATACACTCCGCCGGAAAGATAATGCAAGATGGTTCCGTAGAGCCTAGCCAACACAATAGACGCATCTTTGCCCGGCTCTATCTCAAATTCTGCATGAAATTCCAGTTCTGCAGACCTCACGATGATTACCTTGTCGAGATATTCGCACAGGTTACGGTGGCTGTTGTAAATCTTCGCAACCTGCTTTACCACCGTTTTTCCGTTATCCTCTTCTTCAAAGGGAGGAAGAGCAATCTTGACAGTGTAGCCGCCGGTTGCCGCATTACATTCCACCCATACGTTTTCCAGTTCCGGAATGCGGGCGAAGAACAGTCTTCGATAATCCTCCGGTGTAACAGGGGCAGTGGTATACACCTTTTCGGGTGGAAAGAGTCCGAAACGTTCAGGTTCGAAGATTCCATCTTCCCCGGTCAGGTAATCCATCGTACCGAAACCGAGCTTGTAGTCCATTTCTGTCAACGCATAGTTGGCGATATCCACCAGGGTCACCCCGGGATCATGAGCGTTGAAATCCGTCCATACCTTTCCTGAGAGGCGGTGCACTTCTTCAAGTGTCTGCCTTTGCAGGTATGAGTACAGATTTTCGTTTTCCGACAACTGCCTGATATAGTGTCCATTATTGCCTTTTCCCATCAGCTTATCCTTTATACATTTCCACCACTCGGCAATGTATCTCACCGGATGGGAGTTGCTTTTTGGTACGTATTTGCAGGTATATATTCTTTTCCCGCATCTGCCAACGGAAGCGGACGCTGCCCGTCCATCCCCACCAGTGCTTCTGGGGTGATTCAATTCGCTGTTGCATAAAGTTAAGCCAAAGCGCGGTAACACGTGTCAGTTGGCAAAGCCCCGTACCCTGTTCACGAAAAGAGGCATATACAGAGTATACACGGCAACCGAAACCTTCGCGCGACACATCGATTGGCAAATCATGCCACTGTTTGTCGGCAGGGACAGTCAGATAGCCTTCACCGCTGGGTGTGATTCCCCCTCCGCCTGCCGTCTGGTAAGCCGTTGCGGTAATTTCGTCTTCCACCTTCAGACTACCATACAATACTATCGATTTGTCTTGCAACGCTTCCATCACCGCTTCTCCCTTCGCATTCCTTACAGTCAGCTTCTTTTCGGGTGTGACAGCGAGAGTCCATGCGGGTATATCCACTTCTGTGAGAGGTTCTTCCGTGTAAAGCCCGATATCCAAGTGACCGGCTTGTCCAGGGAAAAACGCCCATCCACTGGGGGTTCTCATCACCTGCCCATCCTCCACAATGTTCGACACGGAATCTATCAGTTCAGCAAACTGTTGTTCTGTGGGTATAGCACCTTTCTGAAAATAGCTTTTCAGCACACTTCGGTTCCGCCTGTTATTATTCTTTTCCATAAACCACTATCCTATTATGAAGTTACTCCCGATTTCGGCTTTCTCTATGCCGTCGTGGGGAGAAAGAAGTTCTATTTTTATTACCGGAAGCAATACACTCCAAGGGTGCTTGCCTTCGAAAGTGAAGTCCACGGTATCGACATCTATACGCGACAAACTCTTACCGTTCACTTCCAACGTGACCAGCCGCATCAGATCCTCATGATTCACCATTCGGGCATGAAGTTCCTTGTAGGAGTAACGTTGCCTAAGCATTGGAATTTCTTCTTTCCGATACCACGGTGCGATATAGTTCTGTGCCAAAACAACAAGTTGCCGGACTGCCTTGCCTTTATCCGGCACGCTGTCCCACAGGATTGCTTTGCAGTGAACATTCACACGTTCGTAAACGGGATTAATTACACGCAAAGAAGCAAACGGAGATGCATATTGCCGAACAAGCTGCTGTATTTCCGCCAGTTTCCATGCCGGAGAGAGGAAATAACGGCTGTCTTCCGCACGGCTGAATACCACTAGGCATATTTTCGATGCTCCTTTATTCTGCGGAATGGGAATGCACTGTATCTTATCCACCTCGGGAAAAAATTCCAGTACAAGATGCTCATAGTCCTTTATCATGAGAGCACGGTGACGGTTACTGATGCGTGAAGTTTGTCGCACAGCCACCCCAGTTGCTGTTTCGGCAGGCTTGCCTCCGAAGCCACTCAAGGGCTGGGTGACACTTTCAATCCGTTCATCCGGTTCCTTTATACCTTGTATTGTTCCGGCAGGCAACGGAGTACCATCTCCATTTTGGGAAATGAGACGAATACAGTTTGTCCGGATACCTCGTACAGCAAGGCAGGAAGACAAATCGCCTGTCACGGCGGCACGTATCCATGCCCTACCTTGTTTATCCATATGGCTACCGCTTATTTTCTCCGGCAGATTGATTTCTATAAATCCGCTTTGCGTCAGTCCTAACGTTTCTTCGGCAAGGACGGATTCTATGGCAATGGAATGCCATTCGTTTCCGTTCCAATATTCCCATGCCAAAGTTACCTGCCTACCCGGTTGCGGGTCATAGAATGGGATCTTTTCCTGAGGCAATACCATATCGAAGTACAACCGCAGGTTCTGCTCTCCTAGTGCGTGAAGTAAACCGAAATACAACAGATTTTCAGCCGGGACAGAAGGCAGAAACGGTTGCTTCTCTCCTTTAGTAATGGAGAATGGTTCCTGCCGGGATAGTGCCGTAATACGACTTAATCGAATGAACGAACGTTCCATATCACTTAAAGTCGTCTCTTCCGTAGCGATATAGGAAAGTTCTACATCCGCCATCACAGGGATAACCGGTTCGGAAGGTAAGTCTTTACGTTTCTTTTCCTTACAACCACTGTTGTGTACCATCGTTTCAGAAAATAAGGTGCGGTAGGCTTTTGTGCCAAAGCCGATGGAAGGGGACTCCAAGGTGATACGGAAGAAACCGTCTTTGTCACGACTGTATTCGTAAGGAACGGCAATTTCATCGCTGGAAATGGATTGTGGCTGCACCGTAAAGCTAAATACTATCTCGGCAGAATTCAGATCTCCGTTTTCATTAAAGCTAAATAGCTTTTGCTCATCACCGCATTTTTTCCACCTGCCACCTTTCTGATATTCGGTGGAAACTTTGAATGCGTTCGCATCTGTTCCGTATTCCTTATACATCTTGTTGAATCCTTCTTCAGTTTCGGGCAATTTCCTCCATATACCTTTCAAACGGACTTCCTGCAAGTTTTTCAGACTCATTTCTTCGTTACCAAAAAGAAAACAGGCGCCACACTCTGCCTGGATACCGAAGGGATGGAAGGGCTGCGTAGTGTCTACTTCACCCTGATCATTATAGAAGCTGAAGTTGCGAATACCGTTCACTTCCGTCTTTATTTCCACGCTGTCGAAAATGAGTTGTTGTGCCCACTTGTAAGGACAGTTCGCATTATCTGTCAAGATACGGATGACAGGATATTCTGTTGTTGTGTCATGTACTTCTTCCATACAGGATGCAGGAGCAACTGCATTGTATGGCAAGCTGAAGCTGAAACATAACCGACCGGATTCGATATAGCACTCGCTAGTTTGCTCCATCCAGCCTTCCGCTCCGCTCAGTTGTAGGACAAAACCTTTTGTATTGTTGGGTATAGAACTATCGGCTGTAAGATGGAAATAGATACTGATATTCCGTTCTCCTTCGTTCAACACAAGCATAGGGGACTCCACTTGCCAGCCTATGCGTAATTCTTCACCATGTGCGAACAAGGTTTGAGCATCGGTTGTATCTTGAAGTTGTATAGGTTGTTTATAGAGTTCCAAAGCTCCTCCATAAGAAGGATTGGAAAAATCGTACAGTGCATCCGCTTCCACACACTGTATGGGGCTGATATATTCTTTTTTTTCAGTCCGATAAATAAGTTCTTCTCCTGTGGCATTTTGCCCGGCGGGGAATGGCTCATCCTTAGGCAAGGTAAAACCTCCGATACCTTCTGTGGGTGTGATAATGACATAGACGTTGTCTTGTACCGCATCCTGTGGTACGGCATGCAGGATGTCCTTACGATAGAGTTCAGGCAACGTAGCAAGGCGGCGGTTGAAAGCCTCAGCAATGCTGCCATAGTTTTTCAGATAGACAACGAGCAGGGACAGTGCCGGGTCTATATCGCCACTGTCCTTTATTTGATTCAGATAGTAATCAGCATTCTCCTGTATAGCGGCCACGGTGCGAAGCATCCGGTAATAGTTATTGTTTCCATCTAGTTCATCGGCAGACAATGACTGTTCCAGACGTTCTTTCAACCAGCGGGCGGTTTCAGCGGCAGGGCTGCTGTTATTTCCTGCTTGCCAAGTGTTATGCAGATAGCTGTCCAACCGAGCTATCCACCGATTGATGTCCTGTCGTAATTTCTGGACATAGGCAGCCTGCATTGCTGTACCTTGTACATTGGCAAAGCTGTTACCATAGTTCGACAGCTTCTTGCGGGTAATATCGGCAAATACGGTCAGTTCTTGGTTCTCCAGGAAGGGGTACAACATATCTTCCTCTCCATCACCATCATGATAGCGGAGAGGTTCGTCAGCCTTGGTCAGACGATGCAAGAGTTTGTTCCAGTCGCTTTCCAGCGCCGGAAAACTGTCCAACCGTGCACGGTCTGTCTCAAAATCTATGCGGAGCGTGCCTTTCAGTTTGTATGTCGTTCTTTCTATCATCACCTCGTCCTCTTGAATTATACAGTCCCGATCAGTTCGATTCCCTCGTTCTGTTTTCAGACATTATGGATCATACTCATGCAACCTGCATATTTTTTTGTTCAATCGAATTTGCAATCCAACTTATATTGTTCCTTGTTTTTTTGTTGTTTCGAATTGAAAACCTTGATACTCATACCACCGGATTACAAATCTGCCAGGACAGACATTTTTAGTTAAATTACTAAGAGCCTCCAAATATAGCGCTCTTAACTCCTTCGCTACTACTTCTACCTGGAAAATGCTTTTTCCCAACAACCAGACCAATAGGATTTGATACATTAATTAATTCTACAATGCCCGGTTGGCACTTTTCTAAATCACTATATCCTGCTTTATCTTCATAACTAAACCCTCCTACTCCATTTACACCGTCCATTATTTCATGATATGAATGATGAGAACGAGGAGGTAATAAATTAGCCATAATCACTAATATTGCCTGTTCAATCGTCGGTCCTTCCACCTGAGCAAATTCTGTTTTTATATGAAACCAAGCTGATATATATCGAAATGCTGTACCGCTTGGTCCGGATAAAACAGGTTTACTTAGTGCTTTAGCTTCTTCAAGATAAGGGGTAAACGTAATAACATTAAATTGCCCTCCAGCATGTGATTGTAGATACTCTTGTCCATGTGGATTGTCCGTTGGAAAAATTCGTTGTGTTTCACCGACAGTATCTGTGCTTGTGCTGTATCTAATATGTAATATATCTGTCAAATATGCCATTCGCTCTTGTTCTCGCATTCGATCTAAAAATAAAATAAAGTCAATTTCTTCCATGTGTGAAGAAGCTGGTAGCATACGGTATGTATTGTAGACTATTTGCCTTGTTCCCTTAGGCCATTCGCTAGGTTGAACTTTTTCAATCTTTTCATCAAAGGAAAGCCCTCCTGTGTTTCTCATTGACAATATATTTTGTGGGGGATAATTTTGTTTCCAGCCGCCTTTAGGTTCCATTATTTTATCAAAATACAGAGTAGATTTATACACATCTGTATCAAGACTTTCACCGCCATGCACAGTTCCATATGCTCCGGCCCAGCTTTTTTCGACTCCGCTTGCTTCTTTTCTGATTGCTTCTTTCGGAATCTTTGCATAGCATGCTGCTATTTCGCAAATCTGATGCGCATATGCTTGCATATTTAACTGCAAAAATTCGCCCAATTTCTGTTCAAATATAGCATTATCTTGCATATTAGATTGACTAGTAGTTCCTGTAATACGTCTATTTTCTCGGCCAAAAAGAATAAAATCATCCACTAACTTCATACGTTCTTTTATAAAAGGAATCTTATATGAAATTGACGATTGCATATACTTACGAAGTTCAGCAAGATGACAAGCCGTAAGATTTCGTATATTCAAACACTCAAGAAGTTCCTTTTCAGCAAGTTCTTTATCATGATCATCTTTCACTACACACTGCAAAACATTTGTTTTTAAGGTTTTAACAGTTTCCTGTGCAATTTTCCTCCCTCGATTATCCTCTAATCTGAACAGCTGCGTTCTTTTCTTCTCCGGCTGATGAAGCATCCGACCGGTAGATTCTTTATGTTGCCTGGCTGCATACATGTTGCTCAAATTTTAATTATTAATATTCAGTTTGCCGAAGTCCCTTTCCCAAGTCTTTTCACATATCTATGTTATTTAAATTTGTCCCTTCATTCAAATAGAACGGATAAACCATATTACTCCGATTATTCGTCCTAACAATGGTATATATCAATTTTACCAGTAACACTCCTTCCTCCTCCTTTTTTTCAAAAGAAACGTCCTCCAGCGTGATACGCGGTTCAAAAAGCATAACCGCCCTTGTGATGTCATTCCGCATCTGCGTTACTATTTCCGTATCCATCACCTCAAAAGTATACTTACGGAGTGGACAACCATAGTCATAGCGGTTCACCCGTTCGCTGGGCGACGTACTCAACAGAACATACAAGCTTTGCTGGATATCCTCCTCATAAGACACCATCTTTACACCGTTTTCTGTCAGCGTAGGCGGAAAGTTCCAACCTTTTCCCAGAAAGCCATCATTGTCCAATATATTATTCTTTTCGCTCATACTCTTCATCCTCCTATCATCACTGTTGGACATCCGGCGACTATCGTGCCACCATGTGCGGTGCTGTCACCCATACGAGCTGCAGGTTTGCCACCTATCATTACAGTGGATGAACCTTTTACTATTGTATCCGGTGGTCCCACGCAGACGCACATGTCACCTACGACGGCTGCCGGTATTTTCCCTATCAAAACATTCTGCACACTTGGTCCGACTATCGGGCCGCCCACATGCGGTATCGGCGAGGGAAACGCCGGGGTTTGCATGGGGCAAGTGTGCATATCAGTTATTCTTGCTGCTGGAGGCATAATTTTCAAATTAAAAGTTATAAATTAAAAATCCATTTCCTAATTGTCCATTAGTTTATCATGACCATTGCACCTTTAACAGTAGTTTGGCCCGAAGCTAAAAGTTCCGCCTTGGCGTTGCCTTTAACAGTTGCACTCACTTTAGCCTCCATTTTCACGTTCAGTCCTTCCAGGCTGACATCCTGCTTGGTGGTGGCGTTGATTTTTGAAGTGGCCTCTATTGTGATGGCGCCTTTCGCTTTCAGTGTGATATCTTTTGCCGACGAGAGGGAAATACCGCTACTGTTCATCACAATTTCGTTCTTATTCTGGTCGGTCAACTTGATATGCTTGTCATCATCGCTGATTTCCACCGTGTTTTTTCCGGGAGTAGAAATCGTTATCACCTTCTTTTCCTCATTGAATTCTATTCGCATCTTCTCACGGGTAACGATGGCTTTCGTATTATTCTTTGCCTCGTATTCATAAGGCGGTTTGTGCTTTTCACCATACACCCCGCCCAATATGATGGGATGCCCGGGGTCTTCATTCATAAAGCCCACCACCACTTCATCATCCGGTTCGGGCAGGAAGAAGTTACCTGACGCATTTGTGGCGTACATAGTGGAGAGCCTTGCCCAAAGCAGCTTGTTCTTTCCATCCATCCATGGCAATTCTATCTGAATACGGTATTCTTTCAGCGGATCGCCGTCCAGTTTCCTTACCACTGCCGCATGAAGTCCCTGCAAACCGGGCAGAAAACCGGAAGCGGAAGGCGATACCACATCCGTTTCATCAGTAATGTTCAGGGATGAAACGCCTGCACCCGCTTCGGTCATCCATTCGTTGTTCTCGATAGTATGCGTCACTGAGCCGACAAACAGATTGCCGTTGAATCGTTTGCCCAAGCCTTTCAGTTCGATGATGCAACCGGGCACCACCTTGGCGGAACCGTAAAAGCTGCATGATCCTTGATAACGTGCCAATCCAGCTTTCAATGCCATGCCATCCGCCCATTGCTTCAACGCTTTCTCGTCTGTAGGAGCATCAGTTTGCAACAAAAAGCTATCGCCTGTGGCAATGTTCTTTGGCTGCAAGTCCCCTTGCTTATTGAGCGAGGGGGAACTAGCGGACACTTTCACAGCTTTCTGTGTAGCGGGATCCCAAGACATCGCTTCATATTGCGTAAACTGGTCATCAGCGGACAGTTCAAGGTCAAAAGCAGTCAAGTCGACACCATAAGTTACAGTCAGTACAGGCGACGCACTCACATCGGGCTTCTTCACCTTAATCTTACTACCGTCAGTAAAGATGAACAGGCCGTTGGCATCGGCACGCGAAAGGGCAAAGTCCCAATCGGAACAATAATACTGTACCAGTGTGGGGTGCTGATAGGGTGTGGAGTCTACTTCCACACTACCGTAAGCCAACAATACTTCCTTAATGATGTCACAGTCCTTCTTCTTCTCAAAAATACGATTCTTACGTCCTTGCGTCGCGGAATAGGCATAATCACGACATTCCACCAACATATAGGAACGAAAATCCCTATCGGTGATGATGCGTAACCCAATAATCACACCATCGAATAGCGTATCTTCCTTGTCAATATCGCCTGCATCCAGACGGATAGTATTGCCCGGCTTGAAAAGGTCGGCATCACTCTCGTCAAAAGTCTGCTTGTCCATATTTCCGGCATTAAACTTCAATGTTGCTTTGCCAATGCGGTTCAGTTCCTGATGCACCATAGCGGAAACCAAAGCGTACTCATCTTTCAGTTTGCTCCCGTTACAATAAACGGAACAAGCTAGTACGCGGTCTTTGTGTACAGAAGGCGATTCAGCCATAATTTTAATTATTTTTTTAACATCGGCAACAGGATCTTGGTACCACTGGGTACGTTCCTGTAACCGTTCAGGTTATTAAATCGGGCAACTTCGCCCACAAGGAGCGGGTCACCATAAACTTCATTACATAGGGCTGCCAGTGTTTGCCCTTCCTTCAGCGTGACCATCCGAGACACATCGGGCGAACGTTTCGGGAATCTTTTGTTTTCTTCCTTCTGGCTGCAATAGCCCGTCAGTGTCACTTTCAATTCAGCGCGGAGAGGTATACCATCCAAGTCGAACAAAGTATATTCCGTTTCGAGCGCCTTGAGTTGCCCGAAAAAAAGAATGTCACCGTACTGCACCTTGACGAACGATGGACGATGCCCTTCACTATTATAGCAATAGAGGCGTTGTTCCAGATCGTTCACCACATCGTGGGCGGGTTTCTTCTCACGATCATCATCCAAGGCATTGGTCATATCGAGCAGGCACTCAAAGTAAAGGGTCTCCGGACGGTAACGTGCATATACGTTCGACCCGTTCAAGCTCCCTAACTGCTTGTCCTCCGCATATTGGATCCCTTTCGTGAACTTCACCTTATCGGGATTGATGGGAAGTTCCAGCGCAGATTTATATTCGCTACTGAAATTCTCGTCCGTATAGGCTGTGATGGTCATCTGTCCCATTTCACTTTTTCTTTATGCATTACTAACGCTCATTTTTCTTTCTCTGCCACTGCCGGGAACCGGGTCGGATGCTATCTTCTGCATCCAACCTGTCCCTTACGCGATTTTCAATCTTTCGGATAAGCTCTTCCGAAACTTCCACCTCCGTGACGATTCGTTTTTCTACAACCGTCCTGATATGCATTTCTTTTATAACAACAGGCATAATTTCTACAGTTTACGTTCTAACCGATTACAATTCAGAGTGACAGTTTCCATTGCAAGTCCACTTCTTGCGGCATCCAATCCACTGAGTGAGCATCCTATCGGATAACAGTGCGAACACAGCCAAGCTGCAACCGGAACATTGGCCTGACTTTGTAATGTAATGACCATATCCAGGGCAATAATCTGATCTTTGGCATTTTTCATGTTCAAACTGTTACAACAGTCATTCACCCAGATTTCAAACGGTGCAGCCAAAGGCACAAGCGGTGATTTCAAAGTTATTTTGCCATATTTGATTGCTTTAGGCAATTCTTGGGCAGTATTCTCCGCTCCCGTCTGTGTCTGTTTTTCATAGTTCCACCCTAAACCGCTGACTTCCGTAAACGAGGCGTAAAACAGTGAGACAAATCTCTCCATAAAACACACCCGAAAGTAAAACTCATAGGGTGGCAGAAATTTCCATGCAAGGTTCTCAATCATAATCTATAAAAATCATTCACTAATCTGTATTCCTTCGTGTGCCAGAATCAATGTTTCCATAGCTACTGAGTTACCATCGGCCTTGAAGCCTTCCACCGTAATCTTCTTCGGCCAAGCATTTGTCAACGACCAGGTTTTTACGGCTGAATGTGACTCATCCAGCAAACTGATGGTTACGTTTTCGCGTTGGATGATATTCATGTTCACATTACCAATCCATTTCCATAGTTGGGAATCAGAAACGAATATACCTTTTTTCAAAGTGATGTCACTCACTTTCTTCAGCCCGGGCATCTTCAATTTTGTGAAATCATTGCTGTCACCGGCGCGATAGGTGATTTCCTCGAATTCGGTTTCAAGCCCCGACACTTCACTGAAAGATATTTCACCCACACTTCCCAATGTCACTTTGAAATGAAAACTCGGTAACGGCCACATCTTAGTGTCCTGACTCTGTGTTGATCCATTATCTGCCATAATATTCTAATTTTTAATTGTTAATTTTTAATTATTCTCAGCTCTTCTGCGCCTGCTGTTGGAAAGTGATTTCGATAAACTCTGCCGGACGAGTAACAGCTACCAATACCGTAATGCGCATAGTTCCTTCCAGTATATCATCATTTGTCATGGTATCACCCAGACCGACATGCACTTCGTAAGCTTCTTCAGGTGTTGAACCCGCAAGTCCACCACGTTTCCACACACTGCGTAGGAAATTCTCAATCATGCACTTCATGTTGATCCATGTATTAGCATCGTTCGGTTCGAATACATAGGCACGAGCGGCATTCTTAACCGATTGTTCCAGAAAAATCATCGTGCGGCGAACGTTGATGTAACGCCAGTCTTGCGAATTGCCGTCCAATGTACGGGCACCCCATACCTTGATACCTTCGCCGGGGAAAGTGCGGATGGCATTGATAGCCTTTCCGCTCATTGGCATATTCAATACTTCCTGGTCTTTGTCTGTAACAGGGACAGCGGGCTTGTTCACGTAGCTAACGGATACATTGGCGGGAGCTTTCCACACACCGCGTGTATTATCTATCATTGTATAGACACCGGCCATTACAGCCGAGGGAGGCAACAGGTTCAAATAGTCTTTCACTTTCTTCGCCAGCAATTTGTATTGCGGCCAATTCTGCAACAAGGCATTATGAAGATCTGTCTTAACTTGTTGAATATCGCCCGCTTTCAATACCTTACCGGTAGCATCCTTCTCTGTGCTTATCATAGTAAAGCACTTTTTGATATACTCATCCACCTTCGAATCGCCACTAAAGGTCATTGAAGTGGTATCTACATTATAGGTCCAGACCAGCACCCTTCCATCAATGTCAGTGTCCGATAATACCGAAGTTTCGAGCCAAGGATAATAAGCTGCCGCATATTGCAGGTTTGTAGTACCTATGCCTGCTCCAAACGAGTCTGAAATTTCCTCTGTCTTAGCACCCGCTCCCATTGGCACATCCAGCAAAGCAAAATATTTTTGCTTATCGGCTAATTCCTTTAACAAATCAGTATAGACATTCATACAGTTGGCTGAGTTTACCGCTTCCGGCACTACCACCATTGTGATGTCCTGTTCTTTTTTGATATTGGCAAACACAGTGTCCTTATTAGCCGAATACGACTCATAAAAATCAGCGTTATATCCACCCAATGAAACTACATAGCACGTTCCGCCGCCATTGGCGAAAAACAGCACCATGTGATAATACAAGGTATAAATATGTTCCGGCGCTTTGCATTTCAAAGCCATTTTCTTTTCATTATCAGGAAAACAAAACAAATATTTATCCTCGTCATCATCCTTAATCTCTTCAGAAGAAAGCATGAACTGAGGTGTGGGTGCACCTCCGAAATACGTGTTGTACTCCGTCATTGATGAAATCCGCACCGGCTTGTTCAGCAGAGACGAGGTTCCATCCTGAGCTGTCCCGGTAAGGCCGATAAAGACCGGAATAGCGGTTTCAACTTCCACTATGGAATTACCGAAGGCATTCTTCTCTTTGATGTAAACACCGGGGGTCTTATATTCTCCCATGATTCTTATAATTTAAGTTCAACAATCGGTTATCAACTCTTTTGTGCCTGCTGCTGGAATGTAATCTCAATGAATTCGGCAGGATGGGTAACAGCCACGAGAACTGTAATACGCATGATACCGTCCAATATATCTTCAGCAGTCATGGTATCGCCCAAGCCTATATGCACCTCAAAGGCATCTTCAGGAGTCGCGCCTGCCAGTCCGCCACGTTTCCACACACTACGCAGGAAATTCTCAATCATGCACTTCATGTTAATCCATGTACCGGCAGCATTCGGCTCAAATACATAAGCGCGGGCAGCATTCTTTATCGATTCTTCCAGGAATAGCAGGGTGCGGCGTACATTCACATACCTCCAATCCAAGGAATTTCCATCCAGTGTACGTGCTCCCCACACCTTTATACCCTCGCCACGAAACAGGCGTATCACATTGACGGCCTTTCCATGAGCAGGGGCATTCAAATCAGCCTGCTGATCGTCATCGATGTCTTCTACCAGACTGTCCACATAGCTCAACGTTACGTTGGCAGGGGCTTTCCATACACCGCGACTATTATCTACCATAGTGTAAATTCCTGCCATAGCTGCAGACGGGGGAAGCTGGTTCAATTTTTTCAGCACACCTTTTATAGCCTGCTTATAAACGGATGAACCGTTGTACAACGCTTGATGGAAGGCCTGTTTATTTGCAATATTGTCAGTGGAAGGAACCCAAACAACCTCTATTCTTTTACTTATCACCTCTGTTTCCCCCTCTTTAGTGATATCATCCACCGTCATTACACCAATTATTTTTCCTTCCTTATTTGCAATATTCCCTGCCACAACATCAGCAAATTCAAAAGTATGATTATTCACTTTCTTTACTGCATCTTTTTCAAGCTCAAACACGTCTGTCCTTTCACAGAAAGCCGTCACTATGCCGGAAAAAGCGGGATCAATATCGGAGAGTTTGTTTCGGTTAGCATAAATATTATCAGTCCATACAAACACATCGCCCGTCAAGTCCCGATCTCCCACTACCGAAGTATTCAACCAAGGGAAATAGGCTGCGCCATAAGACAAAAAATTGGAACCGATATTAGTACAAAAGATAGTTACTTGGTCTTCTATGTTTGTATTTTCATCTGCCTTCGGATAAATATCAAGCAGCGCGAAACGGTTTTTCATTCTGTCACCACAATGAGAAAGCATCTGTTGCTGTATATCCCTAAACTCTTCATTACTATTCAGATTTACAGCTTCAGGTATGACCACCAGCGTAATCTCCTGCTCAAGGGTCAGCTTTTCCAATCCAGTGAGCATAGCATTTTTGTTCAAAGCATCCTCATAACTGCCAACTGAAACAATGTAGCAGGTACTACCACCATTAGCAAAAAACAGCAGCATGTTGTAGTATAATGTATAACAGTTTTTTCCTTCAATACAGAGTGAGCCATCCTTTATATCTACCTCGAACTTCAAGTCAGGCCCCCCACCGAAATACTGTATATACTCCGTCATCGATGAAATTTTCCACGGCACATTCTTCAGGTCATTATTCCCGTTCACGGCCTGCTTGGTATAGCCGATAAAAGCCGGAATAGCGGTTGGCGCTTCCACCACTGAGTTCGGAAAGGCGTTCTTCTCTATGATATAAACGCCGGGAGTTTTCATGCTTCCCATAATTATCAGTTTTAAAATTTATAATTATTGTTCTTTAATATAGCATACTTCTCTTAGGGTATGCGGAGAATCCGACTGGAATTTCCCTATTTGCGGCGGTGAAATGAACCGGCTTTCCAACATCCTGCCAATATAAAGTTGCATCGGCATGTCGTACCGCTCCTTCGCTTTGATCCGTCCTGTAGAAACAAGTCTCCAGACATTGGTTCCCAAGCTTGTTTTCTCATACTTTTCCGGCGCTCCGAAAGCCACTACATTTTCGCGAGTTCGCAGTCTGAGATCCTTTCCCCGCATATCATTCTCATCCTTGAATACACACAGATACTCCCAATAATACGCACAGGAACAAAATCGGATAGTAAATTTCGGACAACAGATTTCCTGTAACTGCCTTATTTCTTGTTTTATGGCTGCGAATTGTACATTGTTTTCTTCCCGTATCTCTTCTTTTCCCAATTGCTCTACTTTCATATAGAGCATTCGCAACTTCTCCGATACCATTTCTACCGGTTTCAAAACAATCCGGCAAAACTCATTTTTCAACTTCTGCCCGTTCGTATCCTTTCTCCATACAAAGTCGGCATTCACTTCCACCAATCCGTTTTCCGCATTGAATTTGTAAAAACTGTCGGGGTCATATCCGTCACTCTCTATCTGTTGCAGAAAACAAGGGTCCTTCACAATCATAGATAACTCCAGTACATCCTTATCTGCAAATCCCGATGCATCATCGGCCATGATCCATTGCCACTCATTTCCACGACTTTGTCTCAACATCACTCCCCGCTGTCTCATCAACTTTTTGGTTTCGGGTGTCGGCTCTAATCCCACAAAGCTGTTTTCGGGCGGATTGTAATAATTGTGTTCGATACGTATGGCAGCTATGGCTATATATTGGCTCATTTGTTTTTTCTCCTTTCTATTTTGTTACGCTGACCGATGGTTCACGGGCAATACCACCACTGCTGACGGCTTCCTCCGCATCCACCGCAAGCCTGCGCAGCTTGCACATCACCGACGGATAATATTGTCCGCCCAGCGTGGTCCAGATATTATTAATGTCCTGTACCGAAAGTGTGACGATCTCTACCGTATATTTCTGCCCATCCAGTTCAAAATAGGGATGCGACTGAATAAAAAGTAACGATTCGTACAATACGGAAAGCGACTCGGCGTATCGTTTCTCGTCATATACAGCAGCAAGCATCAAGTCGAGGTTCAGCAATAACGGCGCAAACGTCCGCATATAGTCCGAACTGTTACGACTGATGCCTGCCGAGATGCCTCCTGCCGTTTCACGCTCAATATTGACAAGTGAAACAATCAGTTTGCAAGGCTTTTCGCCCGCACCACTGCCAATGAATCCCACTTCCGCCATACCTTCGGGCTGCGGGAACTTGTGGTGCAAGTACTCATCCAGAGAGGCTGCATAATATGTAAGAATTCGCCTTATCATTATTCTTCGAAATAGAGGTTATTGATACGGTTGCACCAACCACGTCTGTATTCCTGAAGCCCATACCCAGTCTACCAAAATATTGGCAACAGATTGGCTTTTTATCTGATCGGCTTTCCACTTATCCCAATACAAGCTCTTCAAGATATCGATCCACTCATTATTCGATAGATGTTTCAAATCGTCTACTGTAGGTTCGGAAAGTCCTTTCCGTTTGCGATATACCTTGTAGGTTGCTATAGTAACACCCATGTTGGTTGCTCCTCCCAAGTCATCGGGATCGTCTACGAAGCCACCCTCCCACCTCTGGATGAATGGTGCTAATTTCTTGACATCTGCCATAATGCTTTCTTTTTGAGTTTCCATAATAACATAACAAATAAGGTATTAATTAATAATAGCAATTATCTGCTCTTCAAAAATAGGGGGAAAAAAGGCAATATACATTTCGAATTCAGTATTTTGATTTACAATTTGCGCAACAAACTACCTATCAATATTTTAAATCAAAAAAGAGACTATAATTCAAGCTATTTTTTTACGTTTTAGTGTTAATTTTGACGAAATAGCAAGTGTATATAGTACCCCGATATAGAAAAAAACGGTGAGATATAGTCCCTCAAACCATATTCCCACCGTTCATTTTTATAATCACGATATTTTTATCGCATATTCATCGCATTAGCTCCCAAAGCTCCTAATATAGCCGAAGCCACTGCTATTACAATTTTCAGAATCTTATTCAAAACCGCTTTTTTCATGTTAATTACTTTGTGCTTTAATAAAAAATAGACCGCGCAGCCCCAACTCTCAATTCTCCACTTACCCAAGTGGATTCTCATCGAGGCCTCCGTCACCACCGGCATTTCCTCCGTTACCATCATCGGAACCTTCATTTCCATCAGTAGTAGTTCCACCCGTCCACTTTTCAAATTCCACACCTTGCCACAATGCACGCGTGGTTCCCAATGCCGCCGGACGTGTATATTCAGGAGTAAACATGAAGTGCAAGGATGTTACCTGATTCGGATTCACATCCTTCTCTTTATCCACCCCCTTGCCCCGTGTCCGCGCGATCACCGTAAATGTCCCCAAACCATCCAAACGAACCGTACGACTATTCAGCAACTGCATCCGCATCACCGACATCAAGTTCCTGATTACGTTGTGTACATCACCCGGCGTTGCCGAGCACTTCTCAGCTACCATCTCTCCCAACTGTTGTAAACTTACAGCTCTTCCTACTTTCTTCAATGTTAGGTGCCACTGCTTAACCCCATCTTTCGTTTTCAACTGCGATTGTCTCGCATAATACAATAAAGGCATAATCTTCCTCCTTTTACATTTTAGTTCAACTTCGTTTTACGTATTCTTATGTTGGCCAACGATGCAAAGGTGAGGATATATTCAGGAATAGCCAAAGAAAACTGGATAACCAGGACGGTTATTTCAGAGTTTATCATAAAACGCTATGAATAAACTACTTATCTACACAACCATTATAACCAAGATACACAATTAAATAAAACAACCGGAACCACTCCTTATTACGGAGTAATCCCGGCTGCTGCCTAAAACAAAATAACCGCTGTTACCTGTCGTTTCTTTTAATATATTCTCTTACGTACGATTAATGGTGCTCCAAGCTCTTCCCTCTCCAGTACTTCCAAAAATCCACTCTGTTCCAATTCAAAAAGAGCGGGATATACCCGTAACTTTTCAGCACCGGAATTTTGAATGATCTCCTCTACGGAAACACCTTTAGGAAAAGAAGTAATATAATCAATGATTCGCTGGGTATCAATAATCTTATAATTTATATCCATTATTATTCCCTAATAAATTATATTCGCATTTCTATATTCTCATGATCTTCAATTATTCAGGAACACACAATAAAGCATATCTGAATAATCAAATAACCATTTCTAAATTTACGAAATCACAAAAAAGCATATTCTCAAAAAGACGAAGTTTATCTTCCTTATCGATAAATTTGTAGCAAATAGAGATTTATATCAAAAAACTATTTATACGCTTCTATTTTAGGAATAAAATATATCCCTCCGAAACATGTAACACAACATCATGTCATTCGTGTAACTAAAAAAACTCTTCACTATATTTACATTATAATTACTTTATAAAAATAAACCAATAGTTATAACATCATATATTTTTTCCTGAATTGAATGTACATTATTACCCAAAACCAGAGAAACTCCTATTAATAAAATCACTATATAAAACTTTAAATTCAACTCAATAAGGCATAATATCGTTCTAAAACTCTCTCTTTCGCAAATACCGTATCTGCAACAAGCCTAGCATTATTTTGAATAAACATCAATTTATCTCTATTATAATAGATATTTTCTATAGCATTTTTCAAACTATACGGATCATTAGGCTTCACAAGCCAACCAATATTATATTCCTTAATGCATAATGCAATTTCTGATTTCTCATCACCAATATATAGTATAGGTTTACCGGCTGCCATAATATTGTAAGATTTAGATGGAACTCCTAAACCATACATGCCATCACTTAAAGTTACAATAGCGACATCACAAGCATTCAAAAAGTCTTTTTGCATAGAACGTTCTTGAAACCCCACATAAATCACATTTTCTTTTTGTTCACTAAAGTTTTTAATCATTTCCACTTTTGCTCCACCGCCAATAAATAAAAACGAAATATCCATGTTTTCCACAAGTGATATTGCAGCTAAAATATTATCTAAACCTTGTGCATGCCCTAAGTTTCCTGCAAACTGAAATATAAAACCAGGAATATTCAATTGATTATACAACTGAGTTTCTTCCTTACGCAAAGGAAAAACCTCTTTATTATCCGCCCAATTAGGTACCAGTTCTACTTTTACCTTCCCTTTTGTTTTTCTTTCAATAACTTCTGTCATATCCCTACCAATGGAAATACAGAGATCAGCATTAACATATGACTTATCAAAAAGCTTTTTCAGATTTTTATACCCAAAAGAAGAAGTAGCCATCTTTGAAATTGCCACTATATTTTCTGGAAATATATCATGCACCAAAAGCTTGTAGCGAATCCCCTTTAAATATGAGATTACAGGCATCAATATCAGTAAAAAAGCTGGATTTGTAACCACTAACAATTCCTCGCCCCGTTTTACCTTTTTCAATATTTTAAAAGAAAGAAATATACTTGAAAGTAAAAGTCGAAACACACGTTTTACAAAGTTATTTTTATTTATTTCCGGTATCAAAACACGATAAATATTCACTCCATTATGTATTTCAAACTTTTTGGGATGATATTCTTCTATCTCATTATATTTAGCTCCAGTACAAATCACATGCACATCCATACCTTTCGAAACCAAATATTCAGAAATTTCAGTCATGTAAAAACCAGTAGATGTTACTATCGGATAATAAAATTCAGAAACAATCCAAATCTTTTTCTTCATTAAGTCATTTAATAAAAAGTATACAAATCAACATGTTTTTTCATCCAAATAGCTTGCTCTTCCAGCATATAATGATAACTTGGAACTTCATAATCAAAACAGAGAGATTTTTTAATTGATTTATCTACTCCGTTTGCATCGCAAGACATGACCTCGACATCTTGTTTTTGCCAAATCTCCTTAAACATTCTCAACAGATCATATTTTGATATACCAACTCCATTACTCAAATGAACTAGTCCAGCAGTTTCACTATCTAAAGCATAATCAATTGCTTTTGCCAATTCCAAAGTAGTCACCCCACTCCATACGGCTGTCTTAAATCCACTAACCTTACCACTCTGATACATAAACCAATGGAACAAACCCTCACCATTCTTTTTCAGTTCGGGACCAATAATAGAAGTACGGATCGTCAAATCCTTATCGTTGATTATCTCTCCCAAAGCTTTACTACGACCATACACATCATCTGCATCCCGAAAATCATCTTCTGTATAATGTCCTTTCTTTCCCGAAAAAACACAATCCGTACTAATATGAATTAATTTGGCTCCAACTTCATCTGACAATCTTTTTAATAAATGCGGAAAATAAGCATTTATCAAAATAGCATTATCTGGATGTTCTTTAGAGCCTCTGATAAGGATACCAATGCAATTGATTATGATTTCCGGATGCACTCTATGAACCACATCAGTAACAACATCACGACTTGTCACATCCACAACTATGCTGTCTTCTGTCAACGGAGTACGATAGACCACATTGGAAATATCATATTTACCCGTGCTTCGAAGATAGTAATAGATTACATGTCCGGCCATACCTGTGGCGCCGAACAACAATATTTTTTTCATAAATTAAAATGGAATATTTTCAATTAGTCTTATGCCAAACTGTACGATTGACATAACCTGTATAAGAAAGAATAATACGAATGACTTTCTTGGATACATTGTCAGCTGCATAATCAGGAATAGAGTGAATAACATCACGTTTTTCCGCATATTGCGAGGTCACCACATCAATTGAATCTAAAATCCGCTCGCAATTCAAACCAGTCATAATAAGTACACCTTCATCCATACCTTCAGGACGTTCGTGAGCCTGACGAATAGTAATAGCCGGAAAATGCAGAATAGACGATTCCTCAGTGATAGTACCACTATCAGAAATCACACAAAAAGCATTCTGCTGCAATTTGATATATTCCATAAAGCCAAAAGGCTTCATAAATTCAATCATCGGATTTGAATTTACGAAACCAATAGTTTCCAACTTTTTACGAGTTCGTGGGTGTGTAGAAACAATTACCTTTTTATGATATTTATCTACTATCGCATTCAGTGAATCCAGCAAGTTTGAAAAGTTTTCTTCCGAATCTACATTTTCTTCACGATGGGTGCTGACAATGAAATACTCTCCTTTATTCAACCCTTCTTTTTCCAAAACATCATTTCTTTCGATTTCTTCTTTATGATACCGCAAAACTTCTGTCATTGGTGAACCCGTTTTTATCACCATTTCAGGAGGCAATCCTTCTGCCAGCAAATATTTACGTGCATGTTCAGACAAAGGCATATTAATATCACTGAGATGATCTACTATTTTACGATTAATTTCCTCAGGAACACGCTGATCAAAGCACCGATTACCTGCCTCCATATGGAAAATAGGAATTTTCCTACGTTTAGCTGAAATTACTGATATGCAGCTATTTGTATCTCCATACAGCAATACTGCATCAGGCTGAACCTGCTCCATCAGTTCATCCGATTTCCGAATCACGTTCGCTATAGTTTCAGCCGCATTTCTTCCAGCCGCCTCAAGGAAATAGTTCGGTTTGCGAATATGAAGTTCTTGAAAGAAAATTTCATTCAATTCATAATCAAAATTCTGTCCGGTATGCACAATAATGTGCTCTGTATATTTATCTAATTCTGCCATAACCCGACTTAACTTTATAATCTCAGGACGGGTACCAACAATTGTCATTACTTTAAGCATAGCTAATAATCTTTCAAGTATTATTCACTCCTAATTTCACGAGCTTTCGTTCTATTCTCCAGTCCCATATCTTCACGTACAAAACGCAATTTCATCAACAACTCTTTCATTCCTTCTATATTCAGTCTACGAGTATTATGACTATGATAATCTTCTATCTTAGAAATTTCTTCATTGCCTTTCGTGAAATATTTATCATAATTCAAGTCACGCGTATCGCAAGGGATACGATAATAATCTCCCATATCAATGGCTCTCACCATTTCTTCACGAGTTACCAATGTCTCATACAGTTTTTCACCATGACGTGTACCAATAACTTTCACTTCCGTACCAGCTTTATATACCTCCTTCAAAGCTTGTGCTAGAGTTTCAAGTGTAGCAGCCGGAGCCTTCTGCACAAAGAGGTCACCATTGTGCGCATGAGTAAATGCGTAAACCACCAAATCCACAGCATCGTCCAGCGTCATCATAAAGCGGGTCATGTTAGGATCAGTTATTGTTATAGGTTTATTTTCCATCATCTGTTCTACCCAAAGAGGTATTACAGAACCGCGACTTGCCATTACATTACCATAACGGGTACAACAAATAGTAGTCCTTGCTCCTTCACCTAATTCACGACCTTTAGCCACTGCCACCTTCTCCATTAATGCTTTACTCATACCCATTGCATTTATTGGATATGCAGCCTTATCTGTAGAAAGAACCACTACACTTTCTACCTCATGCTCAATAGCAGAATTAAGAACGTTTTCAGTACCAAGTATATTGGTTCTCACAGCTTCTACTGGAAAAAATTCACATGAAGGAACTTGCTTTAATGCAGCTGCGCTAAAGACATAATTCACTCCATTCATTGCCACATCTACCGATGATTTATCTCGTACATTACCAATGTAATACTTTACTTTAGGATTTTGTAGTGCATGACGCATATCATCCTGTTTCTTTTCATCACGAGAAAATATGCGAATCTCCTTGATATCAGAATCTAGAAAACGACGCAAAACAGCATTACCGAAGGAACCTGTGCCACCGGTAATTAATAAGATTTTGTCTTTAAATATGGACATAATTTAGATTATATTATACTCTATCTCTTTTGTATTTTTGTTTCAACTAAATTTATTTGATGACAAATAACCTTTCATTAAATCACAAATTTTATCAGTAGCCTTTCCTGTCTCAAAACTCCCTAACATTTCATGATGTTGTTTTATTTTTTCCTCAGCCTCTTTCTCATCATAATTTAATATTAGTTTACACAAAGAAGCGATTGTTTCTGCATAAGGATATGGCCAAAGTTCTATAGGAGTAAGAAAATTCACGTCCTCTTTATATGTCTCTAAATCTGGAGTGTACAAAAAGGCGGGTTTATAAGCCAATGAATAATCCCATATAGACGACGAATAATCTGTAATCAAAATATCAGATGCACAAAGTAAATCTTGCATATCCCCATATTGAGTCACATCAACAATATCAACTCTATCTGCACCAGATTTCTCCCTTTCATACGGAGCAATATGAAGTCTATTCAAAAAGACGCACTTTGTTTTACCAAAACGGATCCTTATAGCTTCCAATAAACAATCATTATATATATCATAATCATGATTTATTTGTTTTCTCCACTGCCCTCTAAACGTAGGAGCATAAAGAATAATAAAGCTATGAGGATCAATATTATACAAATCGCATACAACTTTACGAATACATTCTCTTTCATACACATTTGAAGTTGCAAAAACATCATTTCTAGGCATACCTGTTGACAAGAATTTATCACATTCTATATTAAAAGTCACAGAGGCATTTTCTATATAGGCTCTACAACTTGCAATCATATAGTCCGTCATTTTACTTCTTAGATTTCTTGTAGTCCTCATATATAGAGATTCGTATTTAGTAAATAAGGAATTATCAAAACCCATCCTTTTATAAGCACCACCACCATGCCACGTATTAATAAATTTCTGATTATTTCTTTTAGGTATAAAAGGTTCTATCCCCATATTACTCACCAAAATTTTAGAAGTCAGTAAATAATAAATATGTAACAATGACATAAATTTCACACAAATCACACCTCTGTATTCAACTGGTAATTCCTTTTTATTATTCAAACACCAGACAAACTCATATTCCAAGCTTGCCTTACGATATAGAGATTCAAATATATATTTAGGATTACAACCATACGCTCTTCCTTCATATGCAGAAAATAATACCCGATTTTTTTTTATAGGGAAAATATAAAATAGATGTAGCAATATTCGCAATATATTTATAATCGCAATCTTAATGTAGCAAATTACCATAACATAATCTTTTATTTTATACTTGCATAAAAAGTGGGAATCGTTTCATTTATAGATTTTCCTTCACAGAATATTCCTGCTGTTCCTCCAACAAATATAGAGGCACCTAACTCTCTCATATATTTCGCACGTTCGCTACTGACACTTCCATCGACAGATATCTCAATATTATCAAACTTGGAAGAATTCAAGTATTTATAAGTTTCCCCAACTTTCTCCATCATACCATGTATCATCATACTTCCAGCAAAGCCCGGAACAATAAGCATTAGTAGAATTACATCTACATAGGGCAAGTATTTACGAACTTCCTCTATAGACGTGTCTGGATTTAATGCTAACCCGAACTTAGCCCCTTTTTGTTTTATGAAAGCGACATTCTCCATAATACTCTCTTTACACTCACTATGAATAGTTACAATATCTCCTTTTTGTATATTCATTGAGCGAATAATGACACGTGGATGTTCCATTAACAAATGAATATCAAGAGGAATTTTTGTAGTTCGACGAATAGCATTCACAATATCTGGACCAAATGTCAAATTTGGAACGAACGTAGCATCCATTAAATCTATATGCAAATAATCAACACCATTCTCTTCCAATTTTCTAATCTCATACTCTAAATTTAAGAGATCAGCACACATTAATGATACTGATAATTTCGGGTTATTTTTCATCATTTATAATCATCACTTTATTTGAATAAATAGTATTATCACGCATGATATTCAATCCTGTTAATAACTCATCAAGAGATAATCGATGAGTAATAAGAGAAGACAAATCCAATTCTTTTGTTTTTAATAGTGACATTACTCCATTCCAGTCATTATCAGAAGTTCCAAAACGCGAATTCCAAGTACCACAAATATGTAGTTGCTTCCTCAATAATTTCCAATAAGATTTTTTATTCAACACCATATCACTTATTGGATTACCTAAAGCTATAATTTCTCCTGATGATTTCACTATATCCAAACCCATATTGAGAGAAGCAGGAGCCCCAGTACCTTCAAACACAATATCAATCCCATCGCCTTCCGCTTGTTCTTGGATCCATTGAGCAGCATCTGACAGTGTCGAATTAAAAGTATCTTTGATTCCATATTTTTGCGCAAAATCCAATTTTACTTGACTACGCCCTATTAACCAAACTTTTTTTGCTCCAAATAACAGCAGCAGACGACAAAGTATCATACCAATCGTTCCTGGACCAATAACCGCAACAGTATCTCCTTTCTTAAAATTAGATTGTCTCAAAGCATGCATAGCCACAGAGGCAGGTTCCATCATTGCTGCCGTTTCAAAATTTACAGTATCTGGAATTTCTAATAAATTCCAAATCGGCACTGCAACATACTCCGCAAAACCACCATCACACCTAGAACCTAAATAATCATAATTAGCACAAAGCTCATAAGTACCTCTTTTACAATTAGAACATTGAAAGCAAGGTTTCAAAGGAAATACCGATACACGTTTACCAATCCATAGTGAATCACCCTTTTCCTTAACTTCACACACCTCGCCTGAGAATTCATGTCCAATTATCGTTGGAAAAGAATAAGTTCCAGTTTTAAAAACACGAGCAACATCTGACCCACAGATACCTGCTGCCCTCACCTTTACCAAAACTTCATTAGACTTTAATATCGGTTTGGGAATGTCAGTACACCTCAATTCCCCAATATTATATAATACGTTTGCTTTCATTTTGATATCAATAAATTAAACCGAGTCAAATCTTCTGGTGTCGTTATCTTAAAATTAATCTCGTCTCCCTGTATCATTTTTATATTCATACCAGCTTTATAAGCTATTTCTGTACTTCCATTAATCTGCAAAAGTTCTTCACGAGATATGGCTTTATGAGCTTCCAAATACTTTCCTATTTTAAATGCTTCAGGTGCCTGCCCTGAAAATAAAGTCTCTCGTGGCAATAATGCAGATATATTCATACCGTCCTCACTTTGATAAACAGTATCTTTCATTGGTAAAACCGGCAAAACCCCATCATATTTTTTACAACCTTCAATACATTCGTTAATAATTCTATTCGTAACAAGAGGTCTAGCAGCATCATGTATAATTATTGTATCTAAAGGCTCAAATATGCTATTTGCAAATTGTAGAACATTATAAATTGTACACTGCCTAGTTTCTCCTGCCTGAACAAAATAAACAGGGATTTTTATATCTAATGATTTTATTTTCGAGAATAGAAAAGTTTCCCACTTGGAGTTAACAGCAATAATAAACGCATCAATATTTCCATTTACAATAAAACGCTCAATACAGTAAACTATTACCATTTTTCCACTTACTTCCAAATATTGTTTAGGAATATCTCCTCCTATTCGGCTACCCATACCACCTGAAAGAATTGCTACAACATTACTCATGCTATCAAATATTTGTTATACAACAGATTAAAGATCAATACAATATAGACCACCAGTTTGGCCACAGTATAAAAGCAATTTCCTCCTATAAAAATCAACATCTTCAGGTTCATTTACTGTAATATTAGTCAAACTGATTTTCTGCTTGATTAATTTCTGCTTTAAGTCAATAACCATAATTTCTCTTTTGCCACTTTTATTATTTCCACTCACCGCATGCATACCAGTAGGCATGTATAGGAAACCATTTCTTATACATGCACCTTGAAGCAGATTCGGAAACAAAACTTGAAATTCATCTTTTATATCTCTCTCGGTAAAAATCACATTCTTTTCATGGATAGAAGGTAATTGGAAACAACATATAGAATGAACATAATCACTGCCATTGGCAGAAGGTTTTCGCGCTATTGCATAAATAAACTTCCGCTCCTTATCAACAACCCAGTTATGAACTATTTCTTCTTTATTATCTCGCTTGAATTGAAATATTTGCATTAGTTTTGCTCCTTGCAAACTAACGTCTTCTACAAAACACCTCCATGGTTTTTTACATTCTGAAATATATAAAGCTGGAAAATCTTTATTTCCTACAAAATATTCAACACCAAAAGAAACACAATTTGCGTGATTATTAACAGACTTGCTTGCAACATCAAAATAATTAACCATACATTGCCTATTCAGATCATAAATTCTGCAAATCCCTGTATTGTTAAAAAGAAAAGCATAATCCTTAAAAACAGCCATTCCTTGTGCTGTTTGCTTTTGAAAAGTTCCACTGACCGAATAGTATTTCGGGACAGAGCACCCCCAAAAAACACAGCCTACAGAAAACAACAGACAACCTATTACCTTACATGTGCACCACATCACTAACTTTCTTTTCTTCTTTTTTCCCATATTTCTCATTCAGTATTAGCAAATTATATCAAAACAATAGCTACAATTCAAATTGTGATTTTTCAGGTAGTAATAGATCGAAAGATTTAATTATATCAGCCTTGCATCTGTCAAAGTTATCTATATCATCGCTGTCATTCAAACATATCATCTTTTTCATCTGCTTCTGTATTATCTGAGTAATCTGTGGAATATTATCATCATCAACTGCACAATTATATGAGAATTTAGAAACATTCAAAGGAGAAAAAGAACCTTTACACAGCTGCCAATACCTAAAAAGATACTGACTAACATCAGCACTTTCTCTAAACTTATGAGATGAGGTTTCAGAAAATAATTCTGGTTCAAGGTTCCATAGATAACAAAAAGTAGATTTAAGAAAAGGACTAGGCACATGAGGATTCGTAAAACCAGTGAAATACTTCCATGGCATCAGCGACATCGTTCTTACCAAATATTTTCCATATTTAATATTAAACCACTTTGAATAATTCTTTTTCAATACACTATTTTTCTTAAAATATTTATTAATAAGCACTAGATCATTTAGGATAATATGACCTATTTTGAAATGATCTATTACATTTAAGACTCCCATATCACAAGGCATTCCATTTTTGAAAAAGAAATCATCACTAACGTCATTAATCAGAAACATATCATCATTAAATAGTACAAAATTCTCAGCAAGCCCATTTATCCTATGAAGATTTAATTCAATCACATTAGAATTAAATGTTGGTAACCATTTATTGGGAATATAGTCCGTATGTTTTACTAAATTCAATTTATTACATTGCAAATTAAGCCATTCAGGATAGTGACCACATGTTACAAAATGTACAATATTGACCCAAGGTGCAAATTTTTCAACCCCTCTAAACCAGTATTTTAAGTTATTCCAGTCACGAAAACGAATTATGTTTTTATCACTCGCACCCACTTCTGCATACTGATTATATACGCTTTGCCACTCGGGATCATTTCCATCAACCCACGTTAAAACAAAATCAATCTTTTTATCCATAAGTAATTTCCTAACTTCAATTTTTATCAAATATGGAAACATAGGGTGAAACACCTATTCCCGAATATTTAGAAGATTGTCCGATATTTATGCTAAGCAAATAATTTAGTAAACATATACAAAAGAACAGCAACAACAACTTTCTATTTTTACATTCAAAAATATAACCTGCTAAAAGGACGGGAATAAAAATGACGGCGTCAAGTAATCTATTAAAGATATAAATTTGCGTACTAAAGACTTTTGCCAAAATATAAATCGATGATAACAAGATCATCATACTATAATTTTCATTATTCTTTTTATTAATGATAACTATAAATGGGACAGCAAGCTGAAGTAAGATTCCAAGTCCCGAACCGACCTCTGTTTCTCTATTATATTCACTAAAAGCATAATTGCCATAGCCACTATTTAAAAATATATCACTTGTAAAAATCAAATAAATCAAGTTCCCATTAATCACTAATACCATCAATATAACAAGAAATATTAAGATAAAAGATTTATTAAATCTAATTTTCAAAAAGAGAATGAGAGGCAATATCAATAAAGCTGAAAAATGAAATGTTGAAGCAAATAAAGCCCCAATAATCAATACAATGTTTTTCCTGTTTTCGATATAATGTGAAAATGCACAAAGTACAAATGAAATAGCTATTGCCTGTCTAATTATATTATAAGAACGTAAATAGACTAATAATATAAAAAATAATACATATATAAATATCTTGTTCTTTTTAACCAAGAAACAAATAGGTATATAAATCAGAAAAGATGAAATTATAAATATCCATTGAATATCTAAATTCAGATATCGAATGATATCATTCATCATTCTATATGCCCATTCGATATTAGAATTTAAAGTTCTGGAATTCAGTATATCTATATAATTGAAATAATCGGTTCCGATACCATATCTTAGTGCAGCTGGTAAGAACATGCATAAGAAAGTGGCCATTCGAAAAAAAAATTCAGTTTCATAATTCCTAGAACGTGAAACACAATATGCACATATTGAAGAAAATATAAGTACTGATATATATACTAGATAAGTATACACCATAGCATATATCTATATTAAGTCTGATTAAATAATGATCTTAATAAAAGATAATCACTAAAACGAAATAGATAACTTACAAGAAAATAAAAAACTATTCCAAAAAGGGTTCCTAGTACTATTTCTAAGATATTATTATTTATAAAAAATGTAACAAGAATCATACCCAATGCCATCAATATATTTAATAATATAACTGGAATTAGATTCTTCAATTGTTGCATCAATGAGCAATTCAGCACTTTTGTGACATACCTACTAACAATTAGCATATCACAGAAAGAATATAATATAAGTCCATAGCACATTACTTTGATACTAAAATTTGCAGTTACTATTAAAATAAAGGCAGCTGCTACCTTTTTAAAGATTTCGGTTTTCAGATAATAATCACTACGTCCTTTAACTATTAGAATTTTACAACTTATAGACATTATAGGATCCCAAATATATGCCATACACATGATTTGTAGTAATAGAACACAAGGCAACCATTTTTCCGTCAACAACGTTAACACCAATGGCTTAGCGAGCACACATAATGTAACCATTAATGGGAAAATAATATATGCAGACATTCTTATATATTGCAAATAAGACTTTCTCAATCTTTCGTCATCATTTTGTATACTACATTGAATTGGGTATATTACTCTATAAAGTATTTGAGTGATATTATTTGAAGGGAAATAAGCTATAGAATATGCTCGATTATAAAATCCTAAAGAAGAAGAAGAGAAAATTTTTCCAATCACAAGACTATACACATTAACATACAACGTTTGCAAGAGAGAAGCAGATAAAAGCTTAGAACCAAACCAAAATAAACTATGAAATGATTTCCTTGAGAAGCTCCAAAGAGGTCTCCAATCTGATAATCTCCACAATAGGATTGTTATCAATAGATTATTAATTAACGTTTGAAAAACCAAGGCCCACACACCAAATTCCATATAAGCCAAACATACTCCTGCACACCCGCTAATTATCACAGAAATTAAAGATATCTTTGTCTGTAATTTAAAATTAAGTAAAATAGTTAGCTTAGTGCGCTGTACTATTGAAAGTGAATTTATTATTAAATTCAAACCAACTATTTTCAAGACAGGATTAAGAGTTGGTTCATTATAAAATGAAGAAATATAAGGTGCAGAAATAAACAAAAAAAAATACACTACTATTCCCACCAAAAAATTAAAATAAAACACAGTAGAAAAGTCAACATCTGTTCTGTCTTGTTTTTGTATTAAAGCATTTGAAAATCCACTATCAACAAAAGTTTGAGCTATTGCCAAGAATATGGTTAACATAGCAATTAAACCATAATCGGCAGGAGCCACTAAGCGTGCAATTATAAGACCAAGTATAAAATGGATGCCCTGCACAGAAAAACGTTCTACAGCGCTCCATATAACATTTTTTGCAGCGACTTGCTTTAAAGACGATGTCATAGAATTCTATTTTACTATGGTCAATTAAGAATAAAAATGTTAGTCACAAATCAAATAAGATACGATTCCCTCAATTTATCCCACCACAAATTCAGCCCTATCCACACCACAATATCCACCATCAACATTATCGTATTATTCACATATGGCATCAGCAATATATTTATCGCACTGAAAGCACACGACATTCCCAATAAACTAATCATAGCTGTTCGTGGACTCAGCCCAATTGCCAATAATTTATGATGGATATGATTTTTATCCGGTTCAAATGGATTTTTACCATTACGCACTTGAACTAATATCACCCGGATTACATCAAATAAAAGAATAATCAAAGTGCTAAAAACAAACACAAAGACATCTTCTGTATATGGTATCACATCAGGAGTAATTAACATATTTAAAACTTTTTCCCAAACACAATATTCATAAACGTCATAAACAGTATCTTGAAATCAAAAAACCATGAGCGACGTTCCAAATAAAACAAATCATACCGCAGCCGACGTAACATCTTCTCCATTGTATCCGTATACCCATTATACAAAGTAGCATACGAAGTAACTCCCGGACGGATCTGAAATAAATAGCGATAACGAGGATCATGCTCCATGATCTGATCTATATAGAACTTCCGTTCCGGACGGGGACCAATAAAAGACATGTCACCAAGAAAGACATTCCAAAGTTGGGGAAGCTCATCTAAATGGTGTTCACGAAGAAATTTACCGATTTTTGTTAAGCGTTCATCTTTACCACCGGCATAAAGTGCCGGACCATACTTTTCGGCATCCAACTTCATACTACGGAATTTGTAAATGTAGAAAGGACGACCAAAACGTCCAATACGTTCCTGTTTGAATATGGCTGCACCACCATCTTCATGCTTTACTGCAAGATAACAAATCAAAAATAAAGGCGAAAAAATAATAAGACCAATAAAAGCCAGCAAACAATCGCCAACGCGTTTTACACTGCGTTCAAAATCATTCATTCCATCAGGAATAAAATGATCATTTTGTTCCATAGATTCCATACGGCATAAGTATTTTTGTCATTGTAATATCTCAAAAGGATATTGATTCTCTTCAATATTCTTCAATTCTTCCATAACTTCCGCTTGTTCGGAAGTTAAAGTTCCTTTGTCCCACTGATCCATAATGGAATGAGCTTCTTGAAGCAAACCCTCTTCATAAATTTCGCCATAACAGTAAGTCAACAAACGAACTTTAAGCAAGGAAGCTGGAAGTTGTTCCAGAATGTTATAAGCGCGGTCTAATACAGATTGCTTCTTCTGCTCTTTATCTCCATAATCGTAGATCGTAGCATTGTAACCCATCAAAAGTGCCAGACACAGATTGGCTTCTTCTTCGATATCGGAACTCTTAGAGGAAAAAAGAGAATTGGACTTAACGAGAACTTCCTTATTCAACCGACAAAAAGTATCGGAATAGATAGGTTCACCGTCCATACCAAGATACATCAGCTCATGAGCGACATGTTGAAGCTCAAAAGCACAAGAAAGTAAAGAATTCATGGAGATTAATATATAATTAGTTGATTAGCTTCAGATAAGACTTGGGGACTTTAATACTTGCGACTAAGACACCCTTAATACGAATAACAACATAGGTTTTATTGGCTTGTGTGGCAATCTCACCTTCAATGCCGCTAAAATCCCCTTTGATGACCTTTACTTTATTCCCTATAGCAAAGGGTTCGCTATCAAAACTGACTCCATCGGGATTCAAGTCCATAATAAATATAAAGTCTTCCATTTGTTTATTAGGGACCACCAACATGGAATGAGTGAAAAGGTCTTTCATATAATAAAGCCGAACACCATAAACATTGGAAAGATCACAGGCAGTTTGCTTGGTAGCGTAGATAAAGATTAAATTTCGAATAACAGGAACCTCAGTACGCTTACGGCGATACTTCAGCTGAGATACCACAGTTCGCGTGGGAAGATAGTAATCAAGATCCAGACCCTCTTCTGCCTTAAACTTATCTAGGGATTTTCGGACAGCAAACTCTTGCTTATCACGAGTACGGGCGGCAAACCAATATTTCTGATTTTCAATCACTTGCAAGAAAACTATTGAGGATTTCAGTATAGTTCCGGGTGCGCTTCGCGGTTTGAACGAGACATATTCTCTTTCAAACCGAAACAAATAGTTTTTTAACTTAATAAGATAGAAACGAAGACATTAAACTCAAAAAAGTATTTTTTAATCGTTCGTTTAATGGGCGTCAAGATTTGAGAAAAATAAGAAATTCAAAAAGGACAAAAATGAAAGGATATTAAATATATTTATCGACAAAAAAGTTAGACTGATAATCAGCGATATAGCAGTAAAAAGAGCCTATCATAAAAATATTTTTATTAAACATTTTGCACATTCGAAAAATACCCATTATCTTTGTGCCCATTAAACGAACGTTTTTTGGACACCCCTATAGATACAACGTATTACTCTATTATACAACAAATTACCTTCATATTTATTATTAGCAAAAAAACTTTTTCTATCACTCCTATTGCCTGTAAACAAAAGAAACGCTTACCTTTGCCCGTTTTTCAAATCAAACATTTAACATATATTTTATTATTACGTTAAATAAGTGAAATTATGAAACAAAAAGAGATGGCTAAAAGCCTTGAAAAAAAGGCCTGAAACAGGCAGAAAATTCACCTTTAAGAGGCAATGTATCAGAGATTAAGAGAAAACCCGGACGCCCTAAAGGTAGAGTGGTAAAAGGGATACTTCCCAAATATCGAAAAGAAGGAATGATAGAACTGCTCAATTGGAGAGACAAAGGATTTTTCGGTAAAAAAGAAAACATATCCATTCACGAATTGGCAGACAAGGGTGCTGAATGGGGACTTTTTCTCTCCGACAGCAATACTCCACTATCAGCCAAGACAATAGAAATAGAATTGGGAGAAATCTGGAGAGGTGAACATCTACAAAAAGTGATGGAGAAGAAGAGTAAAAACAAGAATAAAGATAAGAAATAAATGGACAACAATTAAATATTGACACCCTATATACAATCTACTATATCTTTGCCCCCGCTTTAGCAAAGATTAAGCCCCGCAAATCGAGAAGATGTCGCTTTATCCCCAAAGTGATATCTTCTCTTTTTTTATGCCCGACATAAACACCAACTAAAGAACTAAGAATTAATAATTTAAAATTAAACACAATGAGAAAACTAAAGAAACCCGCTTCAATCTATGAAGCACTCAGAAAGAAATGGAAAATACGAATCATGCTCGAAAAAGCCTACACGGAAGACGCAGCACTATGGATGACCGACAGAATTGAAAGCCTCATCAGCCACATGCAGTATGGATATGCACTTGTGGCATATTACAAACAGGACGGAACCTTCAAGTTTGTAAAAGCAACACTACTTCCATACGAAAAATGTTTCCGTCGGAAATACGATATACATCATATAGAAGGGCACATCATCTACTGGGATGTAGAACTACAGGCGTGGAGAAGCTTCCAGCTGGAAAACTTTCTGGAATGGAGACCGATCAATTGACAGTTGACAATTAATGATTAATGATTAACAATTAAAGAATGAAGTTATGGCAATGATATACAATAGCATACCTTATTTTCCTACTCAGGTGAGCTTCTTCGAAGAAGTGGCTATGGAACTGATAGAAGCTAGGTATGGAATGAAAGCGGAAACGGCAGTCATGAAATTAGTGTGCAAGATATACAAGGAAAACGGATACTACATGGCATGGAATGAAGAACAGTGTACACTCTTCACCAACAAAGTGGGAAGGGAAATTGCGAAAGAAGAGATGCAGGGAATTGTGGAGACACTGATGGAAAAGGGGTTCTTCGACAAAGAAACCTATAAGGAACACGGAATACTGACTTCCGTAGAGATCCAAAGAGTATGGCTCGAAGCAACCAAACGTAGGAAAAGGGACTTAGAGTCCCTGCCCTACATGCTGGTGAAGACGGAAGAAAGTGATAAGGGCGGTAAAGACGGCAAAGCCGATAAAGAGACCGATGGTATGCAAAACCCTCAAAATTGCATGCAGGATGCAGACAATTTCACCGAAAATGCCGACAATCCCGAACAAAACAAAACAGAACAAAACAAAGCAAACGAAAATAGAGAACTTCCCCCTCTAACTCCCCCGCCGGGGGAGGATGTCGGGGTATGGAGGAAATATTCTTTCATTGAGTTTCCGGGATATGCCTACAACAAGAATACCCACAACCTGGAATGTCTCCTACTCGCACTGGACGGGCTACATATCAACGATCCGAATGATACGAAAGCGATATTAAAGTTGTCCGACTACGGACGGCTGGGAAACGAAGTCTGGAAAATAATACACGCAACCAAGTGGAGTATAGTGAACAGCAAAGGGAAATATCTGATAGGAGCACTGAACAAGGCACGCACACAAGGATAAAAAACCGCAAAATCAGAGGCTAAAACGGGCACTGATTATCAGAGGATTACAAGGAGTTAACTTCCTGTCGACAAGGAGTTAACTTCTTGTCGGCAAACTCTTAACTTCTTGTAGACAAGGTATTGTAGCCCCACAATTTATTTAACGGGTTCTATCTTCCAATCAGCCAGCGTATGTCGTTTCGTGTCGAAATTTATACCCACCTTCACTACCGGAAGTCCGCACAGCGCAAAACGTTCGGGATAATTTTTCAGGTCAATCTGCTGCATAGCCGCATCAGCGCTCTTATCAAGTTTCAACTCAACAACATAGAGAGTCGTCCAACTGCGCATCACCATATCCACACGACCACGGGGAGTACGTACTTCTACATCAACATAATATCCCAAAAGGTTAAAGATGATGAAAAAGACCTGTTGATAATGCCCTTCATAATCAGTATTATCACAATAAGGAATCGTAGAAAGAAATTTCTGTAATAAACGCAAAGCAGCATCCATGTCGCCACGAGATAAAGCACGTGCCAGGTCTACAACCATAGTAGTGGTAGTCAACGTATCATTTGTGATATATGAAGGAATCAGATTACGCATCAATCCAATACGAACTTCCTTATTAGGAATATCAAGCGTATATATGTCGAAAACACTGTCATAACCTTTTATTGTGATATAGCCGCTTTGATAGAGCAAGGGAGTAATATTGGTCATACGCTCCGTGGGAGCATCAAACTCCGCAGCAACAGCCTCTATTCCGCCTATTTCAGATGGAAGAACGCCAAATTTATTCAGCATCTCTATCAAATAAGTAGGAGTACCGCTGCCAAACCAATAGGAGTTAAATTTGCCATCGTTAAAAGCATTGAACAGACTAAAAGGATTGTAAATATCTGGTGAAGGCCAGGTAAAATGATAACCATCATAGTTCTCTTTCAATTTTGCCAGCACTTCATCACGCGTTATTTGCATTTTTTCCGCCAACAAATCCAGATCATAGCTCATTTGCTCCTTTATTTCTTCTTCCGTAATACCGCAGATGGCAGCATAAGGTTCGTCCATACTGATGTTCTTGATATTATTCAGTTCACTGAAGATGCTCAGTTGGGAAAACTTCGTGATTCCGGTCAGAAACACATAGCGCAAATAAGGGTCACAGGCTTTCAGCGGGCTGTAGAAGTTACGCATCACATTGCGAAGTATGGGCAGATTCTTATCCTCATGCATTACATCGAGAAGCGGAGCATCATATTCGTCAATCAAGACAACAACTTGCTTACCGGTCTGCTGATAAGCACGCTGAATTAAACCCGTTAAACGATCATTCAACATTACTTCCCCATCCAGTCGACCATAGATTTCTTCGTATCTGTACAACTGAATATTCAACATACTCTCTAACCGTTTTGTCAATATACAAATAGTTCTTTCCTATAATTTCTGAGAAAGTCTGTATTCCTACCGGATAAAATTTCTGTTGTTGCTCCATATCAAGCCTCCGTTTCTTTGATTACAAAGTTACAACAAAAGAACAGAACGACAAACAAACAGAATTATTTATCTTTTTTCGTCTTTTAATCTCCGCCTCACGGATTCTGTTTCGTACGATTTACCAACGACAAATGTAACCAGCCATAAATACCCAATATAATAACCAACAATGTCTGTATACCATGTACTATCAGGGCAAAAACTCCCGCATCAGTAGCATTGACACCGTATAGCATCATCATTGTAATGACAGCGAAATGCCACGGTCCCGCCCCATTAGGAGTAGGGACAATCACAGCAAAAGTGCCGCCTACAAACATCACCAGACCCGCCAGAAAGCTGAGATGTTCAGTAAAAGCGAAGCAATAGAAAGTAATATAAAAGTGATAAAAGTAACATCCCCATATCAACACCGTGTAAAGGAGGAAAAGCGGTATATTCTTCACACTCTTCAATGACATCACACCTTCCCATACATTCAGCACCACTCCTTTCACTTTCTCGAAGAAAGAAAGCATACGCAGAAGGAAATAGAGTAATACTAATACACCAATGATACTAAAAAGAACGACATAAAACCAGGGAGATGTCACCAGATGCACCAGCGAAGGAACTTTCGTACCTGTCTCTTCAAAAAAACGAAGGAAGACGGGCATCTGCATCAGAAAAGTAATCCCGGTAATCAAAAGAATGGTCAATGTATCTATCAAGCGTTCCGTTACCACTGTTCCAAGCGATTTGGCAAAAGAAACATCGTCATATTTGGCAAGCATACCGCAACGGGAAACTTCGCCTACACGGGGTAAAACAAGATTAGCGGCATAGGAAACAAAGATAGCATCCACACAATCGCTCGTCTTTGGATAAGCTCCGAGCGGCGCAAGCGTCTGTTTCCAACGCCAGCCACGGAAAACATGGCTCATCACACCAAAAAACAACGAAAACAGCATCCATCCCCAGTTCGTTCCATGCAGAAGTACCTCCTTGGCGCGTGCAAAATCAAAATCTCGATACACCCAATAAAGAATAAAACCGCCCAAAGCGACCGGTAAAAGGATCTTCAGTGTCTTTTTTAATAGTTTATTCATGCAGAATTCGTTATTCTTCGTCGAAAAGGATTACCTTTGTGGGCTGCAAATACAGCACTTTCCCAAAAGGACGGTCTCCGTTTGCGGTGCAAAAGTAACGATTTAGTTGATAAATGAAATTAGTAAAGCCTAAAAAGTTTCTCGGCCAGCATTTTCTGAAAGATCTGAAAGTGGCACAGGATATAGCCGATACGGTAGACGCATGTCCCGGCCTCCCCATTCTGGAAGTAGGTCCGGGCATGGGTGTATTGACCCAGTTTCTGGTGAGAAAAGAACGTCCGGTAAAGGTGGTGGAATTGGATTATGAGTCCGTAGCCTATCTGCGTGAAGAATATCCGTCGCTGGAAGACAACATCATTGAAGATGACTTCCTGAAAATGAATCTCCAACGCCTGTTCGACGGGCAACCTTTTGTACTGACAGGAAACTATCCTTATAATATATCCAGCCAGATATTCTTCAAGATGTTGGATAACAAAGAACTGATACCTTGTTGTACCGGTATGATACAGAAAGAAGTGGCCGAACGTATTGCCGCCGGACCGGGCAGTAAAACGTATGGCATCCTGAGCATATTGATACAGGCATGGTATCGTGTAGAATATCTTTTCACCGTACACGAACATGTATTCAATCCGCCACCCAAAGTGAAAAGCGCAGTCATCCGTATGACGCGAAACGAAACGAAAGAGTTGGGTTGTGACGAGAAGCTGTTCAAACAAGTAGTGAAAACGACTTTTAATCAACGCCGCAAAACCCTGAGAAATTCGATAAAGCCGATACTCGGCAAAGATTGTCCGCTGACGGAAGACGTTTTGTTTAACAAACGGCCAGAACAACTATCAGTACAGGAATTTATCAGTCTGACCAACCGGGTTGAACAGGCATTGAAAGAGATTAGAGAAACAAGTGATGAAACAAAAAAATGATAATTAAAGATTTTAGGCGCGGATTGTGCGGATGAGCGCGTAGCTTTTAATCCGTGAAATCCGCGTAATCCGCGCCTAAAATTATCACGGCTTAGCCCGCTAAATTATCATTTTAAAAAGAGGAGAAAGATTATGGAGATGGACGAAGAATACATTGACAATGTCAAAAACCTCATAGAACAAAAGGACGCCGAGAACGTCAAAGCACTCCTTATAGACCTGCACCCTGCGGATATTGCCGAACTGTGCAATGACCTGAGTCCTGAGGAAGCACGTTTCGTATACCGCTTACTGGATAACGAAACGGCGGCAGACGTGTTGATGGAAATGGATGAGGATGTCCGTAAAGAATTCCTGGAAATACTCCCGTCGGAAACCATTGCCAAACGCTTTGTGGACTACATGGATACGGATGATGCCGTAGACCTGATGCGTGAGCTGGATGAAGAGAAACAGGAAGAAATTCTTTCTCACATTGAAGACATCGAACAGGCAGGAGACATCGTAGACCTATTGAAGTACGACGAAGACACCGCCGGTGGTTTGATGGGTACTGAAATGGTGGTCGTAAACGAGAACTGGAGTATGCCGGAGTGCCTGAAAGAGATGCGCCAGCAAGCTGAGCAGTTGGATGAAATCTATTATGTCTATGTCATCGACGACGAAAACCGCCTGCAAGGCGTGTTTCCACTGAAAAAGATGATTACCTCCCCTTCTGTATCCAAGGTTAAACACGTGATGAGGAAAGACCCCATTTCTGTACGCGTAGACACATCTGTGGACGATGTGGTACAGACCATTGAGAAATATGACTTGGTAGCCGTTCCTGTTATCGACAGTATCGGACGGCTTGTGGGGCAAATCACCGTAGACGACGTCATGGATGAAGTTCGTGAGCAATCGGAACGTGATTACCAGTTGGCATCCGGTCTTTCCCAGGATGTGGAAACAGATGATAATGTAATGCGCCAGACCAGTGCCCGCTTGCCATGGCTTATTATCGGTATGCTGGGTGGTATCGGCAATTCCATGATTTTAGGTAATTTCGATGCTACTTTCGCAGCCCATCCCGAGATGGCACTCTACATCCCGCTGATCGGTGGTACAGGCGGAAACGTGGGAACACAATCTTCGGCTATCATCGTACAGGGCCTTGCCAACAACTCGCTGGATGCAAAAGATACTTTCAAGCAAATTACCAAGGAATCCGTAGTGGCCCTTATCAACGCTACTATTATTTCCTTATTAGTATATATATATAATTTTGTCCGGTTCGGCGCAACTGCCACCGTCACCTATTCCGTTTCTATCAGCCTGTTTGCAGTAGTGATGTTCGCATCTATCTTCGGCACACTGGTACCTATGACACTGGAAAAGTTGAAGGTAGACCCAGCCATCGCTACCGGTCCGTTTATTGCGATTACCAATGATATTATAGGCATGATGTTATATATGGGAATTACCGTACTTCTATCCTAAAACAAGAAAAATGAAAAAAAACTAAGGAAAAAAGTATGAAGTAATTGTTTTATTTCATTAATTTGTGACCTAATGTAACCCGAACGGGTAAAACCGTTTTTTAAAATGTATGTACAATGATGGACACTCATGACACTAATCTCCCCGAAAAGGCGGTGGAATTAGAAGAAGAAAAGAAAGCAGCTGAGGTTTCAGAACCGGCTCTGACGGAAACTCCGGCTGAAGAAGCAAAGCAGGAAGAGCAGCCGGTAGAAGCCGCACAAAAGCTAAGCAAGGAAGAAATCCTGGCTAAATTGAAAGAGATTTCCGCAGATGTGGAAAACGCCGGCAAACAGGAGATAGATAGTCTGAAACAGGCTTTCTATAAGCTTCATAATGCCGAACAAGAAGCGACAAAGAAGCTGTTTATCGAAAACGGGGGAGTAGCAGAGAATTTCATTCCGACAACGGATGCTGTTGAAGAGGAATTCAAAAATATCATGTCCGTCATTAAAGAAAAGAGAGGTGCATTGTCAGCTGAACAGGAACAACAAAAAGAGCTGAACCTGCAAATCAAACTTTCCATTATCGAGGAACTGAAAGAACTGGTAGAGTCACCCGACGATGCCAACAAATCCTACTCAGAATTCAAGAAGTTACAGCAACAGTGGAATGAAGTGAAACTTATTCCGCAAGCCAAAGTCAACGAACTGTGGAAGAGTTATCAACTCTATGTGGAGAAGTTCTACGATCTGTTGAAGCTGAATAATGAATTCCGCGAATATGACTTCAAGAAAAACCTGGAAATAAAGACACATCTATGTGAAGCTGCCGAAAAGCTGGCTGATGAAGCAGATGTAGTGTCAGCTTTCCACCAGTTACAAAAGCTACATCAGGAATTCCGTGACACGGGTCCGGTTGCAAAAGAACTGCGTGACGAAGTATGGAATCGATTTAAAGCTGCTTCTACAGCCGTAAATCGCCGTCATCAACAACACTTCGAATCATTGAAGGAAGTAGAGCAGCATAATCTTGACCAGAAAACAGTGATTTGTGAAATCATTGAAGCAATAGACTACAACGAATTGACCAATTTTGCTGCGTGGGACAATAAAACACAGGAGATCATTGCCCTGCAAAACAAGTGGAAGACCATCGGTTTTGCACCGCAAAAGATGAATGTGAAGATATTCGAACGTTTTCGTAAAGCGTGTGATGAATTCTTCCGCAAGAAAGGTGAATTCTTTAAAGCCTTGAAAGAGGGCATGAATGCAAACTTGGATAAGAAACGTGCTCTTTGTGAGAAAGCTGAAGCTCTGAAAGATAGCACCGACTGGAAAGCAACCGCTGACGAACTAACCAAACTGCAAAAAGAATGGAAGACTATCGGTCCGGTAGCAAAGAAATATTCTGATGCAATATGGAAACGGTTTATTTCCGCTTGTGACTACTTCTTCGAACAAAAGAACAAGGCTACTTCCTCCCAACGTTCCGTTGAGATAGACAACCTGAATAAGAAGAAGGAAATCATCGAAAAGTTGGGTGCCATTGATGAGAATATGGATACGGATGAAGCTACTCAGTTGGTACGCGAATTAATGAAGGAATGGAACAACATCGGCCATGTACCTTTCAAGGAAAAAGACCGTTTGTATAAGCAATACCACGGACAAGTGGACAAATTGTTCGACCACTTCAACATCAGCGCTGCCAATAAGAAGTTGAGTAACTTCAAATCCAACATCAGCAGTATTCAGGAAGGCAGCCCGCAGTCACTCTATCGCGAACGCGAGAAACTGGTACGTGCATCAGATGCCATGAAGAACGAATTGCAGACTTATGAAAATAATCTTGGCTTCCTGACAGCTTCTTCAAAGAAAGGCAACAGCCTGCTGACAGAACTAAACCGCAAAGTAGAAAAACTGAAGGCAGATATTGAATTGGTAAAACAAAAGATTAAGGTTATCGACGATTCCATTCGTAGCGCCGAATAATTTTAAGCCTATATATACAAAGAGGGTGTTTCAACATTTTGAAACACCCTCTTTGTTATTTATATCTTATCTTAATGATGGAACAAACGAATACCTGTAAATGCCATAGCAATACCGTATTTATCGCAGGTTTCAATAACATGATCATCACGTACTGAACCTCCTGCCTGGGCAATGTATTCCACACCAGTCTTGTGAGCACGCTCTATATTATCTCCAAACGGGAAGAAAGCATCTGAACCAAGAGCTACTCCTTTCAGAGTATTCAGCCATTCGCGCTTTTCCTCACGCGTCAGCACTTCCGGTTTTTCTGTAAAGAACTGCTGCCAAATACCGTCAGCCAACACATCATCATGGTCATCGCTAATGTAAATATCAATCGTATTATCACGGTCGGCACGGCGGATTTTCTCTACCCAGGGCAAGTTCAATACTTTTGGATGCTGGCGAAGATACCAGATATCAGCTTTATTTCCAGCTAAACGGGTACAGTGGATACGGCTTTGCTGTCCTGCCCCGATACCAATCGCTTGTCCGTCTTTCACATAACATACAGAATTGGACTGCGTATATTTCAAAGTAATAAGCGCTATCATTAAATCACGCTTTGCAGCATCCGGAAAAGTCTTATTCCGCGTAGGAATATTAGCGAACAGTTCGCTGCCATTCAGCTGAATCTCATTACGTCCCTGTTCAAAAGTTATCCCGAACACATCCTTACGCTCAATCGATGCAGGTTTATACGAAGGATCAATCTTAATCACATTATAAGTACCCTTACGCTTGTTCTTCAGAATTTCGAGTGCCTCATCCGTATATCCCGGAGCAATAACACCATCGGATACTTCCCGGTTAATGAAACGGGCAGTCGCCTCATCACAGACATCACTCAAAGCTATAAAATCTCCGTAAGATGACATACGGTCCGCACCACGGGCACGCACATATGCACTGGCCAGAGGAGAAAGCGGCAAGTTATCAACAAAATAAATCTGTTTCATTGTCTCATCCAAATCCAGACCAATAGCTGCACCTGCAGGGCTAACATGTTTGAATGAAGTCGCAGCCGGCATTCCGGTAGCCGCTTTCAATTCTTTCACCAACTGCCAACCGTTCAGTGCATCCATAAAATTGATGTATCCCGGGCGTCCGTTCAGGACTTCGATAGGTAACTCCCCCTCCTGCATAAAAATGCGGGCCGGCTTCTGATTAGGGTTACAGCCGTACTTGAGTTCTAACTCTTTTGCCATAGTTTTAATTATTTTGAATAGAATTGCTACATTATTACTTAAAACATAAAGTATGATCAATCATTATAAATCCATAACAATACAGGCTTGGTTTCAGCCTTTAACAACACATCAATTTGCCTCATCGTTTCATTACAAATCACCGGACATCCCTGACTCATGCCTAATGGAAGATGTGAAGGATAAACCTCTGTCGCAGGTAAAGGAGTATAAGAATGTAATACGACAATACGTTTGAAAGCATTATCATTAGTGGGTTCCAGACCATGCAATTTATAATGAACATTGATTCCCCATTTGCTGTAAGCCCGAATACCTACTTTGTATTTTCCCAGAGAAGAGCAAAGACTTCCCGGCGTATTGCTAAAAACAGGTTTGGAAGGTGTACTATCTTTCCCATAACCATGGGCACAAAGACTTGCATACTTAATGGAATCTCCTTTAAAATCCCAAACAAAGAAACGTTTTTTACCAGAATGTATGCTGAAATCTACTAAGAAACAATAATTTGTACTGAATCCCTTACTAACGCAATATGCCTTTGCTTCATGCGCTTTCGATTTCAGACATTGATGATCGACAGCATTCACCGTAATGCTTTCACCACATTCGGCACATGCTCTACCCTCTAATCCTAAAATAAAGAAAAATAGCAGCAGAAACAGAATGAATCTCTTCATAAGCTTCATTATCGTATTAGACGTTAATAGACTTAGGGACAAAAAAGCAAAAAAGCTACGAACTTATTACATTCGCAGCTTTTTTAGTTGGGCTACCTGGATTCGAACCAGGAATGACAGGACCAGAATCTGTAGTGTTACCATTACACCATAGCCCAATAACAGGTCGTTCCTGTTTTGCGGTTGCAAAGATACAAAGAATTTGATAATCCAAAACAATTTCTCGTGTTTTTTTCTCTAAAATCTGCTAAGATGCCGTATGCCAAAGAAATATATACCTAAAAAAAATCAAAAATTGAAAGACTTTTTCCCTTTTAGGTGTTTGATACAAGAATTCAGCGTATATTTGTCAACTGTTTAATTTTAATAATAAGTAATGAACGAATCAAAGAAACTCATTCAACAAATAACCGAAGGTATACAAGATAAAAAAGGAAAAAATATTGTAATAGCAGATCTTTCTAAAATTGGCGATACTATCTGTAACTATCTCGTCATTTGTCAGGGAAACTCCCCAAGCCAAGTGACCGCCATTGTAGAGTCCGTAAAGGAATTCACCCGCAAAGGCGCTAACAGCAAACCTTTTGCAATAGACGGATTGCGCAATGCCGAATGGGTAGCAATGGATTACTCCGACATATTGGTCCATGTGTTTCTACCCGAAACGAGAGACTTCTACAATCTGGAAAATCTCTGGGCCGACGCCAAATTAACCCAAATACCTGACATTGATTAATAAGCCCTATGGACAACAATAATAATAACGCTAACAAAAAGCCCAATAAGGTAAATATGCCCAAGTTCAACCTGAACTGGCTGTATATGATCATAGCCATGATGCTTCTGGGCTTGTACATCACCAATGAAAACAGTACTGGAATCAAAAGTGTCTCTTATGACGAATTCCAGCAATACGTACGTGACGGCTATATGAGCAAAATCATCGGTTATGATGATAACTCTGTAGAAGCATATATCAAGCCACAATACGTTAAAAACGTATTTCAGGCAGACTCTAGTAAAGTGGGTAAAAATCCCATGATTACAACTGAAGCACCGTCTCGTGAAAGTTTAGGAAACTTCCTGCAAAAGGAAAAAGATGAACTGCACTTTGACGGTTCTATCAACTACGAAAAGAAACGCAATTATTTCGGGGTCGTACTGTGGCAGATTCTGCCTATTGCCTTCCTTATAGGTTTCTGGATATTCATGTCACGCCGTCTGAGCGGTGGTGGCGGTGCAGGCGGTGGCGGCATTTTCAATGTCGGTAAATCGCGTGCCCAACTGTTTGAGAAGGGGACTCCCGTAAAAGTTACATTCAAAGATGTAGCCGGACTTGCCGAGGCCAAACAGGAAGTAGAGGAAATTGTGGAATTCCTGAAAGAACCGCAAAAATATACAGACCTGGGAGGTAAGATACCCAAGGGTGCATTGCTGGTAGGCCCTCCAGGAACCGGTAAGACCCTGCTTGCCAAAGCTGTGGCAGGCGAGGCCAACGTACCGTTCTTCTCACTGGCTGGTTCCGACTTTGTGGAAATGTTTGTCGGTGTAGGTGCATCACGTGTACGTGACTTGTTCCGCCAAGCCAAAGAAAAAGCCCCCTGTATCGTGTTCATTGATGAAATTGACGCCGTAGGTCGTGCCCGCGCCAAAGCTGCCGCAATGGGTGGAAATGATGAACGCGAAAACACATTGAACCAGTTATTGACAGAAATGGACGGTTTCGGTTCCAACAGTGGTGTAATCATCCTGGCTGCTACCAACCGTGTAGACGTTTTGGACAAAGCCTTGCTGCGTGCCGGACGTTTTGACCGCCAGATTCATGTAGACCTTCCCGACCTCAACGAACGTAAGGAAGTATTCGGCGTACACTTACGCCCCATCAAAATAGATAATACAGTAGATGTAGACCTGTTGGCACGCCAAACCCCGGGCTTCTCCGGTGCCGATATCGCCAATGTCTGCAATGAGGCTGCACTGATCGCTGCCCGCCACGGCAAAAAGTTCGTAGGCAAACAAGATTTCCTCGATGCTGTAGACCGTATTGTTGGTGGTCTGGAAAAGAAGACGAAAATCACCACGGAAGCGGAACGTCGTTCCATCGCTATCCACGAGGCAGGACATGCTTCCATCTCCTGGTTACTGGAATATGCCAATCCGTTGATTAAAGTAACGATTGTTCCACGCGGACGTGCACTGGGCGCTGCCTGGTATTTGCCCGAAGAACGCCAGATTACCACCAAAGAACAAATGCTTGATGAGATGTGCGCCACATTGGGTGGACGTGCTGCTGAGGATTTGTTCCTGGGACGTATTTCGACCGGTGCCATGAATGACCTGGAACGTGTTACGAAACAGGCTTTCGGCATGATTGCCTACCTCGGAATGAGTGAAAAGTTGCCCAACCTCTGTTATTACAGTAACGATGAATATTCTTTCAATCGTCCGTACAGCGAAAAAACTGCTGAACTGATTGACGAAGAAGTGAAGAATATGGTGAACGAACAGTACGAACGTGCAAAGAAAATACTTTCCGAACATAGGGATGGGCACGCCAAACTGTCACAGTTGCTGATAGATAAAGAAGTTATCTTTGCAGAAGATGTGGAAGAAATCTTCGGAAAACGTCCTTGGGCTTCTCGTTCTGAAGAAATCAGTGCAAACAAGATTTCGGAAGAACTTAAGAAAGCTGAAGACGCAGCTGCCAAAGAAGCTGTGGAGAGCGAAAAAGAAGTAAAAGCGGAAGAAGAAAACAATGTTGAAGGCGGAACAGAAACCGGCAAAACAAAGGTTTCAGCAGAAGGTACCAAAGTTTCTGTAGAACGACCCGCAAAAGAATAAAGAACTAAAAAACGGAATTACCGTGAAAAGCAATTTTTTAAAACGCGCCATCACAGGTGTGTTATTCGTAGTAGTATTGGTGGGCTGTATCCTATACAGCCCCCTTTCATTCGGTATCCTGTTCACCATTATCGGTGCACTGAGCGTACACGAATTTGCCCATCTGATAAACCAAAACGGTGAAGTACAAATCAATAAAACAATTACCGCTTTGGGAGGCGCTTATCTCTTCTTGGCCGTAATGGGCTTTTGTCAATCTACTATCGGAGCCCAGGTATTTCTGCCTTATCTGGCATTACTGCTTTACCTGATAATTACAGAACTGTATCTGAAAAAGAAGAATCCCATTGGCAACTGGGCCTTTTCCATGTTAAGCCAGCTGTATGTAGCATTACCGTTTGCATTGCTCAACGTATTGGCTTTCCAATATAACCCGGCAGAAAGCAGCGTGACCTACAATCCCATCCTACCACTTTCCATCTTTGTATTTATATGGCTGAGTGACACTGGAGCATATTGTGTAGGCTCGTTAATCGGCAAGCATCGTTTGTTCGAACGTATTTCCCCCAAGAAGTCATGGGAAGGAAGCATCGGTGGTGGTGTATTCTCTATTGCTTCTTCATTCGTATTCGCCCACTACTTCTCATTCCTGTCTGTTTGGGAATGGGCCGGACTGGCACTGGTTGTTGTCATCTTCGGTACTTGGGGTGACCTAACGGAATCGCTAATGAAGCGCCAGTTAGGCATCAAAGATTCGGGTCACATCCTACCCGGCCACGGTGGAATGCTCGACCGTTTCGACAGTGCTTTACTGGCAATCCCCGCAGCAGTGGTTTACCTCTACGTTTTAATGTTGATGAAATAAAAAAAGGCCGGAGGAATTCACATTCACCCGGCCTCACACACAAAACACTTTACTTTACTTCAATTGCATCTTTGAGAAATCTAAGTTAGAAACTTTTGCGGAATTATCCGATTGTTTTTCAAAGGTAATTTCGACTTCATCGTTTACTTCTGAATTCAGCTTTAACTTGATACCTTTCGTTTCAGAAGTTATATTCAATTCTTTCAGATTGAACGACACTAATCCAGGAGCACGAACTCCACTCAGGTCATCATAATCATTATATCGAAGCTCCAGATGGATATATCCGTCATCATTACCTTCTTCTGCTAAAGGAACCTCGGCATCTTCTGCACGTTGTACCAGACTGATACGATGTTTCGTACCCGAATTCTTCGGCAGATTCTGCATAAAGATAATGTTCATATATCCCCCACTGATAGTGATATCCCCTTTATAAATAAATACCGGATCATTACCATATTCTTCGTCATTCTCCGATGTCAGCGGTTCCACACTTTTCGTCAGGGCATGCCAGATCTTCTCAATCTTCACGGCATGATCATATCCTTCATAATTATCATAGATGGGATTAAAGATTGTTATTATACGCTGCCCGTCTACAGGCTGATACCAACCCATATTAGTATTAATAGGCCAAAGCGTTCCCCAAGTGTCACTTTCCAGATAGAAAGTATTCCCCTTCACGCGTACGGTGCTCCAATTCGGATAAGAGAAATCACCGATAGAGTATCCGTCATCTAAATCATCGCATGATTGCAACGCAGGTAGTACTGCCAAGCACATCATAAAAAATAGCCAATGTAATCTCTTCATAATCAAAGTCCTTTTGCTTGTTTTCGTAAAAATTGTTAGTTCATAATCTTTCGTGTATTCTGACTATAAAATACGAAAGCCGGGCATTTACTGCACCGGCTTTATCTCTTTTAACTATTTTATAGCCTTTTGAAGCAAAAAGACTTTCATTATGTAACTCCTCTACTCCTTTAGCTCCCACTACAATAATGTAGGTGTAACAGGCGTATCATTTCTTGTGCAGCATGCTTCGGCGCACCGGCATCTCCCAGACGCGATGCCATGTACTCATAGCCTTCGAGCATTCGTTGCCGATACTCCTTATTATATAAGATACGTTCCAGTTCGGCACGGGCCTGCTCTACTGTCATCGTATCAGCCACGAGCTCTTTCACCACTTCACGGTTTGCAATAAGATTCACCAATGAAATATACTTTACCGTCAGTATATGACGGCGCAGGAATGAAATAACCTTCCCTATCGGCGTATGATAGCAAACAGCCTGCGGCACCCGGAACAAGGCTGTTTCCAGCGTAGCAGTTCCCGAAGTTACCAATGCAGCTTCAGCCTGTTGCAGCAAACGATAGGTTTGTCCGAAAAGGATCTTTACTTTCGCACCTCCTATATATTCATGATAATAGTCAGGAGAAATACCGGGTGCACCGGCCAAAACCAATTGGTATTCAGGAAAAGCAGAAGCTGCACGAAGCATATCGGGCAGGTTATCTTTTATCTCCTGCTTCCGGCTACCCGCCAGTAAAGCGATTATCGGCTTAGGATCCAATCCGGTCTCACGAATAAAATCATCGTACGTTTCAGGATGTTCCGCACGGAAAGCGGTCACTTCATCTACCGTAGGATTGCCTACATAATGTATCGGATAATGATGCTTGCCTTCGAAAAACTCCACCTCGAACGGCAGAATGGAAAACAATTCATCCACATCCCGCTTGATATTCTTGATACGGTATTCTTTCCACGCCCATATCTTCGGAGAGATATAATAATAAACCGGGATTTGCGTCTTGGCTCGCAGGAACTTGGCAATATTCAGGTTAAAACCGGGATAATCTACCAGTATCACTACATCCGGCTGCCATGCCACGATATCCTCCTTGCAGCGTTTCATGTTGGCAAAGATTGTGCGCAAATGCAGTAACACCGGGATAAAGCCCATATAAGCCAGCTCCTTATAGTGCTTCACCATCGTTCCACCCACTGCTGCCATCAGGTCGCCTCCGAAGAAACGGAATTCCGCCTGCGGATCTTCAACCTTCAAAGCAGCCATCAGGTGAGATGCGTGTAAGTCACCGGAAGCTTCACCGACAATCAAGTAATACTTCATAAAATTGAAAATTTTATGAAGTTGAGAGTTGGGGAAGTTGAGAGTTGAGAGTTACTATGCAGCGTCATAGCGCAGCTAATTCTCAACTTTCAACTCTCAACTCTCAACTTCTTCAAAACCAGCTTTGCAGTTCATCTATAAGTTCGTAAGCCGTAACATCCACCTTGGTCGGAGTAATAGCTACATAGCCGTTATCGAGTGCCCAATGATCATTCTTTTCATTATCGGAATCGGTATTCTGGAACTCACCGGTCAGCCAGTAGTAATGGGTATCACCGCGATGCGCAAAATTCTCCCATTCATTGGTCCACTGTCCTTTGGACTGTTCGCAGACTTTAACTCCCTTGAGTTCCCGTACATTGGGGAAATTTACATTGAGGCAAGTCAACGGAGGCAACCCCTTTTCCAAAACCTGACGGGCTATCTCACGGATATAAGGACCGGAAGGCTCAAAATCAGGATTCGGATCATGACAGCAAAGAGAGAAACCAATGGAAGGCACACCTTTCAGGCAACCTTCAATTACCACTCCCATCGTACCGGAATAATGCACATTCACGGCAGAGTTATCGCCGTGATTGATACCACCGACTATCAGATCGGGTTTGCGGTCGAGCACCGTATGCAAGGCAAGTTTTATGCAGTCTACCGGAGTACCGGAACATTTATAAACTGTCAGCCCTACATCCTTACGAACCAACTGGTAATGAATGGGTTCCGTTACAGTCAGCGCACTTGCACTACCCGAACGCGGCGCATCCGGCGCCATCACAACTATTTCTCCCAGCGGACGAAGAAACTTAACCAACTCACTAATGCCTTTTGCAATGACACCATCGTCATTGGAAACCAATATTAAAGGTCTCTGATTTTCCATATTCATCTTTATTTTCTATGCAAAAGTAGGCAAAAATAAAGAAAGCACCTAATACAATACTTTGCTTTTGTTGTCCCAGAGTTTGCGTTTCATTCGATATATCGAATAAAAATAATAAGTAGATGTTCATAATTAGTTTGCACTATAAATGATAATTTACCAGCGTAGCGCTGGAGCAAGGTTCTCCTTCGGCGTGCAAGTAATCTTTCAGACACGGATGACACGGATGACGCGGATTCTTTTTTCCTTCGGTGTGATATGCCGGTATGTATAGCGCAGCTTTAAAAATCCGCGTCATCCGTGTCATCCGCGTCTAAAAGATTAAAGTCCGCGTTCGTCCGCCTTATCCGCGTAGTCCGCGTACCCATTCCCTCGCCGCTAAATTACCATTTATCCGCCTGTCATTATGTGAACTAATTATGAACATCTACTTACAATATTGTTCGATATATCGAATAAAACCAGCGTAAACCGTTATTCTTCGTGATGTCCGTCATCTCCTCCCGTCGCACTCAACACGATATTGCGTGCGACATGCGCCTCGTTTCCGGCAGCATCCGTACAGTAAACCATCAGGTGGTAATCTCCCGGAGTGGCATTAGCCGGTATCACGATATCATGATGATGGATATGAGCCGTTCTTTGTTCCGAAACATCGTAAGACTTATTAAAGGTGAAATCAACAGTCGTCTCAGCAGTGCGGGTATCATGCGAATGATGGTCGAAGTTATTGTGAATCTCTATCTTGTATGATTTCAACATGACATCATCCGATAAGTCCATCTCAAAATGTACTCCGTGTTCACTGCCTATTGCCAGCACTCCGCCTTCGGCAGGCGATTTAAGATCAATCACCGGTTTGGTAGTATCACTAAGCGGATTGTCACTGTCTCCGCAAGCAGTAAGTAATGAAACACTTATCACTAAAAAGGAAATAATCATCGGAAAATAAAATCTTGTTTTCATTTGAATAATTTTTTAAATGGTACTTTAATTAATAATTGAAAGTTTCGCCCCGGTTCGGGAATCTCCACTTTCCGATAAAAACTGAGATGATTGTAATACCGCGTATTGAATAAATTACGGACAGTCAGAGTAATCTCCACTTCCGTTCCGGCAACGGGTAAATCAAGAGAGCCAGCTATATGAAAGAGGTTTGCACCCGGCGTGCGGTCTTCGTTACGATCCACACGATTTTGCTTGGCTATGCTCTGCCATTCGGCATAAAGCATATACCGCTTCCTTTGCCAGGTGAGCGTGTTGCGCAGCGTGGCAGGCGGAGAAAAACTCAAAGGAATACGTTCATCACAATTGTAGGTATAGACATACTCACCGGATATACGGTAGTTGAGAGTGGGCAAAACAGTTAGTTCCACACTCGCCTCCGCTCCGGCAAACAAGGCTTCCGTCTGCGTATAACGGTAAATCTGTCCCGTATGGGGTAAGACAGACCATTCCCCCGTAGGCCGCAGAAAGATATAATTACTAAACCAATTGACGAAAGGAGAAACATATACGGACCATCTCCCGTACTTCAACTGATAAGAAGCATCCATCTGCCAACCCTGTTCGGACGAAAGTGTGGCATCTCCCTGTTCATGACGGAATGTGCCGTGATGCACACCATTCGAAGCCAGTTCATTAGCTCCCGGAAGACGAAAACTCCGTCCGACATTTACCTTCAGCTGATGCCGCATCGAGGGCGTCCATACCACACCCAATGATAAAGAATAGTCGCCAAAGCTCCTGTTTACCCGGCAGCTGTTCCACCGGTAGAACTCCACCTGCTCTTCATCATATCCCTGTTCCTGCAAATAAGTAGCCAGGTAAGGATCATCATGAGCAAAGACACGCATGCGACCATAGTCATACCGTAGACCTCCACTGACGGATAACGTATTATCCGGACGATACGTCGTAAGCCAGGATATACCGGTAGTAAAACGATCATATTCCGGCAACAAGAAAGAATAACCGGAAATCGTATTTCGCTGGAATTGAGAGTCCCACCCCATCCGGTGTTCCCAGGAAGAAGAACCGATCCACCGTCCTTTTGCCGAAAAACTGAAAGTATTCAGATTAAAGGCCAGTTCTTTGTCAGGATCGGTTTCCGGCAGAGGTTGTGTTCCGTAATGGGTATGAAACGCACTCCATTCCTCGCGGTGATTGTTCTGATAACCGATATCACCCGACAGAATAAACTTCTCCCAGGCATACTGCTGATGAGTGGTCACTTTCAGGTGATTTACCTTACTATAAGGAAGATCGATGTTCCGGCTGTCACCGTCGTCTTCCAGACGTGACAAGTCGGGAACTCCATGTGCTCCGGGGAAGAACCCCGTCTTCTGAAAAACATTGGACACAGCAAGATTCGACTTATATCCTTTCTTCTGATATTGGGTAAAGAAATTGACATTACGTTCCCATCCCGCCGTATTTTTCAGCCGACGACCGTAGACCGGCATCTTCTGAGTCAGATAAACAATCGTGTCTGCCGGGATACGGTAATCTCCAAAGCGCTGTTCCGAGTAACGCAACCGCGTATACCATGCATTTCTTTTGATACCCAGCATCAGTGAAGCGCCTATGGTTTCGTTCACAGACTTACCCAACAGCGTCACGTCACCAAACAACATATTCTCTGCCGGCACCTGCACCGGAGCAATGTCAATCACTCCGCCCATGGCGTCACTGCCGTAAAGCAGCGAAGCAGGACCTTTCATTACATTCACGGCATCCACATTGAAAGCATCCAGCTCCAGACCGTGGTCTGCACCCCACTGCTGCCCTTCCTGTTTGATGCCATTCTCCAATACAGCCACCCGATTAAAGCCCATGCCACGAATCATCGGCTTGGAGAATCCCGAACCGATATCCATAGCCTGCACGCCGGGGATATTTTCCACAGCCTGCATGAAGTTACCCGTGAAATGTTTCCGCAAGAAATCCCTGTCAGCCACTTCGAGCGTAAGTGCAGTCTTTTTGTTCTGAAGCTGTTGATAGGTTTCCGCTATCACGACTTCAGGCAAAGCTACATTACGGACTGAATCGGGTTTCTGCGCATGGACGGAAAGGGTTGTACACAACATCCCCAGCACGCCCGGAATAATTCCTATACGCATTGATTACAATCTTGATTAGAATAAAACAATGAGAGGCAAGCTATAAAAGCCCGTCTCCACATGAATGTAAATTATGTAATCAAGCTATGGGAGGTGCACGTAGATAATGTGAATAAGAGAGTGTATAGACAATCTTATCCTGATGAACAACCTGCTCAAATGTGATGGGCGTTAAGATGCAACGGAAGTCAACAGACTGCGCTTCCGTGAAAAGAGAAAGAGAAAAGTGGCAGATAGCACAATCATCGGACGAATGGCGCGGATGATCTGCATGGGAACAGGAAGCAGCATGCTCGTCCTCGTGATGGTGAAAAGCCTTCACCACGAAGAACGGCAGAAGTGCCATCATCAGCACCCATGCTATAACTACTCTCTTCTTTCTGCTGTTATTCACTTTCTTAATCGACAAGTATTTGAATAGGCTGCGAAGATATGTATCTCATATTAAAAACGCAAACTCTGGTACTTAATATGTGTTACCGCTCCGGCTTTTACCAATATATAGGTATATGCCAATCTCAATTTATACTTCTCTTGGTCACGTTTTGTGCATTTCTGTAGGGTTATGAACTAAATGATAAATAATCTTTTAGACGCGGATGACACGGATGAC